>Ga0209591_10009267_pt1 | contig 10652 bp, 12 predicted proteins | sample MAT01_FD_187207 | JGI IMG/M metagenome (GOLD analysis project Ga0209591, IMG submission 187207) | Freshwater microbial communities from Lake Fryxell liftoff mats and glacier meltwater in Antarctica - MAT-01 (SPAdes) (version 2) | ecosystem: Environmental > Aquatic > Freshwater > Ice > Liftoff...
GGTGCCGATAGTGTGGAGGGCCCGGACTACGGCAGTGTGCTTGAGAGTCTTGCCGGCATTTTCGCCTTTGGTGATTTTGGTTTCCGCGTAGTCTTCGGCGATGGCGACCAGGACGGTAGCACCGTTGAGGCCAAAGAACGAGATGTTTGTTTTGATTTTGCCGTTGACGCGGTTGGCGTTGAGTTCGAGTAGCGGTTTGTTTTGCTTTAGAGCTTCGAGGATCAATCGCTTGGCCTCTGGGCCGTTGCCGCCGATGCATTCGTATTTCCCGTCGATGATGAGTTGGGGTGTGTAGACGCTTTCGAGTTTGAGGAGTTGGGAGTAGCCGAGTTGACGGTTGTTGAGGGCTGTGGTGGCGAAGCGGTCTTTTGAGGAATGGTCCCAGTAGGTGACGTGTTCGGATAGGACGATGAGGTCGGCGTTGGGGATGGGTTGGAGTTGATCGACGGCGGAGATAAGTTCGTCGGCAGGCGGGCAGGAGGCGCAACCCTCGGCGGTGAAAAGCTCGAGGAGGACCGGCTTGCGGAGTTGCGCTCCCAAGTTAATTGAGAGACATAGGAGGAGAAGAAACTTCATCTCCTTCTATCTTGACGCAGAGTTGAGAGTGACTTCGAGTTCTCGCTTGGTAGGTGGGAGGCAGATCTGATCGCTGCAGGATTGATAGCGGAGACCGATGTGCAGGGTGAGACCTTCTTTGGGGAGGGGCTTGGCTAGCTTGAGGGGGATCTGGAAGTCGATCTCGCCTGCGAGAGTTGGTGCCGGGCCGGGCTGGGTTGGCTTGATGGTTGGGACCCAATCGGTTTCACGTACTTTGATTTCGAGCGGGATGGGGCCGCCTTTGGGTTTGGTGAGCGAGTAGAGTTTGTAGTGCTGGGCGACGCTGGCGTGGAGGATGAGTTTGGTGGGGGTGCCGATGAGGGTCCACTGGACTGGATTGAGATTGGGCGCATAGGCGCCCAATGTTGTGGTGAAGAGGAAGAGTGCGAGACGTCGCATTAGAGTTTCTCCTGCGAGATGGCGAGGATGCGGCCGGTGGTGCGGTCCTGGACGAAGGCGATGACGCGGAGGCCTGTGTGATTGGCTGGGAGGTTGAGGTCGAGCTCTTTGGTGAGAGAGTCTGTGAGGTTACCGACGGCAGTGAGGGAGCGGACGACAGCGACGTGTTTGAGGGTGCGACCGGCGTTCTCGCCGCGTGTCACTTGCGAGGTGGCTTGTTCGTCAGCTAGTGCCAGATAGAGCGTTGCCCCTTTGCTGCCGAGGCCGTTGATGTTAACGCTGGCGTGGAGCTTGTTGCCGTTGGCTTTGGCAATGAGGGTTAACGGGTGCTTGTGGTTTTGGATTGCTTTGTTGATGGCGGCTTTGGCGTCTGAGCCGCTGCTACCGACGAATTCCGATTGGCCGTCGACTACGAGTTGGGGTGTATAGACGCCTTTGAGGCCGAAGTACCTGGCGTATTCCCATTGGCGGTTGGTGAAGGCGCGGGAGGAGAAGCGGTCTTTCCAGGAGCCGTCCCAGTAGTCGACGTGTTCGCCAAGGATGATGAGGTCTGCGCCGTTGTAGGGCTGTTGTTTTTCGAGGTTCTCTACGAGTTTGTCGGCGGGGGGGCAACTGGAGCAGCCTTCGGAGGTGAAAAGCTCAAGAAGGATAGGCGACTTTGTTTGTGCGCTGGCGGCGAGGGTCAGGGTGAGGAGTGCGATTGAGAGTTTCATAAGCGTCTGGTTACCGATTCGCCTGGGGGCGGGGGAAAGTTACGGCGGTCTTCGATATGCTTAAGTTGATTTTTGTAGCACTAGTATTTCATGTCTTGCGCGGGGTAGGAAGTGCCCGTGGCCTCTCGACTGAATGCAATCAATAAAACGTCTGCTTCCTAAAGAGGGTGTACCATGTTTTCTAAATGCCAGACGAACAAGTCGCCGATCCCAGGAATCCCTCCGTGACTTCGATGAGAAGGGAGTGTCAGCGAATCCTCAAGGAGCGGACTCAATTCATTGCTAACGATTGCCAGATGTTTTGGAGAGTTCGCCTGGAGCTTCCGAAATGGCACAAGAAATACGGTGCATCCGCTGATAGGCGAGTTGGATTGGGTGGAGGTAACTTCACAATGCTCACGTCCCTTCTATCACTGTGCAATCTTCTTGCGAAGTCTTACACATGGCTTAAGAATTCAAAAGCCTTTGTGACATCGGATGACGTGGAGTTGGCTAAAGCGGGAATTGCTCAAACCAAAAAGATCATTTGCAAGCAATCAGAACTTCAGGAGCTTATACCGTCCGTCGAAGACCTGAAGAGAGCCATCGCCAGCGATAAGTCGAAATGGAAGCCGCCTCGCTTAGGAGAGTGCAATGAACTCGAAAGTTTTGTTGCATTCGTTCTCGCCGCAAAGCAGAACGGGATTGATCTCGGCCTTGAGAATAAAATTGCTGCTGGGAGTGTATGGCGGAAATATCGCAACGCGATGGCTCACATGGCATACCCAAAAGAGATCGTTGGAGTCTACGCCGATCAACCCATCGGGCGATCAATGAATCAGGCTCGGAGATTCATTGAGAATGGTCGCCTAGCTTTCTCGATGGACAACGGACGAATGATCTGTGCAGTTGACCGTCTGAGCTTGAACGTTGGAAAACTCTGTGTCTGGCTGTGCAATGAAATTAACATTGTTCCAGCAAATGAGATCGAAGGACTTTGGAGTTGGCTTCAAGAGGTGCCTAGTTCGTCCTAGCCGGCATCAAGCATCCTGAGACGGAGCAATGAAGCCATTTGGGTAGACACAATCGTCCTCCTCGAAAAAAATATGGAAGTGATGCACCTCTTGTTGCTGGCCGATACGCTTGTCGACGTTGTCTGCCAAAGTCACCGCAGCACCACCCCCAAGCATCTGACTAAAAATAATCGAGACTCGATTCCTTCGCTTATTTGGATAAGACCGGTGTTAATGCGACCGTGAATGTCCACGGCGGTACTTACGGAGCAGTTCGTACAAGACGATGGCGGCGGCGTTTGAGACGTTGAGGGAGTGTTTGACGCCGAGCATGGGGAGGCGGACGAAGGTGTCGCAGCGGTTGAGCAAGTCGTCGCCGATGCCGTCTACTTCGTGGCCGAAGAGTAGCAAGACTGGCCATTTGGGTCGCCAGTCGTATAAGTCCACTGCTGTTACTGCTGTCTCGATCGCGGCGATTTCGTAGCCTCTGGTTCGCAGCGTGTCTACCGTCTCTATTGCGTTGTCGCTGGGGTGCCAGGGGACGGCGTCTTCGGCTCCTAACGCCGTCTTGGTGATGGCGCTTTTTGGGGGCCTTGCTGTGATACCGCTGAGGTAGAGGCTTTCTACTCCTGCGCCGTCTGCCGTTCTAAAGAAACTGCCGACGTTGTACATGCTGCGGATGTTGTCTAGCAGTAACGAGACGGGCAACTTGTCGATGTGGTCGTAGGCTTTGGCTGCCGTGGTGACTCTAAAGGGCACTCGTTCCATTACTGGCCATTCAAGAGGGAGCGGTCCCAGTGGGAGGTAAACATGCTGAGGAAGCCGAAGGCGGCGAGGAGGGCGACGAATTGCAGGAAGACGCTTTCGTCGTGCTCTTCGGGTACGTCTTTGGTGAAGAGCCTATAGATCGCACCGAGGGCGATGAGGAAGAACATGGTTTCGCCGCTGAGATACCACATGATGAGCATCGTGGCGAGGATCATGATGCGTTGGCGCTTGCCGAGAACTTTGTAGGCGTGGCTGCCGTCGAGGCCGAAGACCGGGACGAGGTTGAAGAGGTTGATGACAGCGCCGAGGTGGGAGACGGCCGACATCCAGCGCTGGTCGAAGTATTGTGCGGCCGCTTCAAATATGAGGCAGGCACCGAGGCCCCACCAGGGGCCGCCGAGGCCAATGCGGGCGTCCTGGCCGGGGTTCGTGATCACCGCTTCGCTACGGACGAAGGCGCCGAAGCCGGGGATGAACATGGGGGCTGTGGCGGGGATGCCGAAGCGGCGGAAGGCCCACATGTGTCCCATCTCATGGAGGTAGATGCTGAGGATCAGGCCGAAGGCGAAACGCCAGCCGTAGAGGGCCCAGTAAACGCCGGCCGAGGCGAACATTGAGAAGAGTGTGGGGAGTTTGGTTAGGCCGAGGAGGACGAATTTGCCTTTGGTGAATAGGATTAGCGCAATGGTTTTGAACTTCCAGATGAGAGCGCCCGCGACGCCCATGCTGGTGACGATTTTCTTCCAGGGTTGGTCTTTGGGGACGTCGTCATCTTTGGGTGGCGGGAGGGCACCCAGCTTGTTTGCGATGGCCTGGAATTGAGAGGAGCCAGGGGGCAGCATGCGGAGCATTTGCTGGTAGATGGTGCGGGTTTCGCCTTTATTGTCGACGGCTTCGGTTGCCCTGGCGCGTTCGGCCATCTCTTGTAATTCGATCGTATAGACGAGGCGATGGCAGGAGGGGCAGAGGAGGGCGCCGGGGGTGAGTGGCTCACCGCATTGCTGGCAGAATTTCTTTTCGTCCATTTAGGTTTCTTTTGCTAATTCGGTGGAGTAGGGGCCGGCGATGGCGACGTCGATTCCCCGGGTTTGTTGCCATGCCTGCTGCAGGCCGAAGAAGAGGATCGCAATGCCGAGGAGGCCGCTGAAGCCTTCCTGGAGTTCGAAGAAAGGCTTGCCCATAGAGATGAGAAAGAGATAGGCGTAACCGAAGAGCCCCGATACCACTTTGCCCTCTTTGAAGAAGGAGTAGATGATCTGAACGAAGAGGCTGCCGCTGATTGCGATGTAGGTTGCGATCACCGCTACGATCTGGACTGGACGGCCGCCGAGGCCTCCGGTGCCGACTCGGGCGGCCTTGCCTACAAGCCAACCTACGGCGATCGAGATCAAGGCTAATTCGTAGTTGGTGATGATCAGGATTGCAGCGTAGGCAATGGCACAGCCGATGGCCGAGACTGCGGCGTAGAGAGTTCCTTTGAGGAGGAGATGTTTCGCCGGGGTCTGTTGCACGGTGCCGAGAGTGGTGGCGCAATTGTGACATACGACCTGACCGTTGGCGTGCCAATATTCGCTCCCGATTTTCGTCGAGCACATGACGCAGGGCCCGATCCCCGAGGGATTGGAGAACTCTGCTTTATCGAACTGCAAATCATCCATGAGCCCTTAGGCTAACAATGATTCGGGCTCTTCAGCCGGAACGGTTTCAAATCGGAGGTCGCCGGTTTGGCGATCATAGTCGACATTGACGCGGGTGCCGTCGCGGACTTCTCCCGAAAGAATCTTGCGGGCAAGCGGGGTTTCGATCTCTTTTTGGATCGCACGCTTGAGGGGGCGTGCGCCGAAGCTGGGTTCGTGGCCGATGCGGACGAGTTGGGCGCGCGCGTCATCGGTGAGGATGAGTTCGATCTTGCGTTCGGCGAGACGTTTGCGCAGGCCGTTGAGCTGAATCTCGACGATGTCCTTGAGGTGCTCTTCGCTTAGAGCGTGGAAGACGATGGTTTCGTCGATACGGTTGAGGAATTCGGGCCGGAAGAAGTGGCGCAGTTCATCCATAACCTCGATTTTCATCATGTCGTATTCGCCTCCGGTGAAGGTGCCGCGATGTTCGAGGATCTTGTGTGAGCCGAGGTTCGAGGTCATGATGATGATCGTGTTTTTGAAGTCGACGCGGCGGCCTTGACCGTCGGTGAGGTGGCCTTCGTCGAGGATCTGCAAGAGGACATTGAAGACGTCATGGTGGGCCTTTTCGATTTCGTCGAAGAGGACGACAGAATAGGGGCGGCGACGGACGAGCTCTGTAAGCTGGCCGCCTTCTTCATAGCCGATGTATCCGGGAGGTGCGCCGAGGAGGCGCGAAACATTGTGCTTCTCCTGGTATTCGGTCATGTCGATGCGGATCATGGCGCGTTCGTCGTCGAACATGTAGGCGGCGAGAGCGCGGGCGAGTTCTGTTTTGCCGACGCCGGTGGGGCCGAGGAAGATGAAGCTGCCGATGGGGCGCTGGGGGTCTTTGAGCCCGCTGCGGGCGCGGAGGACGGCTTCTGCTACGGCTGTGACGGCTTCGTCCTGACCGATGACGCGCTGGTGCAGGTCTGCTTCGAGGTTGAGCAGTTTCTTCATTTCGCCTTCGAGAAGCTTGGAGACAGGGACGCCGGTCCAGCGGGCGACTACGGCGGCGATGTCTTCTTCGTCGACGACTTCTTTGAGGAGCTTGGCCTGGCCTTGGTTGGTGGCCAGCTTGGCTTCGGTGTCGGCTAGTTCTCGTTCGAGTTGCGGGATCTCGCCGAACTTAATGCGGGCGGCGGCGCTGTAGTCGGCGGCGCGCTCGACGCGGTCTAGATCGACGCGGAGATGCTCAAGCTTTTCGCGGATTTTTCGCAACTGGTCCACGCCGCCTTTTTCGAGATCCCACTGGGCGCGGAGGCCGTCGGATTGGCCCTTGAGGTCGGCGAGTTCTTTGTCGAGTTTTTCGAGACGGTCTTTGGAGGCGTCGTCGATTTCTTTGCTCAAGGCGGTGCGCTCGATTTCAAGCTGCATGACGCGTCGCGAGATTTCGTCGAGCTCGGCAGGCATCGAGTCGATTTCGGTGCGAAGCTTGGCGGCTGATTCGTCGACAAGGTCGATGGCTTTGTCGGGGAGGAAGCGGTCGGCGATGTAGCGATTGGAGAGGACCGCAGCGGCTACGAGTGCTGCGTCCTTGATGCGTACGCCGTGGTGGACTTCATAACGTTCTTTGAGGCCACGGAGGATAGAGATCGTGTCTTCGACCGAGGGCTGGTCGACCATTACCGGTTGGAAACGACGCTCTAGCGCGGCGTCTTTTTCGATGTACTTGCGGTATTCGTCCAGTGTTGTCGCGCCGATGCAGTGCAGTTCGCCACGGGCGAGCATGGGCTTGAGGAGGTTGCCTGCGTCCATGGAGCCTTCGGTCTTGCCGGCACCGACGACGGTGTGCAACTCGTCGATGAAGAGGATGATCAGGCCTGCGGCGGTGGCTACTTCTTTGAGGACGGCCTTGAGGCGTTCTTCGAATTCGCCGCGGTATTTGGCACCGGCGATGAGTGCGCCCATGTCGAGAGAGACGATACGTTTTTGCTTGAGACCTTCAGGTACGTCGCCTCGGATGATGCGCTGGGCGAGGCCCTCGGCGATAGCGGTTTTGCCGACGCCGGGTTCGCCGATCAGGACAGGGTTGTTTTTGGTGCGGCGGGAAAGGACCTGGATGACGCGTCGGATTTCTTCGTCGCGGCCGATTACGGGGTCGAGTTTGCCTTCTGCCGCCATCTTGGTCAGATCGCGACCGTATTTTTCGAGAGCTTCGTAGGTCTCTTCGGGATTCTGGCTAGTGACTCGCTGGGCACCCCGGACGCCGTTGATGGCGGTTTCTAGTCGCTTGCGGGTGAGACCGGTTTCTTTGAGTAGACGGCCGGCGGTGCCGTTATCTTCGAGGATGGCGAGCAAGATGTGTTCCACACTCAGAAAATCATCCTTGCTCTTTTTGGCCTCAGCTTCGGCATCGGAGAAGAGCTTGGTGAGACGCGTAGTGACGTAGATCTGATCCGGCCCACCGGTCTGAGTGGAGACCTTGGGGAGCTTGTTGATCTCTTGCTCTAAGCGAAGCTTGAGCGTGTCGGGCTGGACTTCGGCCTTTTTGAGGAAGGCAGGAGCCAATCCGTTGGGCTGATCGAGGAGGGCGACTAGTTCGTGCTCGACGTCGACCTGCTGGTTCTGCATTCTGAGCGCGTGCGTCTGCGCTGTACGTAGTGATTCCTGAACTTTTTCGGTGAAACGATTGAAATCCATAATTACCGCCAATGTTAGAATAGCAACTTAGTTTTACGTTGTCTAGTTTTCTGAGTGGTACACGCTAAGATATTTTCTTACTCATCCGGGCTTAAGGGCGTATATGCTGACTAGTGATGCGGTTTTTGCTTGTGATTGCGGGATTATTAGGGCTTTGGGGCTGCGGCTCGGGAAGCTTGGGGACAACTGCGAGTGCGGAAGAGGCCAAGACTTATATTCGCGAGCTGGCGCTGGGACAGGTGGAGATGAAGGCTGCCGAGAGCTTTGGCGGGCAGCAGTTGGTGGAGATTACGGGGCAGATCCGGAATAACGGGCCTCGCGTTTTGAAGAAGGTGGAGTTAAATTGTGTGTTTTTCGATCCTTATGGGCAGGTGGTTGTGCGGGAGACGGTTGCCATTGTGAGGCCGGATAAGGGTGGTTTGAAGTCGAATGAGACGCGGCCGTTCCGGTTGCCTTTTGATACGTTGCCCAAGAACTGGAATCAGGTGATGCCGCAGATGGTGATCGCCGGGATTGTGTTTGAGTAATGGGGCGGATACGTTTGATTGAAGATGACCGGGACCAGCGGGAGTTGCGGACGATGCTGCTTGAGACGGTTGGGCACACGGTGGTGTCGAAAGATGAGGATCTGGTGGTGATGGATTTGCGGATTCCTACGCTGGAGGCTGGGTTGTTGCGGATTCGTGAAATCAAGAATTCATCTAAGCCGCCTAAGCTGGTTGTTTTGAGTGGTGCGGTGGCTGAGCTGCGAGGCACCGAGGAGGAAAAGATGGTGGATGCGATTCTGGAAAAACCTTGCCCGAGTGGGAAGCTGCTGAAGACGATTCAGGCTTTGTTGCTGTTGCTAGTGGCCAGCGTAATGTTTGCGCAGCCTAAAGATTTGAAGCGTCATGCTCCGATTCTCTATCAGCGTGCAGATACGGTAGGGACTGAGAGTGATGTGCCGCTGCTGATGTATGTGGAGTGGGATAAAACGGATCAGTCGCTGACTTACACCGTGATTTTTTCGAATGAGGATGGCGGGACCTCGACTCGTGACCTGATGGCTCGTTGGGGCCGGACTACCGATATCGAGTATGTGTATAAGGTTTGGTTGAATGAGGATGGATCGGCCGGGGTGCGGCAGGTACAGGGGGCAGGGCATAAGGACGTGGCGTTTGAGGGGCCTTTTGAAAGGGACCGGCCGGTGTTGGTTCCGGTGACTCGTAACAACATGGTGGCCGGCGCCAAAGAGAAGACGGGCCGACGGTTTGATTTTGATCCGATATCGGTTGATTTAAGCGAGCACTCGCGTGAGTATGTAATGGACCAGAAGCCGGAGACGTGGAAGATTATGGGCGAGGAGTTGAAGCGGGAAGGGAAGTTGCGGACTTATGGAGTAGTGCGGGGTGAGGATATCAGCGACCCGGCTAACTATGCTTATGTGGAGTTTTTGTCGAAGCAGAAGGATGGTGGGCGTGTGGCTGTTGGGTTTATGTTGCCGGGAGGGAGGCGGGTGCAGATGAGCCATGTGGGTAAGGCTGGGAATTCGGTGGAGCGGAGTGGGTGGATGAGGCTGGCGACAGAGTTGCCGCCGGGGACTACGCTGGCGGATCTGGGGACGGTGGTGTTTGCCTGTTACGGGAAGGGGAGTTGTGTTGTCGAGCGAGTGGCGTTTGTGGAGTTGAAGGGGGAAAGAAAAGAGCTCGACTGGAGTGGACCTTCCGAGATCAAGGCAGGTGAGATTTGGTTGTCGCGGTTAAAGTAGTTCCGAGGTCGAGCCAGAGCGAGGTTGTGGGGACGATGGCGGATGGCTCGCTTAAAGTGAAGGTGGCGGCTGCTCCTGAGGACGGGAAGGCCAATGAAGAGCTTTGCCAGATACTCGCAACTTATTACAAGGTTTCGCCTGGTGAGGTTGAGGTGATTGCGGGGAAGACGAGCACGCGGAAGCTGGTGCGGGTGAAGGACTGAGTTAGCGGCTTGTGGCGATGCTTTCCCAGGCGATACCGATCATGAGCATGACGCTGAAGCCCGCGAGCCACATTAGCATGAGGGGTTTGTAATGTGAACCGTCCGGTTTGGCTTCGGCTTCTTTGGCCTGGATGGCGTGGGAATGCTGGCCGGCGTTGAGGATGCGGGTGAAGTCTTCGGCTCTTTCGAGAGCCATCTTGAGGGTTGGTTGCGGGCCGGTGACATCGACCTGGCGTCCTTGCATTGTTTCAACGCCTGCTGTGTAGTGACGGTCGCATTCGATAGAGTCCTCGCCCCTGACGATAACAGTGCGGGCGTAGGCGTGGCGGATGTCGTTTCGGTTTACCGTGATGGAGCGACGCATTGGCACTGGAAGTACCGAGACATGGATGGAATCAGGGCGGACAGTTGCGATGCGGTGGTTGAGGGCAAGTGCGACTGCCATGTACAGGAAGAGGAAGAAGGGCGGGACGATCATGCGGATGCCCTCGCCGAAGGTTGCTGGATCTTTGAGGGTGACCCAGATGATGGGGGCGAAGATCGCTACCACGATTCCGGCTACGATGCTAACGAGTGGGTGGGCCCAGCGGCGGCGAACGCGGAGTTGCATTGCACCAGTTTAGCCACGAGGAGCTTGGCGCACGGCTGGTTACTCCCGGATTTTGGCAATATGGGGCGGGAACTTTCGGGCGCGGTCGAGGTCTGTGCGGAGTTGGCGGGTGATCTTGCCGGCTATGTCGGCGGAGGCACTGCGGAATTTGGCTCCGAAGCTCTCTTGTGTGGTGGACCAGAGAACGTCGCCTTCTTTGTTGACGATGCGGACGGCGGCTACGGCTTCGTGCTTACGCTTCAGATGTGACGTCAATGGAAGCTGCTGCTCGCCCGTAGTTTCTGCCGTTGAGAGAACCGCGACCAGTGGAGGCACCAGT
>Ga0209591_10009268_pt1 | contig 10652 bp, 12 predicted proteins | sample MAT01_FD_187207 | JGI IMG/M metagenome (GOLD analysis project Ga0209591, IMG submission 187207) | Freshwater microbial communities from Lake Fryxell liftoff mats and glacier meltwater in Antarctica - MAT-01 (SPAdes) (version 2) | ecosystem: Environmental > Aquatic > Freshwater > Ice > Liftoff...
GTAGGCGATTTGACGATGGCACCTACTGCGCCTTGTTTCCAAGATTTGTCTCCACCGGGGTTTTTGACCTCAATTTTGGTGACGATTTGGGTTCCTGCGGGCACGATTAGGTTGAAATTTTGAGGAAGATTGGGATTTGTCACGAGGGAACCTCCTGCGGGGGCACGAGCTACATTCTTGTTGTAGCATATTTGTAGTGGAAAATGGGTGTTTTGGGCGATCGCGTCTCACCCCGCAAGCTACGGCAATTTTGGTATTGTTGAACAGTGTCTAATTAATTATCAAGGAGGAAGATTAATGCGTTATGCTGTGGTAATTGAAAAAGGTGAAACTAGCTACGGTGCGTATGTTCCCGATTTACCTAGATGTGTCGCTGTGGCTGAAAGTTTAGAAGAGGTGAGGCATTTAATTAAAGAGGCGATCGCATTTCATATTGAAGGACTACAAGAGGATGCTTTTCCGATTCCCGAACCTGTCTCTATTTGCGAATATGTTGAAGCTTAAGCTAAACACCAATTACTTTTTATTTTCAGTCAGCAGTCTTGATTTTGTTAAACCTGGTCTAATTCATAATCAATTCTGCAAACATAGAAACAGAAATAATTAACGTATTCTCTAAACTCTGAACTTCAGTAAAATCGCGATCGCCTGTAATTAAAAAATCAGCACTAGCAGACAGTGCACAAGCAATAAATTTAGCATCTTTTTGATCTCTAGGAAAATCAATTTCTATAGATACCTCAATAAGTTTGGTTGAACCTTGAATCAAATTCAACCATCTTTCTTTCTGAACATCTGTTAATTTTAGTTTTCGTCTACTTAATACCTCCTGATACTCTGCTAAAATTTCTTCTGAAACTACCCATTCATAATCAGGTTGATTGATAACCCAGGTAATAACAGAAGCTGGTTTTCTTCCAGCGATCGCCGCAGACACTAAAATATTAGTATCTATAACAACTCTCGTTCTCCTCTCCGATAAGCTGCAATTTCTTCGGCAATTTCTTCATCAGTTAAAGAATGATCCGCGTGTAAAGCCTGGGTTTCTTCACATAAGTTGCTAAAATCTTCAGCTAAAGCTTGTTTGTGCGGATCGGGCTGATAACTCTTCTTAAGTTCTCGGCTGATTTTGATTTTTTCTGCTAGTAACTCTTGTGCAGGTTTTCCTGAAATAATGGTTACTACTTGCCGAGGTTGATTAAGATGCTGTTTTTCTGACAAAGCTTTTAAAGCATCAGTAATTACCTGATCGGGGGTTGTATATTTCCCTGTTTCTAACTGTTGTTGCAGTAATTTTTCTTGTTCGGAGTTCAGAATTATTTGGGTCATAAAGCTTCCTCCATTTCTGTAATCGCCTAAATGATTAAAATTTTTGATGGGCAATGAGGGATTTGAACCCCCGACCCCTTCCGTGTGAAGGAAGTGCGCTACCACTGTGCTAATTGCCCGAAGATAATTAGCATAACATACTAACTCCAAATTGGCAACTAAATTTTTCCCAAAAAATTCAGCCGCTACTTTCCGAGTTAAAACTCGACACAATGTACGATCGCCCATTGTGTCGATCGCACTTATCCCAGCATCAATCAACCACCCACCAACCCGCCGCAGGGCCAACAAACCGCACCACAACCCACCAACCCACCAACAGACTAATCCCCGTCCAACTTCCGCGAGATGTCCACCTCACAAAATCTTCGCTTTGGGTTTTCGTGATTGGTAGCCACGAAACGATGCGCTCTTCATTACCGAATTCATCGCCGATCGACTCTTTGCGACGCTTAGCTTCACCCATAATCTTTGTCTACTAAATTAGATTTCAACTGGATACCTAACCAAATTATACGCCAACAGGTCATCTCAAGCCTGCGTCAGCCAAGTCGTATCCAAATAATCAATCCTCGCAAAAGGACTCAGCGCCCCTAAAATCTGCTGCCCATAACTGCGGTGAATCACCCTGCTGTCGAAAATCGCCACAACCCCCTGACGTTCTCGCACCGGCGCGATCGCCCGCTGCAACTCATTCAGCGCCGCCGGCAACAAATACAACCGAAACCAATCCCTGCGCTGTTCCTTATAATAAGCCACACGCGCCGTCACCAAAGGATTCTCCAAAGAGGGTAGCGGCAAAGTCGCGATCGCCAGCAAATGAGGCGCGCTCAACTCCCCCTGATGTTCCCGCCAAAACTCCCACCCAGTCACCAAAATCGCATTCTCCCCCACATCAGTTTTTTCCACCTGCACCCTCGAACCGAACTCAGAAGCCAAAATCGCCGCCAACCGAGCCCTCAGCGGTACATCACCCACAATCAGCACAGTTAAACCCGCCACCGACTCACTCATAAACAGCAAAGTCCGAATTTCTTCGATCAAAACACCCTGAAATTCCGGCGTATTCGGCAGAGGCATCGAGTTGGGAATATACAGTTGAATTAACTCGTTTTGTCGATCGGGCGAAAACTTCACACTCGTCAACTCAGGCAATCCCATCATTTGCCGGAAGATCGGAGCCTTCTGTTCCACATCCACCGCAGAGCCAATCAACACCACAGGCACATCAGACCAAATTTTAGCCAAAACCTCCGCCACCTGCACCGGCGCGCTAAACAGCGAAAATGACCCAGCAGAGCGATGAATTTGTGCCCATCGCAGTCTGCCGTTTGTGTTCCACCGCTGCCGAAAATTCACCCAAGCAGCCGGAGTCAGCGGGTTTTGCTCGATGCTTTCAAACAGCCCCTTCAAAATATTTTGCTCTGCCGTTTCCAGCAAATAGCACTCATCAGGCTTAGCTGGATGCTGAAATACAGCCCGCGTTAGCAGTACCCGCGCTTCTCGGATTTCATCCGCCAGCATTGGCTCAGATTGCATTAAATCATTCCAATCAGCCGGTTGCAAAGCCGCCGTCAATTGCTGGCGCGTCCAAACTTCCAAATCATCCACACCGTCGATAATTGTCGGAATATTGCCGCGAAGTTCCGAATTCCCCGCCAAGCGAGCCGCCAGCCAAGACTCCGGATCTGCTAGCATCAATCCTCGTCCAGCGGCATTATGGGAGTAAGTCTCGATCGGCTTATCAGTTTGCAGCCACTCTTGCAATCGCGGAATTTCCACCGCCCGCAAATGTTCCAGCAGCGGTGTTGGCGCGACTAAAATCACCGGATCGGGCCACATCAAAATCGGCATCAAATAGCTGACTCGATACCGCTGTCGGTAAGCCCCAGCGGGCAGCCCAGTTTGGATCAGAGCGCTCCGCCCCAAGCGCAAAGCCCGCGCCACGAGACGCGCCATCGTTAAATGGTGGGGCCAGTGCGGCTCGGAGTTCGATCGCAAAAAGCGGAGCAGCGAGTTATGGACTTCTACCTCAATCAATCGATTTCACACTTGATATTTCTCAATCAACATAATCAAAACTTGCCAGAAAATCAACTACTTTTTGACCCACAGGCAAACTAAATTTAGCTTCATTCAGGTTGATTCCTGTGAAATCTCGATCGCCTTCTGTGTATCTTTTGACAAGTTCAAATCCTTTGAGAAGTTCTTCAGCTTCCATTGTTTTTACCTGACTGAAAGAGCGATCGACTAACTTTCATGTGGCATAAATATAAAATATATTTAATTGATTTCTCAACACTATTTACTCACCGATCTGATAAAAGCTTTTGACAAACTCAACCACCGTATTTAGCGGCGGGGTTGTGAATCTTTGGGCTTTAATTGCCGGCCCGATCGAGGTTTTGTTGACTCCCGGCAAATTGGTCAAGTTTCTGCCAAAGTCTGGGTGATAGTGAACCATCAAAGTTTCGGCGCTGGAGTTGGCCAGTATGGTTTGGGTAGGCGATTGGAAAAAACTCGACATCGGTTCGCGATCGAGGCGAATCGGCTGAATTTTTATTTCCCCTATTTTTCTAATTGTTTTGGTCATGGCGACGTTTAATTGCACTACCAGATTTGAGACTCTTACGCCTAGATTATTGCCGTTTTGTGGTTGAATCATCTTGATTAGAGTCATGAGATTTTTTTGAGTAAATGCCGCATCGCTAAAGGGAATAATGGCAACAAAAGCTGTGGAAAATAGTTGCTCGTCCTGCTCTATTCTAAATGATATGATTGTGCGGCGCGAATTAACTTCTATGCTGGGAGGATTGCTCAAACCTGAGTATTGACTGGCAATTTGGCGGTAGGTAGCCGCGAGCACAAAGTTAGCGTCGGGGTCGAGGGGTCGATCGACAATAATTTGTACTGTCGGCGGTGTAGCATTAAAAAACCGTTGAGATTCTTGTGGGGTAAAGCGCTGAATTTGACTGCGATCGCCGTTAGGACTCAGATCCACCCAGTCGCAGGTAACATCATCAGCTTTCAGATTAAACCTCGACACCGCGTAAATTTTTGCCCCAGTCAGGGCCGCCCCCGTCAAATCTGCGCCCACCCAATCAGCGTGAGTCAAATTCGCTTGAGTCAAATCCGCGTGTACCAGAGTAGCGTTCAACAAGTTGGCATTACTCAAATTTGCCCCATATAAGTTGGCCCCGCTCAATCTCGCTTCATCGAGGTCAGCGCCCGTCAGGTTCGCCCCGCTGAGGTCAGCCCACCGGAGATTAGCGCCTCGCAAATCAGCGCCGCTGAGGTTGGCTTGAGACAGATTAGCTTGTCTAAGTTCGGCATTGCAGAGGTTCACTCCTCGCAAGTCTGCCCTGCTGAGATCGGCTCTGTGCAAGTTAACCCGTTCCAAGTTCGCCGCTGTCAAGCAAGCGCCTCTGAGGTGAGCCCCATTGAGGTCGGCTTGCTCTAGATTGGCTTCTCTGAGGGTTGCTTCTCTCAAATCTGCTTCGCTCAAGTTTGCACCGCTCAAGTTTGCACCACTGAGGTCAGCTCTGATCAGTTCGGCTCTGATCATTGTAGCTTCGACGAGTTGGGCTTCGCTGAGGTCGGCCCGAATCAAGTTAGCCACGTTGAGGATAGCGCCGTTGAGGTTGGCTTTGTTGAGATTTGCACCGCTGAGTCTAGCAACATTGAGTTTAGCTTTTCTCATGTTGGCGTTTGACAGATTAGTGCCACTCATGTTGGTGAGGCTCAAGATTGCCTCGCTGAAATTAGCCCCGCTGAGATCGATCCTGCTGAGATTGGCCTCGCACAGGAGGATGGCAGTAAAGTCTCTTTCTCCTGCGGCATATTTGGCGATGAGTTCTTCGGCGTCCATGCTTTTGAATTTCCCTGATGTGTTAGCTATAACAAAGCTTTGTTATGCCAACCTTTAAAATAGAATAAGCATTTTTTGTAACTTGATGCAATATGCCTAGACATCTATATTGTGGAAGCCTTTTATAAAATCCAAAATGGTTGTGATATTAGCTTGACCCAATTTTGTGCTTTCGGCTAACTTGCCTGTGCCTGAGTTGTTCGGGTCGTATTTTTTAATCAGGCGCTTGCCGAAGGCTGGGTGGTGATATACGCTGAGTCTTTGGTCGCGGGAATTAATTAAGATCATCTGGGTGGGAATTTGAAAAAAATTGATGCTTTCGCCGATTTTTGGAAAAGAACTTGAAATCTTAATTTGGTCTACTTTGCTGATAGCTTGGTTGAGAGCTTTGCTGCATAACTGAACGTGTTTGGATTCTTTGACGTTGAGTTTGCCTGCATCGTGGGATTGAATCATTTTCATCAAAGCTATGAGGTTTTTTTGAGTTGTGGCACCGTCGTTAAAAGGAATGATGGCAACGTAAGCTGTGGCAAATAATTTATCGTCGCTGTCCATTTTAAAGGCGAGTACGGTGCGCCTGGAGCTGACTTCGATCGTGGGCGGCTGACTTAAACTCGGGTATTGTTGGGCAATTTGGTAATAAGTTGCAGCTAGGGCAAAATGAGCGCCTTGGTCTAAGGGCGAGTCAATCACAATCCGAACTGTGGGCAAGGTTTCGTGAAAAAATTCGTGAGTTCCTCCAGAGTTCAACCAGTAAATTTGGCTGTGGTCGCCGTTGGGGCTCAGATCGACCCATTTGCAGGTCATGCCTTCGGTTTTGATGCCGAGCCGCGAAACTGCGTGGAGTTTGGCTCCGGTTAAGGTGGCTCCGGTTAAGTCGGCTCCAATCCAGTCGGCGCGGATCAGATAGGCGTTTGACAGGTCGGCGTGAACTAAACTGGCATTGAGCAAGTTGGCGTGACAGAGGTCGGCTCGGCTGAGGTCGGCGCCGCTCAATTTGGCTTCGCTGAGGTCTGCCCAGCGCAGGTTGCAGCCGCTGAGGATGGCCCAGCGCAAATTGACGCCGCTGAGGTCTGCGCCGCTGAGTATGGCTTGAGTGAGGTTGGCTTGTCGGAGTTCTGTCCCTCGCAAGTCTGCGCCGCTGAGGTCGGCTCGGCTGAGGTCGGCGCCTTGCAGGTTGGCTTGTTCGAGGTTGGCTTCTGTCAAGCACGCACCGCTGAGGTGAGCGCCTCGAAGGTTGGCTCCGCTGAGGTTGGCTCCTCGGAGGGTGGCTTCGGTGAGGGTAGCACCACTGAGGTTTGCCCCTTGTAGGTTCGCGCCGCTGAGTTCGGCTCGAATTAGCTCGGCTCTGATCAGTTTAGCTCCTGTGAGTATGGCTTTTTTGAGGTCAACTCGCACTAGGTACGCGACGTTGAGGTCGGCGTCGGTGAGGTTGGCGCCGCCGAGATGGGCGCCGCTGAGTCTGGCGATGTTGAGTTTGGCACCGGTGAGATTGGTTTTGCTGAGGTTGGCTCCGCTGAGGTTTGCTACACTCAGATTCGCACCCTTGAGGTTAGCTCCACTCAAGTTGACGCCGCTGAGGTTGGCCTCAGTCAGGTTGATTCCGGCAAAGTTTCTTTCTCCGGCGGCATATTTTTTCAGGAGTTCCTCGACTGTCATGGGGGCGGCACCGTATCAAAGTATCCCCATTTTATTGCTAATGAATATCGGTATTGTCGGACTTGGTTTAATTGGTGGCTCGATCGCTCTGGATTTACGATCGCGCGGGTTGAATATTTTGGGGGTTTCGAGCCGCCAGCAGACTTGCGATCGCGCGCAAGAACGCGGTGTGGTCTCTGAAGCCAGCATACACCTGTCTCTGATGGCAAAAGCCGATTTGGTTTTTATTTGCACGCCGTTAGGAGCGATCGAGTCGATCGTCCAAAAATTAATTCCCCATCTTTCCCCTGATACCATTTTAACGGATGTCGGTTCCGTAAAAACACCCATAGTACAAGCTGTGTCTGATCTGTGGCCGAATTTTGTGGGGGGACATCCGATGGCGGGGACTGCACAAAGCGGGATTGAGGCGGCGGTAAGGGATTTGTTTGTGGGGCGGCCTTATGTGGTGACTCCGACTCCCCAGACTCCGGCGCATTCGGTGGAAAAGGTTGAGGAAATTGCCCGGTTGCTGGGTGCGTCGGTTTACCGATGCGGGCCCGAAGAGCACGATCGAGCCGTGGCTTGGATTTCTCATTTGCCGCTGATGACTAGCGCGACTCTGGTTGCTGCGTGCGATCGAGAGGGCGATCGAGATATTGTGAATTTAGCGCAACATTTGGCGAGTTCGGGTTTTCGGGACACCAGCCGCGTTGGGGGTGGCAACCCTGAGCTCGGAGTGATGGTGGCAAAGTACAATCGAGAGCAATTATTGCGATCGCTCTCTATTTACCGCGACAGTCTCGACGAGTTCATCAGCGATATCGAAGCCGAAAATTGGCAAGCTCTCGAACAGAAGCTGAAGTTGACTCAACAAGCGAGAGATAATTACAACTTGTGAGCCAAAAATTGCTGAAAACTGTCCCCGTCTCCATTATGATTTGTGGACGCCTATATATTGAGTTTAAATGTACACTTATTATCGGCTTAAGCGAGTTTTACTGGGTGAATCTCTCCCCACCAGCGCATCTATTCACGAACGGCTGAGCAACGCTACAGGGCTAGCTGTTCTTGCTTCCGATGCACTGTCGTCTGTTGCCTACGCTACTCAAGAAACTCTGTTGGTGCTGTTACTAGCCGGGAGTAGCAGTTTGAGTTTATCGCTGCCGATTTCTGGAATTATTGTTTTACTATTGGCGATCGTAGCGCTGTCTTACCGACAGACAATTAAAGCGTATCCCAACGGTGGTGGCGCTTACATTGTGGCGCGAGAAAACTTGGGTACTTATCCCGGTTTGATCGCAGCAGGTTCGCTGATGATTGACTACATCCTCACCGTAACTGTGAGTATTTCGGCTGGCATTGCGGCATTGACTTCAGCCGTTCCCTCGCTGCTGCCCTATACCGTTGAATTGTGCTTAGTTTGTATTGTCCTGATCATGTTTGCCAATCTCAGGGGATTGCGGGAATCTGGCAAGATATTTATGGTTCCCACCTATGCGTTTATCGTGGGCATTTTTATCTTGATTGGCTGCGGTTTATTCCAACAGGCAACAGGTCATGTTTTGCCGGCATTAGAAAATATTCCAGCTAAGGAACCTTTGGGATTGTTTCTGATCGCGCGAGCTTTTGCGGCGGGCTGTACTGCCCTGACTGGAGTTGAAGCCATATCGGACGGAGTGTTGGCTTTCAAGCCTCCTGAATGGAAGAATGCGCGCCTAACTTTAACTTATTTGGGGGTAATTCTGGGAGTGATGTTTTTGGGCATTAGTTACTTAGCCCATATTTATCAGGTGATTCCTAGAGAAAATGAAACACTCCTTTCTGTGTTGGGAAAACAGATTGTTGGCGACGGTATATTTTATTACTATTTGCAGATCGCAACTCTGTTGATTTTACTGTTGGCTGCGAATACGAGTTATGCAGATTTTCCGCGACTTTGCTATTTTTTGGCGCGGGACGGGTTTTTACCGAGGCAGTTATCGCTGTTGGGCGATCGACTGGTTTATTCTAATGGTATTAATCTGCTCAGTCTCTGCGCTGCTATTTTAATTGTCATCTTCCGAGGTGATACCACGGCAGTAATTCCGCTATATGCAGTTGGGGTTTTTACTTCTTTTACTTTGTCCCAATCGGGAATGGTAATTCACTGGTTTAAAGAGCGAGGTAAAGGTTGGCAAGCTAGTGCTGTGATGAACGGTATCGGTGCAGTGGCAACCACGTTAGTTTTGAGTGTAATTGTTGCTACTAAATTCTTTTTGGGTGCTTGGGTTGTGGTAGTTACGATTCCGATCGTAGTCAGTCTATTTTTAGCTATTAACCGACACTATCGTTATGTAGCGGCTCGTTTGAGCATTCAGGGAATAGAACCTATATCTTATCCTCCCAGAGCTAAAGTTAAGGTGGTGAAACATCCGGCAGTGGTGTTAGTCGGACAGTTGCACCGGGGAACTTTCGATGCCCTCGATTACGCTCGTTTAATTGCTGATGAGGTTGTAGCGGTTCATGTTGATATTGGTTTGACGGATCGAGCAAAACTGCAAGCGGCTTGGCAAGATTTGCAATCTGACATTCCTTTGGAAATTCTGGAATCGCCTTATCGTTCTGTTGGTGAGGCTTTGACTCACTTTTTGACTTTGTTTGAAGAACAGCGGCCGGGAGTGTTCTTAACGCTGATTATTCCGGCTTTTGTGACGCGAAATTGGTGGGAGGGACTGCTGCACAATCAAACTGCTTTCTTTTTGAAGGCGGCTTTGCGGGCTAAAAGAAGTCGGGTTGTCACGACGGTTCGATATTATCTTTAAGCTATGAAAACTGGAATTATTTAGGAGACGCTGGGAAAAGAAACGGGGTTTCTGACCAAAATTTTTGTTTGGCTGCGAAGTATTGAGGCAGAAACCCGGTTTCTGATACTCGCTGGGCAAAGAAACCGGGTTTCTGACCAAAATTTTTGTTTGGCTGCGAAGTATTGAGGCAGAAACCCGGTTTCTGATACTCGCTGGGCAAAGAAACCGGGTTTCTGACCAAAATTTTTGTTTGGCTGCAAAGTATTTAGGCAGAAACCCGGTTTCTGATACTCGCTGGGAAAAGAAACCGGGTTTCTGACCAAATTTTGGGCTGGGCTGCAAAGTATTTAGGCAGAAACCCGGTTTCTGATACTCGCTGGCTGTTGACATATCAAAAATAATGTGCCACGATCGCCATAATTAGATAAGTTGCCTTCAACTTGTCTCTAAAAAGATTGCGGCTGCTGAACCAAAGTCTTTTACTAACTACAACATCTCTTCAATTTGTGGGGGTTGCTCTGCAACCCGCAACAGACTATTTATGCAGCAGCCAAAAAACTTGAACAGGCTTTTGCGAGCTTTGTCTCGGCAAGGTCTTGATGTTAGTTACGACAATAAAGTGTACTCGATCTGTCTTAATAGTTCTGTGAAAGAAAACTGGCAAGATGCCAGTTCCACCACAGAAAATAGTGAAAATGTCTGTGCTATAACCGCGGAAGTTTTGCTTCCTGAAGGTTTTCCGGTGGAAGCAAAGGCGCTCAAACAGTTGGCAAATTTGGCGAATGTTCGTCACCCTCAAGGTGGTTGTGTTTGTCGTGCCTGCGCTACTCCAGACTTCCATCCGGGGGATGCGGGAGTGGCAATTGGCTCGATCGCCCAAACTGACAAAATGGTGATTCCGGCTGCTGTCGGTTCCGATATTAACTGCGGGATGCGCTTGCACGTTGCTGATTTGTCGATCGCACAATTTCTGGCAATCACTTTGTAGAAATTCAAGTGGTTGACGAAGTTGTCGATCGAGCTACGGCTTA
>Ga0209591_10009269_pt1 | contig 10651 bp, 11 predicted proteins | sample MAT01_FD_187207 | JGI IMG/M metagenome (GOLD analysis project Ga0209591, IMG submission 187207) | Freshwater microbial communities from Lake Fryxell liftoff mats and glacier meltwater in Antarctica - MAT-01 (SPAdes) (version 2) | ecosystem: Environmental > Aquatic > Freshwater > Ice > Liftoff...
TGCACTCTCGCGACGACGCCGACATTGCGCTCGATAGACGGGCACACGGAGCGGCGGGCGCAACAGGCGACGGGCGCTGCAGACAACGGCGCGACAATGTCAGATGGTGTGGCGCACTTCGCGATCACCGTGGCTGATGCCACAGGTTCACTCGCAGCGGCCGCTGCGGTAGAACGAAACCTCTCAGATACCCTTCCCCCATGGGATCGGGCCGCACCACACCCACGTGGCTCGGCCGCACCCGGGTACTGATGGTGGTCGGCAAGGGTGGCGTCGGCACCAGCACGGTGGCCGCGTCGCTTGCGCTGTTGGCTGCAGATGGCGGCGCCGAGGTGTTGCTGGTCAGCGTTGATGGCAAGTCGGGGCTGGGACCACTCTTGGGTGGCACACCGCTCGGCCCCGATGAACAAGTCCTGCGGACGACGGCGCATCGTTCGGGCTCAGGCCGTATTCGCGGGCGTACCATCACCCCCAAGCAGGCGTTCGGCGACTACCTGGAGTTGAAGGGCTTCGGCGGGATCCTGCGCCGCGCCGCCTCGGCTGCCTCACTGGACCTGATCGCCGGCGCCACACCGGGCATGGAGCACCTTCTGGTACTCGGCAAGATCAAGGAACTCGACCGTCTGCAGTCAGCCGACCTGATCATCGTCGATGCCCCGCCGGCCGGCCACGCAACGCCGTTTCTCCGCTCAGCCTCGGCCTTGCAGACTGCCGTCGCCAGTGGGCCCGTCCGCGACCAAGCTGACGAAGTCGCCGCACTCCTGGCCGATCATCACCGCTGCCAGTGCGTGATGGTGACGCTGCCGGAAGAGACGCCGGTCAACGAGGTCATCGAGTTGGCCTACGACCTGGAGGACGAGCTGAGCCTGGCGCTGGCGCCACTCGTTGTGAACGGTTGCTGGCCAGAGCGCCCAGGGTTGTCGATGACGCCCGCCACGGCTGCGCGCAAGCAGAAGGTCACACTGTCGGTTGGAACACGCCGCGCGCTGGGCGACGTTGTCCGCTTCGGCAGCGCGCGCCTCGACATGCAGCACGAACAGTTCGCACGACTGGATGATCTGCTGCCGCTGCCTCGTATTCACCTTCCCCGTTTGCCGGTCGCACGCCTGCGGCCCGAACACCTCGACGTGTTGGCCGATGCACTTGCCGCTGACCCAATCGTGCCCGCAGGGGTGAGGAAATGACCAGCGTCGACATCGCTACCGTGTTGCAGGAAGCGGGTCTGGTCGTCACGTGCGGCCCAGGCGGCGTCGGCAAAACCAGTACCGCAGCCGCGCTCGCACTGGCTGCGGCCAACAGCGGCCGCCGAGTCATCGTGGTCACCGTTGACCCTGCTCGGCGACTGGCCGATGCGTTGGGCATCGACGGGTCGGCGCGCTCGCACGACCCCAGCGAAGTGATCGGCGCGACGAGCCACCCGACAGGCTCACTGTGGGCCCTGATGCTGGATGCCGAGTCCACCTTCGACCGCTTGATCATGGACCGCGCTGGCGACGCCAAACGCGCTCAGACCATCCTTGCGAACCCGATCTACCGCAGCATTGCCGGCTCCCTTGGTGGCGCCCAGGAATACATGGCCATCGAGCGCCTTCATCAACTGTGGAGCAGCAACGAGTTCGACCTGATCGTCATCGACACGCCGCCGTCTCGGCATGCAATCGATCTACTGGGCGCTCCCGATCGGCTGGTCACGTTCTTCAGTCATCCGATCTACCGCATCATCGCCGCGCCTGGGCGCTCCTTTGCCCGCGTGACCAACGCAGGGTCGGCGACGTTCCTATGGGTGGTCCGCAAGCTGGCTGGGCCAAAGGTGGTCGAAGACATCATCGAGTTCTTCCGTTCACTGTCAGGAATGGAGGCCGGTCTGCGCCAACGCGCAGCCGAGGCCTCCACTCTGCTGCGAGCGCCGACAACGGCGTTCGTGCTGGTGTCCAGTCCTCGCGCAGAAGCGATCGACGAAGCGGCGCACCTCGCCGAAGCACTTCGTGACGGTGGCTTTCCACTGCAGGCGATGGTGATCAACCTCGTTCATCCGACCCCTGCCTCGATCGAGGCAGCGGACATACCAACCGAGCTACCACCTGGGCCGCTGGCCGACCAGTTCGCGCTGTATGGCGACCTCTACGCACTCGCGCAGGACGAGGCAATCGAGATGAACAGGCTGCGCGACCTCGCTGGTGAAGTTGCATTGGTGGAGGTGCCCATCATCGACGACATTCACGACCTGGACGGGCTTGCCGAATTGGGCACACATTTGCTGCTCAATGCGCGAATAAATTTCACCTAAGCGGTCGCGCAATCACCCTGAACGGGCGAAGCAGGCGCAATCACCATTGGCCTAGATTTTGACATATCCAGCGCGCCCCCTCGCGTGCGGAACGACAGAGACAGGTCGCTCATGTTGGCTTCATTCGGGTTGTTGGCAGTGTTCTGGTCGATGCTGTTCTTCTTCCTCTTCGTTGCGTGGATCACACTCGTGATCCGGGTGTACATGGACATCTTCCGCAGCGACGACCTCAGCGGGGCCGCCAAGGTCCCCTGGGTCATCTTCGTCATGGCGCTGCCGCTGCTGGGCGTCTTCCTCTACATGATCGTCCGCGGCGAGCAGCTCGACGAGCACACGCAGAGCGACATGGCGACGCGCAGCGCTGCCGACGCGCCGGCCGCTGCCTCCAGCAGCGCCGACGAGGTGAGCAAGCTTGCCCAACTCCGCGACCAGTGCATCCTGACCGCCGCTGAATTCGATGCCGCCAAGGCAAAGGCATTGGGCTGATCATGACTGCTAGGTGGCCCACTCGACACGAACCAGATGCCCACCATCGTTCCCATCTGATCGATCGCTCAGCCCGTCACCGACCCGACCTCGGGTTGGTGGCGGCTGCCTCTCGTTCCCTACCATCAAGGCTGGCGCTGACCGACGGCGGATGAGAGCGAGGAACAATCATGTTCGAGTGGAGCGAAGAGCACCAGATGATTCGCGACGCGGTGAAGCGCTTCGTCGACGAAGAGGTGCGCCCGCATGTTGACGAACTGGAGCACGGTGACCTGCCGCCCTACGACATCTTGCGCAAGTTCTTCGCGACGTTCGGGATGGACGCAATGGCCCGCGATCGCTTCGCCAAGCAGATCGGCCGCGAGAAGGCCGTTGCGGAGGCACTGGCTCGCGGTGAGGAGCCGCCCGCTCTCAAGGAATCGAAGGGTGGCGATGGGGGTGGCCTCAGCCTGATTCCGATCATCGAGTTGTGCCGTGTCTGCCCGGGCATGGTGACAGCGATGGGCGTCAGCATGGGTCTCACGTCGGCAGCAATCATGTCGAAGGGCACCACTGCCCAGAAGGAACGATGGGCGCTGGACCTGCTGACGATGGACAAGGTGGGCGCGTGGGCGATCACCGAGCCCGGCTCGGGTAGCGACGCCTTCGGTTCGATGAAGAGCACCGCCCGCCGCGACGGCAACGACTACATCCTCAACGGCAGCAAGACGTTCATCACCAACGGCCCGTATGCCGACACGACCGTGTTCATCTGCAAGCTCGACGAAGGCAACCCACCCGCCGAGCGCAAGGTGCTGTCGTTCGTGCTGGAGCGCGGCATGACGGGCTTCGTGCAGAGCAAGCCACTGCGCAAGATGGGCATGCACTCCTCGCCCACCGGCGAGTTGTTCCTCGACGACGTACGCGTCGGCCGCGACCGCCTGATTGGCGAAACCGAGGACCTGCCCAGTGGCGGCCGCGACAGTGCAAAGGCAACGTTCCAGCAAGAGCGCAGCGGCGTGGCGGCGATGGCGCTGGGCATCATCGAGGAATGCCTGCAGCGGAGCGTTCAGTACTCGAAGGACCGCGTGCAGTTCGGTAAGCCGATCGGCGAGTTCCAGCTGATTCAAGACAAGTTGGCGCGCATGGAAGTGGCGCGGATGAACGTGCAGAATCTGGTGTTCCGCGTGATCGAGATGGGTGCCGCCGGTCGCGGCATGTCGCTGGCCGAAGCGTCAGCGATGAAGCTGTACAGCGCTCGTGCCGCCAGCGAAGTGGCGATGGAAGCGGTGCAGCTGTTCGGCGGCAACGGCTACATGAGCGAGTTCCGCGTGGAGCAGTTGGCGCGCGACGCCAAGGTGCTGCAGATCTATGCCGGCACCGACGAGATCCAGATCATCGCCATCGCCAAGGATCTGCTGCGCGCCTAGCCTTCACCTGCCAGCGGCAGCCAGCAGCTCGGCGACCTCACCGGCCGACGGATTGACCAGCGAGGCCGAGCCAACCGTCACCGTGGGTACGGTCTCGTTGCCGCGCGCCACGGAACGAACGAACGCGGCAGCCGCAGGGTCGTCCCAGATATTGACCTCGCGATACGAAATACCCTTGCGCTGCAAACCGGCACGCAGCATCGAACAGAATGGACACCCCGGCCGCCAATAGACGACAGTCTCGGGAAGGACAGTATCGGGAAGGACAGTCTCGGGAAGGGATCGCACGTCATCAGCCACGAAGGGCTCCAACCAGCGCAACGCCCGACTGATTCCCGCAACCGCATTGATCCCACTTGAAGGCCAATCTAGTCAGGTCTGACTAGACTCCATCCATGTCTGTCAGTATCTACGAGGCAAAGACCCACCTTTCGCAGCTCATTGCGAAAGTCGAAGCGACCGGCGAGGAAGTCATCATCCGCCGCCACAACGTGCCCGTCGCGAAGCTTGTCCCCTTCCGTCCAGTGATCGCAGCTCGTGTCTTGGGCGGCTGGGAGGGTCGAGTCACCATCCATGACGACTTCGACGATCTGCCCGCCGAGGTGGCTGCAGCATTTGCGGGCCAGCGGCCGTGAGACAGTTACTTCTGGATACGCACGTGGCACTCTGGGCATTTGCGTCGCCCGAGCTCCTCACGACCGAGGTTCGAACCGCGATCACGGACCCCCGTAACACGGTCATGGTGTCGGCCATCTCGGTGTGGGAAGTGGAGATCAAGCGAGCACTCGGCAAGTTGGATGCTCCGGAAGGGTTCGCGGCGCTGTGCGTTGATCGGGGCTTCGACCCACTCGACATCACGTTCCGCCACGCAGAAGTCGCGGGGGCGCTTCCGTCGCACCACACTGACCCGTTTGATCGAATGCTCATTGCACAGGCAATTACGGAGAACCTCGAGCTCGTGACCAAGGATCGGGCGATGAGCAAGTACGACGTTCGGGTCCTGGCGGCCACATCAACGAACTGACCCGAGGAAAGAGGAGGGTCAGGCAACGCGCGAAGCTGTTGCGATGACCTCGAGCGCAACACTGAGCCCTTCGTATCCCTTGGCGCGGGCGGCATTTCTTGCCGCGGCCGAATCTGCGGGTGCGGTAGTCGACGCGTTCGAGCATCCGCTCACCGGACCCCAGGGCGAGCCGCTCGGCATCGACGTCGCCGAGTTGGGTCCGGCCGACGCTTCCACCGTCGTGCTGATCTTCTCCGCAACCCACGGGGTGGAGGGCTATTGCGGCTCCGCGCTGCAGACCCATTGGCTCAGCCACTTCGCCGACCAACGCCCCACCGACGTTCGCGTGGTGAACATCCACGCGCTCAACCCGTACGGCATGGCGTGGGTACGACGGGTCAACGAGGACAACGTCGACCTCAATCGCAACTTCGTCGACTGGTCGCGACCCGTGCCACACAATGTCGATTACGACGGTATCGCAGCCGACGTGGTGCCAGCCGAATGGACACCCGAGGAGCAGCAGCGCACGCTGGCAGCACTGCTCGCTCTCGTTGCCGAATGGGGCTTCCCGAAGATGCAGGCAGTCGTCAGCGGCGGCCAGTATGCACACCCCAAGGGTGTGTTCTACGGCGGCACCGGGCCGGTGTGGTCACACCGTTGGTTGCGCGAGTGGTGCGCTGCCAACCTCACAAATGCGCAGCGCGTCGTCATCATCGACCTACACACCGGCCTCGGCCCGTGGGGGCACGGCGAGCTGATCGCGAGCGCGGCACCCGGCGAGCCGTTGTTCGATCGTGCCGCCGCGCTCTGGCCGGACGCGGTCTCGATGATGTCGGGCGACAGCGTGTCAGCAGTGCTCGCCGGCGACTGGTTCACGATCGCCACCGAGTTGGCACCCCACGCCGAGGTCACGCCGATCTGCATCGAGTACGGCACCGTCGACGGGGTGAGCGTGCTGCAATCGCTGCGCGCAGACGCCTGGCTGCACGGCTACGGCGACCCAACCGGCCCCGAGGCTGCCGCCGTGCGCGCCCAGGTGCGGGCCGCGTTCGCCGACGACAACCCTGCCTGGATCGAGACCTGCTGGCCCCGATTCCAGCAGGTGCTCTCCGCCGCCCTCGCGAGCTGACCGCGCTGCGATTCTGGTCGCGATTCGTTGCAGGCGTCCGCAACGAATCGCGACCAGAAGCCGTGCAGACGGACCTGTGGTGGGGCGTGGTCGACGAACTGTTGGGCTAAGGATTCTCGGCGGCGTACGTGTCGAACACTTGGCGGGCGATGTCGGGCCGACGCGTGTACACCGCGTCGACGCCCGCCTGCGCCAGGCCGAGCAGCGTTTCTGGGTCGTCGACGGTCCACGTGAAAATGGCCATGCCACGGTCGTGCGACCAGGCGACGTTGTCGGGGTCGAGCAGGCTCTCGTTGAACGGCGGCTGGCCGATCGGCGCCGGAGCGCACCACGTTTCGTTGGTCGCGCGCACGCGCTGCATCACGGCCACATCGCGGTACGTGGTGGTGATCACCAACGAGCCGGGGCACTCGGCCTGCGCGGCGTACACATCGTCATCATCGTTGGCGCTGAGGTACACCCGTTCGACGGCATTCAACCGACGCAGCACATCGCACAATGGCTTGGCCATCGAAGGCACACTCTGCTTGATCTCCAGCGAGATCGTCACGTCGGGAAACGCTGTGAGGATCTGCTCGAGCGAGGCAATACGGACCGGCTCGTCGATCGTCTCACCCGTCCAGCCGGCGCGCAGATCGGCTTTCTGCAACTGCGACCAGGTGAGGTCGTCGATGTTGCCGGTGCTGTCGGTGTCGCTTGCAATATCTCGATCGTGATGTGCCACCACCACCCCGTCGGCGGTCATCCAGAGATCGGCGTCCAGTAGGTCGGCTCCGGCCGCCATCGAGCGTTGCATGGCCAGGACACTGTTGGCCGGGGCCAGCCCTTCGCCACCAGAATGTGCGATCACCAACGGTGGCGTGTGGCGAAACGGACTTGGCGGACACCCTGCCGTCGCCGGCGCAGCCTCGCCGTCCGAGCACCCAACCACAGCGATCGCACACACAACCGCCAGCGACCGAAACGCGTTCACGAGGGCAACTCTGGCGGTGCATTCTGCGTAACGCTGGCCTCAACAGTGAAGTGGTCGATGCGGTCAGGCGTCCAGAGGCCCATCACCTGGCGCAAGATGCCGAGCTCACCACCGTGGTAAGCAGCATGGTCGGCCATGACCAACACGGTACGCAGCGGCGTATGCGCCGCTTCCCACACATGTGAGGCTGCCGTGTACAGGTCGAGCCCCTCGTCACGCACGAACGTCTCTACTCGGTCGAGGTCGCGACGGTAAGCAACCAGTGTGTCGTGCCACTGCTGTTCGCTTGCCACTGCAGCCGTGGGGGGCCAATAGTCGTCTGGAAAGGTGACGGGTTCGTACATCGGGCCCAGCAGATACTCGAGCATGTCGTTCTGACAGAAGCGAACGTGCTCGACCAGATGCCAGAAGGTGTAGCCGACGTTGGGTGGGCGAACGTTGATGGCCTCCATCGGAAAGTCGGCAACCGCGTCGTCGAACGTCTGATGGGCATCACCGAATCGCAACGTGAAAACCAGCGAATCACGTACTGCGTGATCGGCATCGTTCTTGGACATCGTCATCGCTCGAAAGCTACTCCCGTTGCGTCGGGGCACGCTGGGCGGCGGGCGCGTAACATTCTCGCTATCGCTACCCATCGAGACGTGCAGCACCTGATCGAAGAGATCGAGACGAAGTGGATTCCGCTGCGCGACGGCAGGCGATTGGCGGTGCGATTGTTCCTGCCCCGTACCGCACATTCGCAGCCGGTACCGGTGATCTTGGAGTACATCCCGTATCGCCGTCGCGACGGAACGCGCCTGGGCGACGAGGCAATGCATCGCTGGTTCGCGGCCGCAGGTTTCGCCTGTGCCCGCGTCGACATTGCCGGCATGGGCGACTCCGACGGGTTGGTGGAGGACGAATACGTACAGCGCGAGCAGGACGACGGCGTGGAGGTGATCGCGTGGTTGGCCGCGCAGCCATGGTCCTCGGGTGCGGTGGGCATGATCGGAATCTCGTGGGGCGGTTTCAATGGGCTGCAGATCGCCGCCCGTCGGCCACCGGCGCTGAAGGCCGTGATCTCACTGTGCTCGACAGTCGACCGCTACCACGGTGACGTGCATTACACGGGCGGCTGCCTCAACGAGGAGAACATGGAGTGGGGCGGCTACTTCTTCACGATGAACGCCTTCCCACCAGACCCCGAGATCGTTGGCCACGATCGTTGGCGGGAAATGTGGCGGCACCGCATCGAGAACGCACAGCTGGCACCGGCCGACTGGCTGGAGCACCAGCGGCGAGATGCGTTCTGGCAGCACGGCTCGGTGATCGAGGACTGGTCGGCCATCGAGGTCCCTGTGTTAGCGGTCAGTGGTTGGGCCGACGGCTACACCGCTGCGGTGTTCGAGCTGGTCGAGCACCTGCAGGCGCCGTGCAAGGGCATCGTTGGGCCATGGGGCCACAAGTACCCTCAGGACGGCGTGCCCGGCCCCCCGATCGGCTTCCTGCAGGAGGCGGTGCGTTGGTGGGACAGGTGGCTACGTGACCATGAAACCGGCGTCGAAGACGATCCCGCAATGCGGATGTGGCTACAGGAGTCGCAGCGACCGGAGGGCCACATTCCGCAGCGACGGGGCAGCTGGATTCAGTTCGACGACTGGTCCGCCGACTGTGCAGGCACCCTGCACCTCGGGCCCAGCACGCTGCTCGAGTCGCCCGCAGTTGCGGAGACCACCACTTCCATCTGCTCGCCACAGACTGTCGGGCTCGCAGCCGGCCAGTGGTGCGCATATGGGCTGGGGAAAATTGCACCTGAACTTGCGCTCGACCAGCGTGCGGACGACTCCGGTTCGCTCACCTACGACAGTGCAGTGCTCACTGAGCCGATGCACCTGGCCGGGCGACCCGTTGTTCGGCTGCGAGTCAGTAGCGACGCGGCGCGCGCCCTGGTGGCTGTTCGACTCAACGCCGTTCACGCCGATGGCACGTCCGAGCGCCTGAGCTACGGCGTGCTCAACCTGTGCCACCGCGACAGCCACGAAACGCCCGCCGCACTGGTCCCCGGCGAGCAGTACGACGTTGTCGTGGAGATGAAAGCCATCGCCCAGACCGTGGCGGTCGGTCAGCGGCTCAGGCTCTCCGTGTCCACCAGCTATTGGCCGATGATCTGGCCGTCGCCGAGGCCGGCAACAGTGACGGTCTACGAGCATGCATCGCGCATCGATCTGCCCAGCCATCCGCACGTCGTGGCCTCACCGGCAGACCTGTTCGAGCCGCCGGAGGACGCGGCTCATGGTCCGGTCACCGTTGTGCGCGAGGGTTCCGAGACGCGCCACATCGTGCGCGACCTCGGCGAACGCCGAACCGACTTCGTCGCCTCCCGCAACGATGGGGTGTACGTGATCGACGACATCGGCACCCAGCAGTCGTTCACCCGCGTGCGTTCTTCGTCCATCGTGGACGACGAACCGCTACGGGCGACGGCAACGGTCGAGTGCCGGGCGACGTATCGACGCGATGAGTGGAACGTGCGTGTGGAGTCCGACCTGGAGATGTCGTGCGACGAGACCTCATTCATCGTCACCGCTCGCCTGGCCGCGTTCGACGGCGACCAGCTGTTCGCCGAGCGACACTTCCGCCGGACAATCCCTCGGGACCACGTCTGAGGCACCCTCCGAACTTCTGGTATCCGAACTTCTGCGACCGTGTCATCCTCTGACTGCGGCAGCCACATCGAACCGATGACACGGTGGCGATGTTGCCGCCGCTCCATGGGATGTGGCCACGGCCCGACCGCGGTCAGGTGGTTCTGACGATGGCTCGGTGGACGAGGGTGGCGACCGCGAAGATGGCGACTCCGACGGCGATGATGAGAGCACCGACGGCGTGGATGGACGGGGTGACGCTGCGTTGCACCGCCGAGAAGATGTAGATCGGCACCGTGGTGTCATTCGGGCCGCGCAGCGCAAGCGACAGCGCGACGTCGTCGAACGAGAAGGCGAACGCCAACAGTGCGGATGAGATGATCGCCGGGCGGAGGTCGGGCAGCACGATGTCGCGCAGCACCTGCCACTTCGAGGCTCCGAGGTCGAGCGCGGCCTCCTCCAGGTTCTTGTCCGATCCTGCGGCTCGCGCACCGACAATGAGCAGCACATAGGCGGACAGGTACGCCACGTGCGCCACCAACATCGGGCGGAACCCGAACGCAAAGCCAACGACCGGCAGCATCGCGGCCAGACCGGTGGCGATGATGATCTCCGGCGTCGCGACACGAACCGTCGCGAACAGCCCATTGACCCTGCCCAGCAGACGCGAACGGCGAGCTGCGATGGCCGCGACGGTGCCAACGACGACTGCACCGAGAGATGCGAGCACGGCG
>Ga0209591_10009278_pt1 | contig 10648 bp, 9 predicted proteins | sample MAT01_FD_187207 | JGI IMG/M metagenome (GOLD analysis project Ga0209591, IMG submission 187207) | Freshwater microbial communities from Lake Fryxell liftoff mats and glacier meltwater in Antarctica - MAT-01 (SPAdes) (version 2) | ecosystem: Environmental > Aquatic > Freshwater > Ice > Liftoff...
CCGAACTGGCGGCGGCGGTGGAAAAGGAACGGCTCTGGACCACAGATATCGAGGTCTGGCGGCTCCATTATGTGCTGACCCTGCGTCACTGGCACGACCGCTTCATGGCCAATATCGACCGTGCCCGTGCTCTTTATGACGAGCGGTTCTGCCGGATGTGGCGCTATTATCTGGTGGCTGCGGAACTGACCTTCAGCCACGGGCGGCAATGCGTCTTTCAGGTGCAACTGGCGCACCGCCAGCAGGCGGTGCCGTTGACGCGCGACTATATCACCGCCCCGTTGCCCCACAGCCGCCTGGCCCAGGCGGCGGAATAAAGCGCTTTCCGAAAAGTGCGAAGCGGTTTTCGGATAAAAAGCGCGCCAAGCCAAGAAGTCGCAGCGCGTCTGCGTTTCAGGATGAATGCAAACCGCTGCAGCGCCTCAGCCGTTGCGCGCCTGCACGCGCGCCACCGCCGGGCGCACGGCCACAGCCTGGCACAGCCGCGCCAGCTTCGGGCATTCCACGCCCGCCAACGCCGGATCGACCCATTGCGCCAGCATCCAGACATACAGGTCCAGCATCGCCAGATTGTCGCCATTGTAATAGGGTCCAGCCCCAAGCTGCGCCTCAAACAGCGCAAAATGTTGCAAGATGTAACTCAGGGCGGCAGCCTTGACGGTCTCTGCCGCCGCCGGATCAATGACGTAGCGATCCGAATAGAAATAGCGCAGCATCGCCTCATAGACATTGGCATGAAAGAAACACAGCCAGCGGTCATGCTGCGCCCGCGCCGATGATCCCGGCAAGGGTGCCAGCCCGGAACCGGGATGGGCATCAGCCAGATGCAGCAACATCGCCGCTGTCTCGGTCATCGCGCTGCCGTCGGGCAGCACCAGCACCGGCACCTGCCCGCGCGGGTTCAGCGCCAGCAGTGCCGGGTCCAGGCTGCCATCCTCCTGGCGCTCCACCACACGAACCTCATGCGGAAACCCGAGTTCCGCCAAAGCGGCTTCCACCACCATCGAACCCGACCCCGGCCTGCCATAGATCACATAGCCCATCACACCGCCCCCTTTTCCACCGATTCCGCGCCAGACATTCCCCGCAGCGAATTGCCCAGCCACAGCCGCACCCGCCCCAGATCGGCCACCATCAGCACCGCTTCGCGGCACTGCCCCGCCGCCAGCATCTCCGCGCGCAACACCCCCGGCAGCAGGCCCGAGGCCACAGGCGGCGTGCACAGCCCCGCCCCGGCATCAAAAAACACCGTGGTGATGGCACCTTCGCACACCTCGCCATGCTCATTGGCAAACAGCACCTCGTCAACCCCCGCGGGCAGCGCCGCCCGCGCGCCATCGTACAAAGCCCGCTCGGTGGTCTTGACCCGCAACCACGGATCGGCCGCCACCAGCCGCTCCGCCGCCAGCGCCACCCGCCATGGCCCCGCCACCGGCTCCACCGCGCCATGGCTCACCTCCACCCCGCCGCGCCGGTCCACCGTCACCCGCACCCGCAACGGGGCGCGGTCCGGCAGGGCATCCAGCCGCACCATCACCGCCATCGGCTCCCACGCGATCCCCAGCGCCGCACAGGTCCGCCCCAGCCGTGCCATATGCATCGCCAGCCGGGGAAACCGCCGCCCATCCCAGCCAAAGGTTTCGATCACCCGAAATCCGTCGCCCTCCGGCACCATCAATTCCCGCCCCGTCATACCCGGCCCCCGGCTTCTTGTTGGCCCAAATATCCGCCCGCCGCAGGCGTCCCATCCCACCGCCAACGCTGACCCCGGCCGCCCGCGCTCAGTCCAGCCGGGCAAACCGCGCTTTCCACAACGCCTCTTCATATTCGGCAGCGGCGGTGCTGTCATGCACCACGCCACCGCCGACATTCATCACCACCTCGCCGCCCGCAAACAGACTGAGGGTGCGGATCGCCACGTTGAAGGCGGCAGAGCCATCCGGTGCCATCCAGCCCATCGCACCGCAATAGATCCCGCGCGGTTCCGGCTCCAGTTCGCGGATGATCTCCATCGCGCGGATCTTTGGCGCGCCGGTGATCGAGCCACAGGGGAACAGGGCGCGAAACAGATCCGCGATGCCAAGCCCCGCCCTTGTCTGGCCGACCACCTGCGAAATCATCTGATGCACCGTGGCATAGCTTTCCACCCGGAACAGTTCAGGCACCCGGACCGATCCGACCGCGCTCAGGCGGCTGATATCATTGCGCAACAGATCGACAATCATCAGGTTTTCGGCGCGGTCCTTCAGGCTTGCCGCCAGCGCCGCCTTCAGTTCCGCATCGCGGGCAGGCTCAGGGTCGCGCCGCGCCGTGCCTTTCATCGGCCAGGTCTCGATGCGGCCGGTGGCCGACAGCCGGAAAAACAACTCGGGCGAGCGTGACAGCACCACCGGCCCCCCCTTCAGACCGGGCCCCAGATCGGCAAAGGCCCCGTGCCGCACCGGCTGCACCCGCCGCAACGCGCCATAAAGCCCCAGCGCGGTGCCGGTGGTGGTGGCGCGGACCGGCATCGTCAGATTGACCTGATAACAGTCACCGGCACCGATATAGGCGGCAACCCGGTCAAAGGCATGGCGATAGCGCTCGGGGGTCCAGTCTGGGATCAATGGGCCGAGGGCGGCACCACCGGCTTCGGCTGCGGCCAGTTCCAGCAGCGGCGCACCATCTTCAGGGCCGCCATGAACCTCGAATGCCAAAAGCGGCACCCGCCGCCCCTCGGGCATCAGTGCCGCCAACCGCGGCTCCAGCGCATAGCCCAGTTCATAGCTGGCATAGCCTGCCAGCCAGCGGCCCGCAGCCCGCGCCGCAGCCATGGCACCAAAGGCGTCGGGCACCTGACCCGGCTCCCAGGCAAGGATCAGCGCCTTCGGCTCGCGAAACAGAACCGGCTGCCGTAGCGGGCCTTGGTCGAACAGGATCACGCGCGCCCCCTTGTCATGCACCGGCAATAGGCGCTTTACGGCGGCCTTGCCAGCCGGTTATAGGCCGAAATCCCCGGTTTTGCGGCGTGACCCGCCGCCCACGCTGCGCCATTTTCGGCTGTAAGATTCTATTCAACGCTTGCCACGCTGAAAATCTGTGGTTTCATGGCAGGCAGAGCCAACCATAAGGCTCAGATCAACAGGAACAGGAAGTGACCATCATGGCGGACGACTATACCGACAGGGACCACAAGGAGGATGTGAAAATCCTCCATGGCATGGGCTACGCACAGGAACTGTCGCGCTCGATGTCGAAATTCTCCAACTTCGCGATCAGTTTCTCGATCATCTGCATCCTCTCGGGCGGCATCAATTCGTTTGCGCAGGCAATCTCTTCGGTCGGCGGCGCCGGGGCGGGGATCGGCTGGATCGTCGGCTGCCTGCTGTCGGGCATGTTCGCGCTGGCGATGGCGCAGATCGCCTCGGCCTTCCCGACGGCGGGGGGGCTGTATCACTGGGCCTCGATCCTCGGCAACCGCTTCTGGGGCTGGCTGACGGCTTGGCTGAACCTGCTGGGGCTGATCACCGTGCTGGGGGCGATCAACATCGGCACCGCCTATTTCTTTGCCGGAAGCTTTGGCGGGATGTTCGGCTTTACCGGAACCGACATGCAGGTTGTCGTGTTCGTGGCGGTCATCACCGTCCTTCAGGCTTTGTTCAACCATATGGGGATCAAGGTCACCACGATGCTGACCGACATCTCGGGCTACATCATCTTTGCCACCACGGCGGTGCTGGTGCTGGCCTGCCTTTATTTCGCCCCGGCCATCGACATCTCACGGCTGTGGACCTTCACCAACTTCTCGGGCGCTGCCGGCGGCGGCGTGTTCCCCGAATCCACCAACATGGGCTACCTGTTCCTGCTGTGTCTGCTGCTGCCGGTCTATACGATCACCGGCTATGACGCCTCGGCCCATACCTCCGAAGAAACCAGAGGTGCCGCAACCTCGGTGCCGCGCGGCATCGTGAACGCGGTAATCTGGTCCTCGCTCATTGGCTGGATCATGGTCATCGCGATCACGCTGGCGATTCCCGATCTGGCAGTTGCCGCCGGGCAAGGCTGGGGCATGTTCTTTGCCACGATGGATGCGATCCTGCCCTCCGGGCTGAAGAATGTGCTCTATCTCGGCATCTTCATCGCGCAGCTGCTCTGCGGTCTGGCCACCGTCACCTCGGCCAGCCGGATGCTGTTCGCCTTTTCGCGCGATGGCGGGGTTCCGGTGGGCTCCAAGGCACTGGCATTGGTGTCGCCGACCTATCGCACCCCGGTCACGGCGATCTGGACAGCAACCGTGCTGAGCATCCTCTATGTGGTGCTGGCCATGTCGATCAAGGTGGCGGGAACCTCGATCTATGTCATCGTGGTCAACTCCACGCTGATCTTCCTGTTCCTCAGCTTCACCATTCCGCTGGTGGCCGGTGTGTTCGCCTATGGCACCGCAAAATGGCCGACACCCGGCCCTTGGGCGATGTCGGCGGGGGTCTACAAACTGGTAACGGTGCTGTCGGTCGTGGGCATGGCGGTGATCCTGTTCATCGCCATTGCGCCGCCCAATGAGCGGGTGCTCTGGGTGGTTGTAGGCTTCATCGCGGTGGCTCTGGTGCTCTGGGTCGCGGTGGAAAACCGCCGCTTTGAGGGGCCGCCGACCGGTGACCGCATCGCGGCCCGCAAGGTCGCGATTGCCGCAGCCGAAGCCGCTGTTGGCGAAAAAGGCTGACTTGGCTTTGTGACGTATCAAAGGGCCGGGGGGAAACCTCCGGCCCGTTGTCTTACCACAACCTGCGCAACCCGGTCAGGCTGTCAAACGTCGGGTCAGCCGAAATCAGCACCCAGCCATTCACCAAAGCCGTCGCCGCCAGTATCCGGTCAAACGGGTCGCGGTGGGGCCAGTCGAGCCTGCCCGCCAGCAAAGCGATTTCTGCTGTCAGCGGCGCGACGGCCAGCCCGGACGCCTGCGCCAGAACCGGCAAACCCGCGACATGCGGTGCCATCAACGGCCATTTCCCCAGCCGGACCTTTTGCGCAATTTCGTAAAAACTGACCGGGCTCAGGTTAAGCGAACCGGCATTGGCAATACCATCGCGCGCGGGGCGCGAAAGGATCGGGTCAACCGTCAGCAACCAGGCCCAGGTGTGGGTATCCAGCAGCGCCACCGCCGATCATTCCCACAATTGCAGGTCTTCTTCGCTCATCGGCTCCAGAAAATCCGGGGCCTTCGTGCCGACCAGTTCGGGGATCACCGTAAAATTGAACGCCCTCTTTTCCACCACCGGCACCAGCCTGACCACCGGCTTGTCGCCCCGGGCGATGATAACCTCTTCGCCCTTCAGCGCGGCGTCGATCAGTTTGGACAGATTGGTTTTGGCGGCGTGAATGGTGATCAGCATGGTCGCGACCCTTCGCATGATGGTTAGCTAACTTAGCTAACCTCTGCCCTTCTGTCAACCCGCCCGCCCAATTTCCACCTTGCGCCCCGCCCTTGCCTAGCTATAACCCCCGAAGTTTTGCGCGCGACACAGCCGCCGGGGGCCGCCATGCCGAAAAGAACCGACATCAAGTCGATCATGATCATCGGTGCCGGCCCCATCATCATCGGGCAAGCCTGCGAGTTCGACTATTCCGGGGCGCAGGCCTGCAAGGCGCTGCGCGAGGAAGGCTACCGGGTCATTCTGGTCAACTCCAACCCTGCCACCATCATGACCGATCCCGATATGGCCGACGCCACCTATATCGAACCGATCACCCCCGAGATTGTCGCCAAGATCATCGAGATCGAACGCCCCGACGCCTTGCTGCCGACCATGGGCGGGCAAACCGGGCTGAACACCTCGCTGGCTTTGGCCGACATGGGCGTGCTGGACAAATACAACGTCGAACTGATCGGGGCCAACCGCGCCGCCATCGAGATGGCCGAAGACCGCAAGCTGTTCCGCGAGGCGATGGACCGCATCGGGCTGGAAAACCCCAAAGCCACCATCGTTGCCGCCCCAAAATTGCCGAACGGCAAGTATGACATCAACGCAGGCGTTGCCGAATGCCTCGCCGCCATCGAATATGTCGGCCTGCCCGCGATCATCCGGCCCGCCTATACGCTCGGCGGTACCGGCGGCGGCGTCGCCTATAACCGCGATGATTTCGAACGGATCTGCCGTTCGGGCCTCGATGCCTCGCCGGTTGCCCAGATCCTGATCGACGAAAGCCTGCTCGGCTGGAAGGAATTCGAGATGGAGGTGGTGCGTGACCGCGCCGACAATGCCATCATCGTCTGCGCCATCGAAAACGTCGACCCGATGGGGGTCCATACCGGCGACAGCATCACCGTCGCCCCGGCGCTGACCCTGACCGACAAGGAATATCAGATCATGCGCAACGGCTCCATCGCCGTGCTGCGCGAAATCGGCGTCGAAACCGGCGGCTCCAACGTGCAATGGGCGATCAACCCCGCCGATGGCCGCATGATCGTGATCGAAATGAACCCCCGCGTCAGCCGCTCCTCTGCCCTCGCCTCCAAAGCCACCGGCTTTCCCATCGCCAAGATCGCCGCCAAACTGGCGGTGGGCTATACGCTGGACGAACTGGACAACGACATCACCAAAGTCACCCCCGCGTCGTTTGAACCCACAATCGACTATGTCGTCACCAAGATCCCGCGCTTCGCCTTCGAGAAATTCCCCGGTGCCAGGCCCGACCTGACCACCGCGATGAAATCGGTCGGCGAAGTGATGGCGGTGGGCCGCACCATTCACGAGTCGATGCAGAAAGCGCTGGCATCGCTCGAAACCGGCCTGACCGGCTTTGATGAAATCACCATCCCCGGCGTCTCCGACGGTGCGAAAAACCCCGACAAAGCCGCCATCATCAGCGCGCTGTCCCGCCAGACCCCCGACCGCATCCGCGTGATCGCGCAAGCCATGCGCCACGGCCTCAGCGATGACGACATCAATCAGGCCACCGCCTATGACCCCTGGTTCCTCGCCCGCATCCGCGAGGTGATCGAGATCGAGGCCGAAGTTCGCTCCCAGGGCCTGCCCGTTACCGCCGACGGCCTGCGCCGCCTGAAAATGTTCGGCTTCACCGACGCCCGCCTCGCCCATCTGACCGGCCGGGACGAGGGGCAGGTCCGCCGCGCCCGCCACCGCCTCGGCGTGGTCGCGGTGTTCAAGCGCATCGACACCTGCGGCGCCGAGTTCGAGGCGCAGACCCCCTACATGTATTCAACCTACGAACATCCGGTGTTGGGCGAGGTGGAATGCGAGGCCCGCCCGTCAGCGCGCAAGAAAGTCGTGATCCTCGGCGGCGGCCCCAACCGGATCGGTCAGGGCATCGAATTCGACTATTGCTGCTGCCATGCCTGCTTTTCGCTGACCAAAGCCGGCTATGAAACCATCATGATCAACTGCAACCCCGAAACCGTCTCCACCGACTACGACACCTCCGACCGGCTCTATTTCGAACCGGTGACGCTGGAACACGTCCTTGAAATCCTCCGCGTCGAGCGTGAAAACGGCACCCTGCACGGTGTCATCGTGCAATTCGGCGGCCAGACCCCGCTGAAACTCGCGCAGGCTCTCGCCGCCGAAGGCATCCCGATCCTCGGCACCTCCCCCGACGCCATCGACCTGGCGGAGGACCGCGAGCGCTTCCAGCAGCTCCTGCACCGCCTGAACCTGAGGCAACCGGTCAACGGCACCGCCCGCTCGCGCGACGAGGCCTTTGCCGTCGCCGCGACCATCGGCTACCCCCTCGTCATCCGCCCCTCGTTCGTGCTCGGTGGCCGCGCGATGGAAATCATCCGCGACGGTGCCCAACTGGAACGCTACATCCGCGAAGCCGTGCAGGTCTCGGGCACCTCCCCGGTATTGCTCGACAGCTACCTCTCGAACGCCATCGAGGTTGACGTTGACGCGCTCTGCGACGGCTCAGCCGTCCATGTCGCCGGCATCATGGAACATATCGAGGAGGCCGGCGTCCATTCCGGCGACAGTGCCTGCTCCCTCCCGCCCTACACCCTCTCGCCCGCCACCATCGCCGAACTGAAAGCCCAGACCGTCAAGCTTGCCCTTGGCCTCAACGTGGTCGGCCTGATGAACATCCAGTTCGCCATCAAGGACGATGAGATTTACGTGCTGGAGGTCAATCCCCGCGCCTCGCGCACCGTCCCCTTCGTCGCCAAAGCCACTGATTCAGCCATCGCCTCGATCGCCGCCCGCCTGATGGCCGGCGAGCCGCTGTCCAACTTCCCGCACCGCGCCCCCTACGACCCCGCCGCCGGGCCAATGGACATACTGCCCTACGCCGACCCCCTCACGCTGGCCGACCCGATCACCCCCTGGTTCTCGGTCAAGGAAGCCGTGCTCCCCTTCGCCCGCTTCCCAGGCGTCGATACCCTCTTGGGCCCCGAAATGCGCTCGACCGGCGAGGTGATGGGCTGGGACCGCAACTTTGCGAGGGCCTTCCTCAAGGCGCAAATCGGTGCCGGAACCGTGCTGCCCGAAACCGGCCGGGTGTTCCTCTCGATCAAAGACGCCGACAAGACCCCCGCCATGGCCCAGGCCGCCCGCACCCTCACCATTCTCGGCCTGACCCTGACCGCCACCAGGGGAACCGCCGCCTTCCTCGCCGCCAACGGCGTGGACTGCGCCACGGTGAACAAGGTCTACGAAGGCCGCCCCAATATCGTCGATCAGATGAAAGACGGCCTGATCGCGCTGGTGATGAACACCACCGAGGGGTCACAGGCGGTCAGCGACAGCCGCGACATCCGCGCAGTGGCGCTATACGACAAGATCCCCTACTTCACCACCGCCGCAGCGGCAGTGGCAGCGGTGATGGCGATGCAGGCGAGACGGGAGGGGGAGGTGGGGGTGAGGAAGTTGCAGGGGTAACTTTTCCTTAACCTAGATCTTGCAGACTGGGGATCAGACCATCTTCATCTTGCGGAAATCTTCGAGATCGATACGATAGAAGGTAGCAAGGGGATTGCCATGAAAGCCCAACTTCGATCAGTCGAGTTCTGTGCAGGTGCCGGAGGGCAGGCCTTGGGCTTGGAGCAGGCAGGGTTCGCGCACAGCCTCCTTGTCGATAATGACACCGATTGTTGCGCTACCCTACGCCTCAACCGCCCTTCTTGGAATGTTGTCCAAACCGACATGCGCGGCTTTGAGGCGGCAGAATTTCGCGGCATAGACCTGTTTGCTGCCGGCCTGCCTTGCCCGCCGTTTTCAGTCGCGGGAAAACAACTTGGCGACCAAGATGAACGCAACCTTTTCCCCGCAGCCTTGCGCTTGATCAACGAAATCCAACCAAAGTTCGTGTTGATCGAGAATGTCCGAGGCTTCTTGGATAAAACCTTCGAGGAATATCGGGCATTCCTGCGGCGGCAACTTTTCAATCTGGGGTATTTGGCGGACTGGAAGCTTCTGCATTCGTCTGACTATGGCGTTTCGCAACTCAGGCCCCGCGTTGCAATCGTTGCAGCAAAGAAGAATTACTGGCCGTTCTTTTCCTTTCCTGCGGTCACCAAAAATCCACCTATTACTGTTGGCAACCTTCTTGTTGATTTGATGCGGGCCAACGGCTGGGATGGCGCTGACCAGTGGGCCGAGGGTGCATCAAGCATCGCTCCGACTATTGTGGGTGGGTCGAAGAAACATGGCGGCCCTGATCTTGGCCCTACCAGAGCGAGAAAAGCGTGGGAAGCTTTGGGCGTCATTGGCTCGACCATCGCAGAAACTGCGCCTGACGCGACTTTTGTTGGCCTGCCGCGACTTACCACCCGCATGGTGGCGCGAGTGCAGGGCTTCCCGGACACTTGGCAGTTTCACGGTCGAAAAACGACGGCCTATCGCCAAGTCGGCAACGCCTTCCCGCCACCCGTGGCGCGGGCGCTTGGAGTGCAAATCGCAGAGGCTATACGAATGGCAGAAATGGAAACCTCGCAGCGCGCCATTGGTGCCAATTAGGATGTGAGATGGCAAAGCTACCCGGTGCCCGTGCAAGATTGCGACAACATTTCCTGAACAATATTGGCGTGAAGATGTCGTCCGATGAACTGCGTATGGTGTCTGGCAACATCAGCGAATGGGGCCGCCGAGTCAGGGAATTGCGGGACGAGGAAGGCTATCAGATTCTGACTCACAATGACCTGAGCGACCTGAAGCCGGGGCAATACCTGCTCAACTCGCCGAATCCAGTGCCCGCGTTCGAGCGTTCCATTTCAAAAGAGGTGCGCGCCTTTGTATTGGATCGCAACGGTTTCACCTGCCAACAATGCGGTGCCGTGGCAGGCGAAATGCACCCCTACGACACGACTCGAAAAACGCGGCTACAGATTGGTCATGTGATTGACAAGTCACAAGGCGGGTCAGACGAAGCCAGCAACCTGCGCGCACTCTGTTCGGTCTGCAATGAAGGATCGACGAACCTCACTCTTGACCGCCCGTCGCTCCACAAATTGCTGGTGCAAGTTCGCCGAGCGACAGCTACTGACCAACGGGAATTGCTGAAATGGCTGCTAACAAAATTCCCTGCTGCGTGAATGTGCGCTTCGGATTTGATCGCCTAGCATTCAATCGAGCACCTGACAAATCAAACCCGAGCAACCGGTCAATTTTAGAATACCCAACAATCCCAACCCCTACACCCCCATCGCCCCCCCCCCCCCCCC
>Ga0209591_10009280_pt1 | contig 10647 bp, 8 predicted proteins | sample MAT01_FD_187207 | JGI IMG/M metagenome (GOLD analysis project Ga0209591, IMG submission 187207) | Freshwater microbial communities from Lake Fryxell liftoff mats and glacier meltwater in Antarctica - MAT-01 (SPAdes) (version 2) | ecosystem: Environmental > Aquatic > Freshwater > Ice > Liftoff...
AGTTGGCCGGCCGATTCGCCGAGGCGCTGCCGATGGCGCAGGTTGCGGGGCTGGGAGCCAAGGCGGCAGGGGCGCTGGCCGAGGCCAGTGAACTGCTGGGTCGTGCCGCCGGCATGGCTCGCGCTATCCGCAGCGATCAGATCACCCGTCTGTTGCTCGAGCACGGTGAGACGCTCTCGTGGCTGGGCGATCTCGTCGGAGCCGAACAGGCCTACCGCTGCGCTGCTCGCCGGCGCCCTTCACCGGACGAGCATGCTCGCCTGTGCCACCTCATGTCCGATCACGCGATGCGCACTGGCCAGTACCGGCGGATGAACGCCTGGATCCGGCGCGGGCTGGCGGCTCTCGAGCTGGACGACGTGGCAGGTGCACGCTGGCGTTGCGAGTTGCTGCTCGACGAGGCGGCCCGGCACTGCGACCTCGGCCGGCAGATGCACGCGCTGCGGTCGAGCAACGAGGCGCTGGAGCTCGCCGACCAGTTGGGTGACGCGATGCTGCAGGGCAAGGCGCATCTCAGTCTCGAGATCTCGTACAGCCGACAGATGGACGAAGCGGCCATCGCATACGGTGATGCCGCAGTGAATTGCTTCGAACGTGCCGGGAGCGACCGTCACCTGTCCAGCGCGTACAACAACGTCGCGCTCACATCCATGCACCTCGGGCGCTGGCGAGAGGCACTCGATCGATATGCCCGCGCCCGCGAGCATGGCGTGCGCGCCGGTCGCCCGGTGGATGTCGCGGTCGTCGACCTCAACGTGGGCTTCCTGCTGTACCGCCAGGGACACTATGAACAGGCCGATGCGCATGCCCGCAGTGCACTGCGCACGTTCGCGGTGGTGGGGGCGCGTCGGCACGGAGCGTTCGCCCCGGTGTTGCATGGGCTGGTCGCCGGCGTCGAGTGCCGGTTCGACGACGCCGAACGGTGGGTGGCGCTGGCCCGGGCGGAGTTCGCCGAGATGGGCGATGCCGCGCTCGTCGTCGACTGCGACACCGTGCGGTTGGCCCATCTGCTCGCCCAGCAGCGTGTCGCTGAGGTGCTGGCCATGGCACCGGAGGTGGCGCGTGGCCTGGGCGGGGCGGAGGTCGAGGTGGTCATCGCGTTCGACCGCACCGTGGGACACGCGCGGGTGCTCGCCGGCGATCCCTCGGGCATCGAGCAGGTTTGTCGTAGCCTGCTCGTGGCCCGGGGGAAGCGAATGGTGTACGACGAGTACCTGTGCCTCGACACGTTGGTGGCCCTGTCCGAGGCACTGCTGGCTCCCGAGGCGGCTCGGGTCCGAGACGCGCGCGAGGTCATCGCTGCGAAGCTTGGCATCGTGCGCAACGACCGATAGCAACCGATCCGGCCGCTGTCAGGGTCCCCTTGCAGAACGAACAAGTGTTCGATAAAGTTGCGAACTCCTATGGGCTTCAACAACCCCGACATGCCATGGAGCAATGTGGAAGCGCTGCTCTCCGGACGCGGTAAGGACGGTCGCGCGCCGGGCAGCCCATCGTGGAACGGCGGTGGCGATGGGCCGGCGCTCAGCCGCAAACGTCAGCCGTTCGAGCCCGACGACACCAAGCCGCTGCTACGACCCGACACCGGATATGTGCCGTACGCCGAGCTGCACTGCCACAGCAACTTCTCGTTCCTCGACGGTGCCAGCCACCCCGAGGCGTTGGCGGAAGAAGCCGCCCGTCTGGGTCTCGAGGCACTGGCGCTCACCGATCACAACGGCTTCTACGGCATCGTGCGCTTCGCAGAAGCTGCTCGCGTCGTCGGCCTGCCCACCGTGTTCGGCGCCGAGATCACGCTCACTGCGCAGGGCCGCCAGGCGCGCCCGGAAGCCGACACGCACCATCAGGTGAACACTGGCCAAGTCTCCGACAGCCATGCCCCCGACCCTCACGGCGAACACCTCTTGGTGTTGGCCGAAGGGCCGACAGGCTATGCGCGACTGGCGCGTGCGCTCAGCCTTGGCCACCTTGCAGGAGAGAAGGGTGCACCGCAGTTCGCGTTCGCCGACATTGCTGATGCGATGGGCGGTCACGGCTGGGTGCTCACCGGCTGCCGGAAGGGTTCCGTGCCGGCCGCGCTGGTGGCCCGGGGCCCGCGTGCAGCGGCGCGCGAATTGCATCGACTGGTGGATGCCTTCGGTCGCGACCGGGTGCTGATGGAGCTGTGGGACCACGGCAACCCGCTGGACTCGGTGCGCAACGACGCGCTGGCCGAACTGGCGGCGCGACACGACGTTGGTTGCATCGCCACCAACAACGTGCACTACGCCACGCCCGCACAGCGCAAGTTGGCCACTGCAGTCGCGGCGGTGCGAGCGCGGCGCAGCCTCGACGAACTCGACCCGTGGTTGCCTGCCGCTTCCGGCGCGCACCTCCGCAGCGGGGCCGAGCAGCAGCGTCGATTCCTGCGCTACCCCGGCGTGGTCGAGTTGGCCGCGGAGGTCGGCCGGGCGGCAGCCTTCGACCTCTCGTTGGTGGCACCCAGCCTGCCGCCGTACCCGTGCCCCAACGATGCCAGTGGCACCCCGTTGAGCGAGATGGCCTACCTACGCCAGATAGCTGAGGCTGGTGGCCGTCGCCGCTATGGCGAACGCCCAGCAGCACACGAAGACCTTTCGCTGCGGGCCCGGGCGTGGCGCACCATCGACCATGAACTGCAGGTCATCGAGGGCCTTGGCTTTGCCGGCTACTTCCTGGTGGTGTGGGACATCGTCGAGTTCTGTGGTCGTGCCAACATCTACTGCCAGGGTCGCGGCAGCGCGGCCAACAGTGCTGTCTGCTTCGCGCTCGGTGTCACCAAGGCCGACGCGGTGAGCCTGGGTCTGCTGTTCGAACGCTTCCTCTCGCCCGAGCGCGATGGCCCACCCGACATCGACCTCGACATCGAATCCGACCGTCGTGAGGAGGTCATCCAATACGTCTACCAGCGCTATGGGCGGCACCACACCGCACAGGTTGCCAACGTCATCACCTACCGCGCCCGTTCCTCCGTGCGCGACATGGCCAAGGCGCTGGGCTATGCGCCGGGCCAGCAAGATGCGTGGAGCAAGCAGATGGATGCGTGGGGCGGCGTGTCCATCACCGCCAACCAACCCGACCACGACATTCCAGCAGCCGTGCTGGAACTGGCAGCCGAAATCGAAGATGCACCACGACACCTCGGTATCCACAGCGGCGGCATGGTCATCTGCGACCGCCCGGTGATCGAGGTCTGCCCCGTGGAGTGGGGTCGCATGCAGGACCGCAGCGTGCTGCAGTGGGACAAGGACGATTGCGCGGCTGCGGGCCTGGTGAAGTTCGACCTGCTCGGGCTGGGCATGCTCAGCGCGCTGCATTACGCCGTCGATCTCATCCGTGAGCACCGCGGCTACGAGGTGGATCTGGCCACCATCCCGCAAGAGGACGACGTCTACGCAATGCTGTGCCGCGCCGACACCGTTGGCGTCTTCCAGATCGAGTCACGCGCGCAGATGGCCACGCTGCCGCGACTGAAGCCGCGCCGCTTCTACGACCTCGTCGTGGAAGTCGCGCTCATCCGCCCCGGCCCCATTCAGGGTGGCTCGGTGCATCCCTACATCCGTCGCCGCAACGGGCAGGAGCCCGTCACCTACCTGCACCCGCTGCTGGAGAATTCGCTGGGCAAGACGCTGGGCATTCCACTGTTCCAAGAGCAGCTGATGCAGATGGCTATCGACGTCGCCGGCTTCACGCCCAGCGAAGCCGACCAGCTGCGCCAGGCGATGGGCAGCAAGCGCAGCCGAGCGCGGATGGAGCAATTGAAGATCCGCCTCTTCGAGGGGATGGCCGAGCGTGGCATCACCGGCGCGATTGCGGAGGAGATCTTCATGAAGATGGCCGCCTTCGCCAACTATGGCTTTCCCGAATCGCACAGCGTCTCGTTCAGCTACCTCGTGTACTCGTCGTCATGGATCAAGTTCCACGAGCCGGCCGCGTTTTGTGCGGCGCTGTTGAACGCGCAGCCGATGGGTTTCTGGAGCCCGCATTCGCTGTGCCAAGACGCTCGCCGCCACGGGGTGGTGGTGCACTCACCGGACCTGAATGCATCGCTGGCACTGGCCACGCTGGAGCCATGCCCCGACAGCGTCGGCGGCGTAGCAGTGCGTTTGGGCCTCTCGACCATTCGTGGCCTCGGCCTCGATCTCGCCCAGTCCATCGAGGCTTTACGTAAAGGCTGTCGGGCTGTGACCAGCGACTGTGAGCCGCAGGTTTTGACACAAACGGGGTCAGGGGGGTTTGCTTCCTTGGAGGAGCTGGTGCGGGCGGTGCCGGAGCTGACGCTGCCGCAGCTGGAGGCGATGGCGACGGCCGGTGTCTTCGAACGCAGCCTCGGGTTGGAGCGGCGCGAGGCACTGTGGGCCGTGGGCGCAGCGGTGCAGTCGCGCCCGGGCCGGCTGGAAGGCATTGTGGTGGGGCAGAAGGCGCCGCATCTGCCAGGCATGGCGCCACTGGAGGTGGCGGTTGCGGACCTGTGGGCGACGGGTATGGCGCCCAACGGCCACCCCACACAGTTTTTGCGTGATGCGCTGGCGCAGCAGGGTGTGGTGACGGCTGCCGGCCTGTGGGACTGTGAGCCGCGCAGCAAGGTGCTGGTGGCCGGTGTGGTCACTCACCGTCAACGACCGATGACCGCCCAGGGCGTGACCTTCATGAACCTGGAGGACGAAACCGGTCTCATCAACATCGTCGTGTCGAAAGGCTGCTGGGCCCGCTACCGCAAGATCGCGCGCGGCGCACCTGCGCTGCTGATTCGTGGTCGCCTGGAACGCAGCGAAGGTGTCATCAACATCAGTGCCGAAGAGCTGACGCCGTTGGCCGTAGCCGCCAACAACCCCAGTCGCGACTTCCGCTAGGCCGCGGCCGGCCAGCTGATGCGCCGGCGCGCCATCTGTCGGCGCCATCTGGTCAGCCCAATTCCACATTCACTGTGGAATCAGACCGACCAGATCGGCAAGATGACTACATGCGATGCACATGAAAACATGCTGGCAACATGGTTAGCATTGCGCACATGATGATGCTGCAGGTTCGAAACATGCCCGATGAGATGCATCGGCTGCTGAAGGCACGTGCCGCAATGGCCGGCGTGTCCATGTCTGACTATGTGCTCCGCGAACTCCAGCGAGCACTGGAACGGCCAGAGCGTGCTGAATTGTTGCGCCGACTTGGCGAGCAGCCGCGAACGCTGACCAGCTCACCCACCGATCTGATCCGAGAGGAACGCGACGCTCGTGCACGTGCTTGACGCATCGGCAGCGGTGGAGCTGCTGCTGGGCACGCCCAAGGGCGCACACGTAGCTGTGCTGATCGACGCGGAGACGTCTTTGCACGCACCGGAGTTGTTGGGTCTGGAGGTCGCCAGTGTGCTGAGGCGCCTGGTGCGTACCGGAGAGATCGAGGCTGCTGGCGGACGTGCGGCTCTGGCCGACCTGAGTGCGTTGGGTATCGAGATGTACAGCCACGACCTATTACTTGGCAGGATCTTCGAGCTTCGCGATGTGCTGACGGCGTACGACGCCGCCTACGTCGTGCTCGCTGAGGCGCTGGGTGCCAACGTGCTGACGTGTGATGCCAAGTTTGCAGGTGCGACCGGCCACCACGCCAAGTTCACGCTGGTGGCGTGAGCGCAGTCGACTCGTGTGCGGGTGCCGACGAAAGGCGACGTGTCTGCACCGAAAGGGAACAACTGCACCAACCGACTCGCACCGAGTTGTCGAGTAATCGACCGTGCGCTCGGGGGTTGCGAGATGAGTAACTGGCGATATGGTCGACCGCACAGCCGACGGGCTGGATCGTCGGCAAGCCGACCCCGTGTTGAATCTCACGAGGAGGCCGGCTCATGCCGAAAAGTCGCGATGCACTGTCCCGTCACGTGGTGTTCCCACCGGACAATCCCACCGGCGAATGTGACGAATGGTGCGCGCCGCTGCATCAGTTTCACGACCGGATCCAACATCATCCGCTTGCGGTGTTCTTCGACGTCGACGACTTCATGCTGATGGGCGGATGGCGGCGGTCAGGGCACCCACTGCTGATCTTGTGCAAGCACCGTGTGACCCGCAGGTACCTCAACGTCGATGTCGCTGGCAATGTGTGGCGATACGCAGCGCCGCGCACCAACAGCGATCGCACGCCCGGAACCTACCGGCGACTCGCAGGTGTCGACGAGGCATTGGAGCGGCTGGGATTGGACGAGATGCCGTGGATGGACCCCGGTCGTTTCGGGCACCTGAAGGGCGAAGACCCGTGGCGGGAAATCGACGCTATGACTCTCGACGATACATGGGGGGGTGGGTCCTGCTAATATGGGTACCCATATGAAGACAACCGTGGAGATAGCGGATCCGCTGCTGGAGCACGCCAAGGCAGAAGCGCGCCGGCGGGGAACCACTCTTCGATCACTGATCGAGGAGGGGTTGCGTCGGGTGATCGCCGAGCCAATCGCGGCGGCATACGTGCTCCCCAACTGCTCGGTCTCCGGCGACGGACCCACCGACCTGTGGCTGAGCAGCACATGGGACGACAAGCTGGAAATGATCTACGAAGGTCGCACGTGATCGCAGTCGACACCAACATTCTGGTTCATTCGCATCGGCAGGATTCGCCGTTCCACACCGGCGCGAGCCGGGCATTGGTTGGGCTTGCCGAGGGCACCGCCGTATGGGGTCTTCCGTGGCCGTGTGTCCACGAGTTTCTTGGTGTCGTCACCCGAGCGAGCCTGTGGAATCGCCCGTCATCAGTTGACCAAGCACTTGCACAGGTCCGCGCCTGGCTGGGTTCGCCGACCGTGCGGCCGCTCGCCGAAACGGATCGTCATCTCGACCTACTTGCCGACCTCATGGTCGCCGGGCACATCACCGGTGCGAAAGTGCACGACGCTCGGGTGGCGGCGCTGTGTATCGGCCACGGGGTGCGCGAGCTCTGGACTGCAGACCGGGACTTCAGCCGGTTTCCGCAGCTGCGCACGCATAACCCGTTGATCGTCTGACACGGCGCCAGACTCAGAGCCGGGCTCCAACTAGCGTTGGCGCATGAATTCACCGGTGGTGTTGCCAGTTGCTGATCGTTGGTTCGATCGAACCACCATCGACGCCGACGTCACGTTGCTCTGGGAGCCGCACGTGGTGGCGCTGATGCGTTGCAACATCTGGCATGTACGTGGGCGCGATCGCGACCTGGTGATCGACACCGGCATGGGTGTGTGCAGCCTGGTCGAGGAGATGGGTGCGCTCCTCGACAAGCCGGTGACCGCAGTTGCGACGCATGGTCACGACGATCACATCGGGTCGCATCACGAGTTCGCCGACGTCATCGCGCATCCACTGGAGGCATCGCTACTGGAGGCAGGTGCGCTACACACACTGGACATGGTGAAAGGGTGGGGCGAGGAAGCAGTCGCGATGCTGACCGGCTCGGGTTACGAGTTGGAGTCGCCGTACTTCGTCGATGCGCTGCCGCCGGGCTACGTGTTCGAGCAGTACCGCCAGCAGCCGGCACGGGTCACTCGCGAGGTCGTCGAAGGCGACATCATCGACACCGGCGACCGTGCCTTCGAAGTGCTCCACCTGCCCGGCCACTCGCCCGGGTCCATCGGACTGTGGGATGCAGCCAGTGGCACCCTGTTCAGCGGTGACGCGCTCTACGACGGCCCGCTGCTCGACGAACTACCGGAGAGCAACATCCCCGATTACTGCGCCACGATGGAACGCTTACTGACGTTGCCCGTGCAGGTGGTGCACGCCGGCCACGACCCCAGCTTCGACCGGGCTCGCCTGCGGGAACTCTGTCGCGCCTATCTGACCCAGCGCCGATGAGACCTACCGACGAGTGGCGGCCACCAACCGCACGGACGCATCCAGCCGAACAGCACCGTCGACCACCCGCTGGCGCAGCGAGTGGCGGGCGCCCTCGATCAGCGCCGGATGATCCTGAACTGCCATTCTTCTCGTTGGCCATTTCACCGACAGTACCGACTGGCCGCTACGCCCGAGCACGGTTGGTGAGGTAGGCGCCGAGGATGGCGACCGCACAGCCGATGACGGCGAGTACGGCAACCGGCTCGTGTCGCACCAGCGCCCCCAGCAGTAGCGATACCACCGGCACGATGTACACGCTGACCGAAGCACGAGTGCTGCCCAGTCGGCCGGCGTTACTGGCCATCACCACGAACGCCAGCGCCGTTCCGAAGACGCCGAGCGCAACCACAGCGAGGAACGGGCCCCACGCAAACTCGATGCTGCCGAGCGATGGAATCGCGAACGGGGTGACGATCGCGAACGCGATCATCTGTGCCCGCCACAGGACTGGCAACCCGCCGTACTTCTGCTGCAGTGGCACCGCGAGGTTGAGCGAGACGCCGTAGAAGACGAGAGCGACGAAGATCAACCCGATGCCGAACCACGAGTTCTGGCCGCCGCTCCCAGACGCGACTGCGATCAGCACGACGCCTGAGAATCCGACAGCGACGCCGGCCATCTGTTGGCGCGGTGGAAGGCGGCGCGCCATGAACGCAGCGACGACGGCGATGAAGAGCGGCGTCGCGCCGTTGAGCATGCCGGTGACCGACGACGACACCCGTTCCTCGGCGAAGGGAAAGATCGACAGTGGAATCGCCATCCAGATCACACCCAGCAGCACGATACGTGGCATGTCGCTGCGGTCGATTTGCACTCGACGAGCGGCCGGGAACAGCCCGAGAGTGAGCGCTCCGAACCCGACCCGCATGGGTGTGATCAGCGCGGCGGGAAAGGCCTCGAGGCCTTCGGCGATGAAGTAGAACGAAGTGCCCCACACCAAACCGGGCAGTGCCAACAGCCCCCAATCAGCCACCGACATCCGTACGGGCGAGTGCGGCCCGCCGCTGGTGGAGCTGACGGATAGGGCGCTGCTGGACACGTGACGAGGATACGGCCGCCGATGTGAACGGCCGAGCGGGTTTCAGCCATGGAGGTGGTGCCATCACCAACGGGCTCGTCGGTACGATCGGCAAGATGCGCCCCTTCCGCTTTGGCTACCAGACTCGCGGTGGCACGGCCGATGACCTCCGTGACCAGGCCCGAAGTGCGGAAGCCGCCGGTTTCGATCTTATTCAGACAGCGGACCACCTCTCGCCCGGATGGTCATCGACACTGCCGCTGTTGGCCATGGCCGAGGCCACCACGACGCTTCGCGTCTGCCCGTTGGTCATCAACAACGACTTCCATCACCCTGCGCTGCTCGCTGCCGAGTATGCGAACCTGGACCACCTCACCGGCGGAAGGGTGGAACTCGGCATCGGCGCCGGTCACTCGTTCACCGAGTATTCGGCGATGGGTCTTCAGTTCGACCCGCCCAAGGTGCGCAAGGCCCGAATGGGCGAGGCGATGGAGATCCTGCGCCAACTGCTGGACGGGGAGACCGTGACGCACAACGGCGCCCACTACCAGCTCACGGAGGTGCGCACCATGCGTTCGCTGCAACCGCGTCTACCGATCATGGCAGGTGTCAACGGCCCCGTGGCGCTGGCACACGCCGCCCGTCACGCAGACATCGTTGGTCTGATGATGCTGGGCCGCACGCTGGAGGACGGCCAGAGCCTCGAGGTGCGCTGGGAAGCCGACCGCCTCGACAGCACGGTCGCGTACATCCGTGAGCACGGGGCAGGGCGCGACGTCGAACTGAACGCGCTCGTACAGGCGGTCGAGATCACCGACGATCGAGAGGCAGCGCTGCGCGAACTGATCGCTGGCATTCCTTCGCTCACGCTGCACGACGCAATGGCTACACCGTTCCTTGCCCACGGCACACACGACGAGATCGCGGCTCACCTTGTCCGTGCTCGCGAAAGGTGGGGCATCTCGTACTTCTCGGTGCGCTGTATCGAAGAGTTTCAGCCGGTCATCGAACGGCTCCGCGCAGTGGATGCAGCCGCCTGAGGGACCGGTCCATTAGGGCCGGCGCAGCGCAGCGCGGAGTTTGGCGTCGGGTTGCGGACGAGCGCCCAGGTGCTCGATCACCCACGCCGAGATCGTGGTTGCGAACCTGGCGGCCGCCACGGCGTCGCCGTGCTCGAGGTAGTGAGCCAGGAAGCCGCCGGCGAATGAGTCGCCAGCACCCGTTGCGTCGACCAGGTTGTTGCTGCCCGCGGGGATGTGCGTGCCGCGGCCGGCTTCCCACACCAACGCGCCGTCCGCATCGAGCTTGAGCATGATCAGCGCCTTCGGGTACAGCTCGGCGAGCGCGGCCGCAATCTCGTCGGGTTCGGTGAGGCCGCCCGTGAGCATGGTGCCCTCCTCCTTGTTGGGGAGAAGCACATCGATGCCCAGGTCCTGGGTGACCGACAAGAACTGCCGAACACCCATCTCGCCGATCATCTGAAAGGAGCCGGGGTCGAAGGAGAGCGTGGCCCCCGTTGCCTGTGCGAGATGCGCAGCTTCGCGAACGGCGGCCCGCGGTGGGTCGACGAAGAACGACCACGCCGTGAGGTGGAGGTGACGCGAGCTGCGGATGATGTCGCGGGGCAGTTCTTGGGGCAGCAGATAGAAGTCGGCGCCGTGACCCGACACCATCGATCGCTCACCGGTGTGATCGACAAACACTGCGACCGACCCGGTGAGATGGGCCTCGGTCTCCACGAAGTGCGCGACGACC
>Ga0209591_10009281_pt1 | contig 10646 bp, 8 predicted proteins | sample MAT01_FD_187207 | JGI IMG/M metagenome (GOLD analysis project Ga0209591, IMG submission 187207) | Freshwater microbial communities from Lake Fryxell liftoff mats and glacier meltwater in Antarctica - MAT-01 (SPAdes) (version 2) | ecosystem: Environmental > Aquatic > Freshwater > Ice > Liftoff...
GCGATGCATCGCGCCCCTACAAAAGCGCTTTGGCCCTTTAAAAATTCCTTGCCATCAAAAATTGAGCCTCAGAATTTGATTTTGCGTGCCAAAATGATCGCAAAATCGAGACATGCACCATTGGTTACATAGGGTAACATCCATCAAAATAATGGATATTGAGACAATTTTTGAGGCTCATTTATGACAGACACAAAACACATTGTTTATCGCTTGTGCAGTCAGACGGTTTTGCTGCTGGTATGGTATGCGGGCGCGGCGCTGCTGGCCGCTGTCAAATTCCTGGGGCATGATGCTCTGGCGAGTGCGCTGCCCTACAGTCAGGTGAGCGGGCTTGCTAATGTGCTGCTGCATCTCACGCTCCTCACGGGCCTGATCGCAGGCGGGTTATACATGCTGCACCTGGAAACGGCCACCGAGACGGGCACGAATCGTGATCTGGTCTGGCTGTGGCGGGCCTGGACGGTGTTTCTCGTGCTGGCGCTGCTGGCGGGCTGCCTGGGGTTGCTGGAAGGACGAGCAGGATTAGAACTGCCCTTCCTGCTCGATGTAGTGGAGATCATCCTTGTGGCGGCATGGGGCCTCGTCATCATCCGCCGCCTGAATTTCGCCACGCTGCTCAACACGCCTGCACAGGCCGCCCAGGGGACGACACAGATCGCCTGGAATGGCTTTTTGTTCGTGTGGGCGGCGGGCTGGGCGCTGTGTCTGGCGGGTCTCATTATCGCGCTGCTGCCCACCAATGATGTGCTGACGGAACGGGCCATCAGCGTCCTGGCCCTGGGCCTGCGCGATACGCTGGGGTTGGGCGGCATGGGGCTGGCACTGGCCTTCTGGCTCCTCACGCGGGTGAGCAACAGTGCTACCGCCTGGATCGAGGCCAGCCTGCTGCGCGTGGGCGGCGTCTTCCTCATGGCGGGCGCATTGACGAGCGCGTCACAGGTGCTGCATCTCTCGTCCTCGCGGGCTGTACAGGCGGCGGGCATTTCAGCGGCGCTCCTGGCGGTGTTTGTATCGGCGTGGCTGGTGGCCCACAGCTATCGTGCCCTCAGCAATCGCGCTCCCGTGCATACGCTGGCCGCTCACTGGTATATCCTCGGCCTGTGTCTGGTGAGCGTGGCTGTTGGCGTTCTGGGGGCGATTCTGTCTCTGCCTGTGGTGCAGGTGGTGGCACAGGGGACACAGCTTACCGTGTTGCAGCATCACATCTATGCGATGGGACTGCTGGCATGGGTCTTGGGCTTCATCAATCAGGCAGTGGCGGAGATGCGCGGCCAGAACTTTCGTATTACGGGGCTTGTGCCGTTCTGGTGTGTGGCGTTGGGCATCGGCGGTGCGAGCCTGGCGTTTTTTGCGGCGGGCGTGGTGCAGGTGTATCTCGAACGGCTCATGAGCATCGGCTATCTGGAGACGCAGGCGGCGCTCGTGCCGCTGTATGCGCTGTGGATCGGTGGGCTGCTGTTGTTTGCGCCGGGGGTGGCCTTCTATGCGCTGGGTTTCCGCGCACGGCGGGCGGACGCATAAATTAACGATCTCGATTAAGGGCGCAGCACGCTGCGCCCCTATGCCAATGTCACCTCAAATAAACATACGGCGCGGCAAACCACGCTGTTCTGGATACCTGCCCCCTGTCTCACCTGCATGATCTCTTCTTCTTTTTTCCTGCTAAGGCCGCTACACTCAACGCTGAGATTGGCCCTAGCAACGGAGAACTCATGCGCCGCCTTTTGCTCATTGTGGGAAGTATCCTGGTCAGTGTGTTTTTTCTGTGGTTTATTTTGCGTGATATGCCGCTGGCCGATGTTTGGGCGCGTATTCAGCAGGCCGATCTCCTGTGGGTGCTTGTGTCGTGTGTTTTGGCGTCGTTCTCGCTGTGGCTGCGGGCTGTGCGCTGGTATGCCATGCTGGACAATCAGCCGATCCCGCTGCGGACGGCCTCGTATATCATTGGCATCACCTTCGTTTTGAATCTGCTCCCGCTGCGAGCCGGGGAAGTCGCCCGCAGTGTGCTGGCCCGTCGCTACGGCGTGCCGATTGTGACAGCCGCCACCTCAATCCTGCTGGAACGCCTCATCGATGTGCTGATCGTGGTGGTGCTGCTGTCGGTAGCCCTCACACAGGTTCCATCGATTCCGACGGAGATCACTCGTGCAGCGATCTTGTTTGGAGCAGCCTCTGTCATCGGCTTTACGGTGCTGATCGTACTGGCGCGTTCGCCGCAGCAGGCGTTTGCGGGATTGCAGCGGGTTGAGCGGGCGCTGCCTGTGTTGAAGCGCTTCCCTATCGAAACGATTTTCAGAAATGTTCTGACCGGGCTTGCGCCGCTCACGCATGTGCGCGGATTGGTGACGGTGTTTGGTTGGAGTATCGTGGCATGGGGCGTCTCGATTGTGACGCTGCTTCCGATGTTCTTCGCGCTGCATATTCAGGGGGTGAATATTCTCTTGTGCGCGGTGCTTGGCACATGTCTGGCGTCGTTCAGCATTGCGATTCCGTTGAGCGTGGCCTCGATTGGCCCGTTTGAAGCGGCGCTGGTGGCAGCGGGCGGTCTGGTCATGCTCGATCAAGTCCCCGCGCTGTCCCTGGGCTTTTTGTTTCACGGGATCAGCGTGGTCAATTATCTCCTCTGGGGGGCGATTGGCTTCTTTGGATTGGGCCTCTCGCCGCGCAAGGTGATGGACTCAGCCCAGGCCGAGGCCAGCGCTGAGACTACAATGGAGCCAGACGGAAGTAATTAACCAGGCGTTCAATATCCGTGCGGGCCACAGTGTCATCGGCATGGAAGCGCGGGCGCGGGGCTTTCATCGCGCACAGGTCGTCGTAAAAATGCTCAATTTTGCCGGTGGCCGGCGTCAGGAACAGATTGTGCTCAGTGATGAGATGGAGCGAGATGCAGTGAATCCGCCCGCGTGTCGTCATCTCAACCTGACGAATGTAGTGACCGGGTAGCATGGCCGGGGAATACTTCTTGCGCGAAGGCCGCAGCATCAAACGAAAATTTGTGACCACCGCATCGAGGGCCATCACAGCCGTACTCCAACTATCACCGCTGCGCTCCACGATGAAGACCATGTATTGACCGAGCCGTTTTTCCCCATCCACGAAAAAATCTGCCTCTAAAATCGCCATCGAACGAATGCTCTTTATAGGAGTCTTTGTTCCTTCAGTCTAGCATCCTGTCCTCTATTTTAGGAGAGTTTGAATCTCGTCATAGAGGTTTTTTATACTTATACAGCTTTTCCAACCACATTCGTACCTCATGTAAACCCGATTCATGCGTGAAGGCCTCACCCCAATCCCCTTTCAAGGGTAGGTTTTTTGCAATAGACACTGTTCTGTACACCTACCGTAGGGACACGGCCTGCCGTGTCCGGACGAGGCGGGCTTCGTCCCTACAATTGAATGCGACATTTTGTAGAAGAGGAGGCCGTGTAGCGAGGGTTCTACAACTCAGGTTGGTCATGACGCTGCTATCGTTTAATCCAGTCTTTACGCAGCGGCGTTGTGCAGGACACATCTTGTGCGGTATGATCAGAGGCTGACCACTATGAGACACAAGGATCAGCGCTTATGGCCGTAAGAACCGCAGATGCACGTTGGGAAGGCACACTCAAAGAAGGCAATGGACACCTCAAGCTCGGCAGCGGCGCGTATGAGGGCCAGTTCAATTTCAATTCACGCTTTGAAAATGGTGTCGGCACAAACCCGGAAGAGCTGCTCGGCGCGGCTCATGCAGGCTGCTTCAGCATGGCGCTGAATGCCTCGCTGGAACGGGCGGAAACCCCGGCGACCTACATTCACACCGTCGCCCATGTGAACATCACCCGCGAAGACGGCGGCATGGTCATCAGCAAGATTGAACTGACGACAGAAGGCGCTGTGCCGGGTCTGTCGCAGGAGCAGTTCGCCGAGGCCGCCCAGAAGACCCTCGAAGGCTGCATCGTGTCGAAGGCTCTGAGCGCCGTCCCAATGACCGTGAGCGCCACACTGCACAGCTAATTCGCAGCACACGAATAACCAATGATGCAAGTCTAAAATTTGAGGTGGGATTATCGTAGGGGCGACCCATGGGTCGCCCCTACAAAACCGCATTGGCCCTTTAAACACAATTTAACAAGGTGGCGAAAGCCAAAAGAGAGCCTATTACGCGATTCTCCGACCTAAAATTGATGGCATATCAAGATATGCACCACTGGTTAATACATCAGAGATTTAAGAACGGGTGACACATGTCGCCCGTTTTTGCATGTCTGTCCGCATAGGTGAAGGTTGAATGGAGGGGCGAAACATGTCTCGCCCGCCCCGAAACCAGCTATCAATCCCCAACCAAATACCAATCATCCAACGCCATGCGAATGTTAAGCAAAAGAATCTGGCCCCGTTCCACAATAGTCAGATAAGGATTTATCGCTAAAAATAAGGCAATAGGTTGGCATTCACTCAGGTCGTCTCCAATGGAAAACATTTCGCTCAGCTTGGCGTTCATCGCGGGCTTACTCTCATTTCTCTCCCCATGTGTACTGCCTCTCGTCCCGGCGTATATTGGTTATCTTGGCGGACGTATGACAGTGACCCCGTCTGGGGTGGATATCAAGGCCAAAGGCGTCCCTCTTATCGGGCGGATGCAGTTGGTGATGCATGGGTTGGCATTCGTCGCAGGCTTCACGATGATTTTTGTGCTGTTGGGCGCGGTCATCAGCGTGCTCTTCAGCGGCGCAGCCCCCACGCTCAAAGAGATCATCGGGCGCGTCGGTGGCGTGTTGATCATTGTTTTCGGGCTGCACAGTATGGGCCTGATTCCCTGGCTCTTTAAACGCCTGCGCCAGAACACGGCGCTGCTCAATACGCCCATCCTGACGATGATCGTTGTGGCCGGTCTGTTCGCGCTGGTGCTGTGGGCCTTCGGCACGACATTGGTGGCGGGCCTGCTGCTGGCCGCGAGTGTGCTTGGGCTGCTGATGGTGGGGGCCTTCACCCAACCGGGCGTGTTCTGGCGGCAGGCGCTTGACCAGTTTGATGCGTGGTTTTATGCCGATACTCGCCCTGAGATGTCGAGTGCCCAGAGCGGCAGCCTCGTCGGATCATTTACGCTGGGCGTGATCTTTGCGGCAGGCTGGACACCGTGCATTGGCCCGATGCTCGGCGGCATTCTGGGCATTGCCGCACGCGGCGATCATCTGCTGGATGGTATTGTTTTGCTCACGGCCTATTCATTGGGCCTGGGGATGCCGTTTCTGGCGACAGCGGTGCTGCTGCAACCGATGCAGAGCTTCCTGCGCCGTATTCAGCGTTCGATGCGTGTCATCAAACTCGTCAGCGGTGCGCTGATGGTGCTGATCGGCGTGCTGGTGACGCGGGGCGATCTGGCCTCGCTCAGCCAGGGCCTGGGCAGCCGCTTCGCCGATTTCTCGTATCTGCTGGAGGAGTGCGGCACAGGCGTATTTGGTGGCACCCTCAATGTCGGGCAGTTCGGCGGCTGTATGGACAGTTTGATTGTGCCTGTCGCTCTCAATCAAGGGGCGGGTGCAACCTTGAGCGATCAAACGCCGCAGATGACGTACCTCATCACATTGGCCGCGCCGCTCGCTGTCGATGTCGAACTCAACCGCGTCTCCGATCCACAGCAGATTGTCGTCACCGTCAAGAATGCGGCGGATGAGATTCTCGCCAAAAGCAGCACACTGATTCGCCTCGATGACAAGCGCTATACGGCTGTCGCCAATCTCGCGCTGCCCGCTGGACAATTCCAGATCATCGTCACGCGCCCGCAAGGGATCAGCGCCGAGGTCGATTTCCGCGTCAAGCTGCGGATCATGCAGCCGCTGCCTGAGCAGCCTGTCACGCTGCCCCACGAGTCGACGGACAGCACCAATGCCGATTCACCCCTGCTTGATCTGGCGTCTCAGGGCGCAGCAGCGCTGGTAACGCCTGAACCCACCTCTTTTATTCCGCCCGTGAATGAGGGCATTCAGGGAGCCTCCACGCTCAACACCATCACGGATGCAGCGGCGGCCAGCGGCCCCTCGGTTGGCACAGAGATCGGCCAGCGTGCGCCCGATTTTAGCATCATGCTGGACACAGGCGAGACGATCACGCTGGCAGATTTGCGCGGTCATGTGGTGCTGCTCAATTTCTGGGGGACGTGGTGCGGGCCGTGCCGCCGCGAAATGCCTGATTTTGAGGCCCTGTATGAGCAGTACGGCAAAGATGGGTTTGTGGTGCTGGCCCTGGCGCAGCGCGACACTGCCAGTAGTGTCGCCCAATTCCGCAAAGACTACGGCCTCACATTCCTGCTGGCGCTCGATGAGGAACAGCGGGTGAACACTCTGTACGACGTTCCGGGTCAGCCCTCGTCATTCCTGATCGATCAAAACGGCGTGATCGTCTATCACACCTACAGCGTGGTGGATGGCGATACCGTCAGCGGCAAGATTCTCGATCTGATGGAAGCAGAAAAATAGGGTAGGGGTACATAATGGCATGGTTGTGTCGCTGCCCATTCAATTTGAGGTGAGATTGGCGTAGGGGCGCGATGGATCGCGCCCTGATTGATTTGTAGGGGATTTGGCTTGGGCAGGATGCATCCTGCCCCTACTAAAATTCACATGGAGAGGTGAATGATTACGCCTCCAAATTTGATTTTCTGAACCAAAACGATCACAAAATCAAGACCTGCATTATTGGTTAAATACAAACGCGGCGCTCTCATGGTGAGAACGCCGCGTTTGTGTGAGTTGATGGAAGCGCCGAGGACCTGCCCCCCGGGTCCAACGGACTCGAAATGCACACATCTACAGGTTTAGTTCACTGTCGATCTCGCCAAACGTCTAGCCAGTGAACACGCTGAACGCTTGACCAGCCGATTTGTCTTAGGCCCCCGTTATCGACATCGGGAGGCCGCATTCTGCCTTTGTTGCGCCCTACACCCCCCGGACAGTCAGCGGTGAATGCGGACGGCCAACCGCTTGGGTTGGCACTTTGTTTAGGCTACTTTACGCAGCGAAAGCAAAGGTTGTGTTTGTGTTTTTCGCATTTACATGCTTGCCAAGTTTACGTGGTAGGCGTCACGACCTGCGGTGTGACTTCACCCTCCGCTGTCGAATCTGAAGTCGCTCCCGTATGCCAGCATCATACCATACTTTTGCTCAGCGGCACGTTAGAATCATCTTTTTCCCAACCATTCGTCATCGAAATGGGCCAAACGACCTCACGGGATGCCCAAAACGAGTTATCATACACTGTGTGGACCCTCAATGAGATTTTTAAGGACGACGGATGACGAAACAAGTGGTCATTATCGGAGCAGGGGTCGCCGGATTGATGGCGGCCCGCACGCTCATGCAGCAGGGCAACACCGTGACGATACTGGACAAAGGCTCCAGCGTGGGCGGACGCATGGCAACTCGCCGCATCGCGCAGGGCCAGGCGGATACGGGCGCACAATTTTTCACTGCCCGCACGCCTGAATTTCAAGCCCAGGTCGAGCAATGGATACAGCAGGATTTGGTGAGCATCTGGGGCTACGGCTGGAGCGATGGCAGCGTCAAGCGCACCTTTGAGGATGGGCATCCGCGCTACGTCGCCAAGCAGGGCATGAATGCCTTGATGAAAGTCCTGGCCCAGGAGGTTAAAGACATCCATCTCGATGTGGAGATCAAGTCGATTGAATGCACCGACGGCAATCTCTGGCGGTTGGTTGAGCAGAATGGCAGTACCCACGCTGCCGATATGCTGCTGATGACGCCGCCCGTCCCGCAGTCGCTGGCACTGCTGAACGCCGGGAGCATTGCCCTCAGTGAGGCCGACAGCGAGATTTTGAGCCATATCGAATATGGCGCATGTCTGTGCGGCGTGTTTGCGATTGAGGGTGAGGTCGCTCTGCCTGATCCGGGTGCGATCCAGAATTTTGAGAAGACCGTCTATTGGATTGCCGACAACAAGCGCAAAGGCGTCTCCAATACGACGATTCTGACCGCCCATGTCGAAGCCCGCTACAGCCGCCAGCATTATGATGCACCGGATGCTGAAACGCTCACCATGATGAAAGACGCGCTCAAGCCGTATCTTGGCCTGGATGCGAAAATCGTGGAAGAGCAGCTCAAGAAATGGCGCTATTCCGTGCCTGTCACCACGCATCACGAAGATTATTATCAGCTTGAAGGCCAGCCTGTGTTTTTTGCGGGCGATGCCTTTGGTGGACGCGGGCGTGTGGAGGGGGCATATCTGTCCGGCTTGGCCGCAGGGCAGGCGATTGCGAAGACGCTGGAAGAATAGCTGTGCTGTTGAGATGTGGCGTAGTATTCCACCACAGCGATAATCAACGATATTTTAGTAGGGACACGGCCCGCCGTGTCCTCATATGCACTTAAGGATTTTGTGCTCAGTGTGGGCCAAAGACGCGGCAAAAGCGCTTGCGCCAGGGACTGAAAGTCTCTGTCTCCCGTGTTGCGGGGTTGAAAACCCCGCCCAAACACGCCCAAACAGACTGTTTCAGCGGGACTGAAAGTCCCGCAAAAGGCAAGGCAGGAGTTTTCAACCCCTGACGACGGGGCGAAAACGAGACGGGAGATGGGAGATTCCCTTAAGTTGCTGTATATGGGATACGGCACGCCGTGTCCTATATAACCAGTGGTGCAAGTCATAAATTTAAGGTGGGGTTGTCGTAGGGGCGCGATATATCGCGCCCCTACAAAGACGCTTTGGCCCATTAAGAACTCTTGGCGATCAGAAATCGTAATCATTCAGCTATCCGTGTGACGAAGGCCCTTGTAGGGGCGCGATGCATCGCGCCCACGCCAAATTCCCTCCAAATCATCAGGGGCGCGAGCGAAGCCACCAAAGGTTTAGATCGCGCCCCTACCAGGGATTTTTTCTCATGGATAGCTGAACAATTACCTTTTCTCCCTCCCTACGGAGTGGGGAGGGTCGGGAAGGGGTGAGGGGTGAGGGCCTACATCACAGGCGTCTCTTCCGCCGGGGCCTCGGTGTTGGAGATGAACAGCGTTGGGATGATGGCAAGGCCGCTGAGGATCAGCCCGATCAGCCCCATCTCTTCCAGCACCGTCAGCGTGGCCTGCGTATAAATATTGATCATGGAATTGGCGTCAAAGGTGGCGCTTTGCTGGGCCGCTGCCACAATCGAATTGACGCGGTACAGGCCAAAGGTTGACAGCGTGGACACGCTCACCGTCATCCCCATCAGGCGCAGGATGATGACGAGGGCTGACGCCACGCCGCGCTCTTCATCATCTGCGCTGTTGATAATTGCCGCGCTGACGGGCGAGAAGGTAAGGCCGATGCCCACGCCGATAATCGCCATCTGAATGCCCAGGAACTCATTGCTGATATCCTGCGACCATGTGCGCCATTTGAGGAAAAATCCAAACACCGCCATGCCCAGGCCAATGAGAAGCGTTGTGCGAACCCCAATGCGCTGACTCAGCCAGCCGCCCGGCAGCGCCGCCAATGCCATCGGTATGGTGAGCGTGGAGAGTAGGATGCCCACCTCCAGCGCGGCCTTTTGCAAATCGGCGGTGCTGTGCTGGCGAATATTGACGAACAGCGGCACGCTCACCAGCCCGATGAACAGACAGTAGCCCACCAGCACATTGACAATCGCGGCGGCGGAGATGTTGCGCTTGCGAAACATGCGGAGATTGATGAGCGGATCACGCACACGCAGTTCGGTCACAATGAACAGGATGAACATCACCGCGCCCGCCAGCAGCATCGGCGCGGCATAGGTCGGCAGGGGGGATAAGTCTTCGACCTTCGAGACGCTGCCCATCTCAATATTGGCTCCCAGGCCCAGATTCAAGCACATCAGCGCCCCGACGATCAGCGCTGTGCCGAGGAAATCGAAGCGGCCTTTGACGCGGATTTGCGGCACATGTCGCAGCGCATACAGCACGCCGACCAATGCCAGCAGCGTCAGCGGGATATTGATCCAGAACAGACCCTGCCAGGGCATGACCTGGACGAGGATGCCGCCGTAGAGATGGCCGAGCACCCAGCCGAGCGTATCGAGCGCCCCGACCAGCCCCAGTGCCGCCGCCCGCCGATTGGCCGGAAACAGATCTGCGACCAGCGCCAGACTCACCGGCACGAGTGCTCCGGCCCCAATCGCCTGAACTACACGCGCCAGAATGATGACCTGCAAATTGACATACGCCATGTCAGGCCGCTGGCCCAGGCGTCGATAAATCGAGTAGAGGAGATCGGTGGGGCCGAGATGCGCCGTTGCCACCAGCAGCGATCCCACCATGAAGATGAGGAGGCAGACCACATACACCGCCCGCCGCCCGATGAGATCGCTCACGCGCCCCATAAACGTCATGCTGATGGTGTAGGCCAGCAGATAGCCCGTCACAATCCAGGCGGCATCATCCAGCGCTCGTTCAAATGGCAGTTGAAGCTGGACGACAAGCTCCGGCAGGAAGGCCGACACCACCGTCAAGTCCAGCGACCCGATAAAGACAGGCAGGGCGATAAAGGCCATCACCACCCAGGGGTTAATGCGCGTTTTGGGTGCGGTGGGAACAGTGGGAGCACTCATCGAATCGGCGCGGGATACCCCTTCCTTTAGGCATGGGGAGGGAGTGCGCCTTGTCCTTTCTGGTAGGTATAGCCGTCAGAGTGGTGAAGTG
>Ga0209591_10009286_pt1 | contig 10643 bp, 9 predicted proteins | sample MAT01_FD_187207 | JGI IMG/M metagenome (GOLD analysis project Ga0209591, IMG submission 187207) | Freshwater microbial communities from Lake Fryxell liftoff mats and glacier meltwater in Antarctica - MAT-01 (SPAdes) (version 2) | ecosystem: Environmental > Aquatic > Freshwater > Ice > Liftoff...
CGAAAACGCTACGTTTCACGACAATCAGTCGCTCCTGGGGCCGTTTGAAAAACCTTAAGCGAGCGAGTCGAGTGCTAGGCGCTTCGCGCGCAGGAACCGCAGCGGACGTGAAGTCTCCTTAAGGATTCCGAGCACGGAGCAAGTTAGCCATCGGCTCGCGCGGTAGGCTTTTCAAACTGGCCCCTGGTTCGAGCCCCTATCCCGAGGTGCAGCTCGTCATCGCCTTATTGGTATCGATGTCGCGCTCGGTGGTGCATCGCACCACAAGCGATCCAGAAACGTTCTTAATGCGGACTCGAAGGCGCTGGGCGTTTTCCAGGAACGCTTCGACACTTCGCTCATTGTCCATGGGAAGCGGTTCATGGGTAAATCCTTCGATGTTCTTACTTGTCATGATCTCTCGTCGTTCTGCGCTTAGAGCCGTCGCTGAAGTAAGTATTCCGTCGCCGTTGTACCCCAAAGTTACCGTGGAACCATCAACATATGTGATGACGACGGTGAGTTGAGCGAAAACACCGCCGATCGCAATCTGACCGTAAGCTCGGAATTGGTGGTCGCGCAGCTTGAAACCCGCAGTCCGAACAATGTTGAACAATTTGACGAATGTGAGCGCATCGAGATTGTTTATATGAAAGTTGGCAGCGCTGATAGGTGAGGTCATCAAGCGCAACACTTCTTTACGGGTTATACGCGCAAACTCAACGTCGTTCGGATATTCATGAGCAGTGCCGCCTGACTCCCCAATATCAATCCCGGTCATGTCAATTCTCACTTTCATCGATCCGCCGCTATTGTCAGAGAGAAGTTGCAAAATGCGCATCAACTCGTTTTCCTCAGCGTCTGATGTCGCGGGCGTCGCAATGAGGACTTTCGAACAATTGCCTGCTTGTTGTGTTTGCGGGCTATAAGCTGATTGCTGACCCTGAGGACTGTTGTTAGGCCCCAGCTTGCCGTGAACGTCATTCCCATTCGGCTGGCAGCCTGCACTAATTACCTGCGATTGATTTTCAAACTTCGCATGAAAGCGATTGCTCAGGCTGTAAACCATCACGGTCCCGATCAGGTTAGATTGTTCCGCGAACTTCTGCGCATTGGTGCTAACGCAGTGCTGACACCTCAGCCATAGTGTTGCGGCAAATACAAAAGAACTCAGCGTGAGCGCCACAAAGCCGCCGATTGCGCCTACAAAAAAACTTGCCTTCACCTTGATCTCCGTATTCTAGGTTTGATTGACGCCCTCGCGGCTGGTGCAGCTGCGCTTGGACGCCTCGCTTCGTAACAAACTGTAGCGTAAAATCTCTCGTCAATTCGGTCAAGTAATCGGCGGACGGAAAACGCTAACGGCGTAAACCTGTACCTGCGTAAACCGGGACTGCGTAAACCGGGACAGCCATCAAACGGGACCCCGTAATTCGTGGGCGTAAACCGGGACAGCGATCAAACGGCGCAAACCGGGACACGAGCTGTGAGCGAGGATAGGTCATGACCGCAGTTTGCTGGGGCAGTCAGAGTCGGGCTATGGGCGAATGGCGGGGTTAATTAGGAAAATGGCGATTTTGATGGGTGTCCTAGAGTTTGGCGCTAGCAGTATTTGTCGTCGATCCCCCCGCGTCTGGCGAATATCGCCAACTCGCCGAGCGCTTGGGCTTCCCCGCCAACACCATCGCCGTCACCGTCCGCCGCTGGCGTGATCGCCTATATCAGCTGATTCGGTTGGAACTGGCGGAGACGCTGAGCCATGTGAGTGAGGTGAATCGGGAAATGCGGGATTTGCGGGCGGCGTTGGTTTAGGGGTTGGTTGGGGGGATTCTGTTGCCTTCCAGAAATTCGCCTATGGATCAATACGTTGAATAACCGGGGCGCGTCACGTTGAATGCATAGTTAGACTTTATTCTCGCTAGGTCTCATAGCGAATCGTCCACTGCTGCCAAGCCGTTTTGCCATCACCATCGAATGCGGGCATCAGTGCTAGCAAGCCGCAATCCCAAGCCGCCTCTCGATCCAAAGCCACCAAGTCCAACGCAAGCAACTTTGCTGCTTCAACGGCCTCTAGGTAGGGACCCATAAGCCAATCTGGATAAGGCTCCGTTCCTTCGGCGTTATAGTAGACACCGTAAGCAACTCTGTTTGCTTCAACAATGGCGATGTCGGTTAAGTACTTCCAACGAAATTCTGTTTCCGTCTTCACGTAGGCATGAAGTACCCAAGGTACGAAAGCAAGCGCTGCATTCGTAATTGTGAGCTGGTGGAGCACGAGTTCACAAATTCCATCAGCATATGTATCAGTCTCTGATTCGGTTCCAATTGAATCAAGCCACGCCTTTATTGCTAACGGCACATCCGATCCATCTCCAAAGAAAGATGTCAGCAACTGCCAGCGAGCGTCATCGAGTTCTAACATCCCATCACCGCGAGTTCTCCAAATGTAGATTGAGCTGCATTATGCCGCGCCGGCCACATCCCCGACTTGAGCGACGGGTCAGGTCCCGCGCCAGTTTAAATGAATATGTAATTAGTGGATGTCGATTAAATTTAACGAGGCGCTAGGCATTGACTTTGCGAAACCCTTGAGGCGGAATTTCGTTAAGGGCGGCCAAGATTGCCGGCACTGCGCGATCCCAAGTCTTCCAAACGATTGCTCTTTGCTCGCACCACGAGGATGGCGATTGGAAACCTAGCTTGGTTCTGCTGATACTCCATGCCCTGGTCGGCTGTGAGCAGAAGATCGAAATGATCCTTTGCAAGCGCGAGTAGCTTCCCGTTCTTGACGCTGGCCCAACCCTGACGTTGAACAGTGCTGCACGCGTGGCCGCCCAGCAATTTTCCTAGCTTCTCAGGTACGGATTCGTCAAGCAGGACGCGCATCTTCAACGAGCGCCGCCTTGGCGTCTTGGAGGACTTGGATTGCGGCAGAACGGCTGACCGACGGAAAGTCGTCAAGGAAGAGCTCAAAAGGATCGCCCGCCTCCAGGTGCTCGAAGAGGATTCGCAAAATCCCGGACACCCATCAAATCGCTTTGCGAATCTGCTCACCAAGGCTGGAGCCGAGCCGCGCTCTAAATCCCCAAAACTAACCAATTCCTTCCCCGAAGGAATTCCCGGAAATTCTTGGACACCCAGTGCGCCAGGACCAAGCTGGCGTAAACCGGGACAGCCATCAAACGGCGCAAACCGGGACACGAGCTGTGAGCGAGGATAGGTCATGACCGCAGTTTGGTGGCGTAAACCGGGACAGCCGAGGCGAACCTGGACCGGTGCAGATCCGGAGGCAGACCTGGATAGCCATCAAAAGCGCGAGGTAACGAGCGGGGTAGACCCCGGGGCCCAACAACCAAAAGGGAGTTGACACCTGTCTCGGAAATATCGATGAGCTGTCATCATTTGCTCAGATAGCGCCGGATTAATCGCACGAAAAGCAGCAATGTCGCGCGAAGGTAGTCAGCGACAGTCAGCCCTGCAGTGGCGCTGACTCATGTTGTCAGCAGCGGAAACCCGCTGCATTCTCGCCGAAATCCAACGACCTACGCTTGACGCTCGGTTTTCGTCCGCTGTCCCGGTTTTCGTCCCGGATTCGCGTGCCGAAATTCGAACGGAGATTTGCGAGGTGTCCCAGGTTTGCCGAGTCCCGGTTTGCCGAGATTTAATGGGTGTCCCGGATTAGTCCCTCCCGGATTAGTCCCGTGAGATTTGATGGGTGTCCCGGATTTGGCCCCGATTTGCTGCCGGCGTCCCGGATTTGGCCCCGGATTTGATGAATGTCCCGGATTAGTCCTTCCCGGATTAGTCCCCTGAGATTTGATGGGTGTCCCGGATTTGGCCCCGATTTGCTGCCGGCGTCCCGGATTTGCCGTCCCCAAATTTGATGGGTGTCCCGGATTTGGCCCGTTCGAAGAACGCCCGTCTGGTCAGCTTTGACCGTGGACTGGCAGCGCTGCGACCGGACTTGGTAAGCCTAGTGCAGCTGCATGCTTGAGCTCAAGGATTATCGCTGTTTGTTACGACCGTGAACGCTTCGGCATTGGCGACTTGTGTTCCTATTGTGGTTAGGTCCCTTGTTCATCTTAAAGACGCTCATTGAAGACTTTACCTCTCGTTGTTGTTGCGCTTGTGGTCGTAGTCGTGGTCGTGGCCATACTGGCTGCGGCAGTATTGCGAAAGAGGTCAGGCAAAGGAATGCAGGAGGACGCATGGCCCTTCTACGCAAAAAAGCCTCTCTCTACGCCGGAGCAGGTCTTGTACCACCGAATGGTTAAGGCGCTTCCCGAACACATTGTTCTGACCCAAGTCCAAGTGTCTCGCGTCCTCGGAGTGAAGAAGGGCTTCAATTTCCGCAAATGGAACAATCGCATCAACCGGCTTAGCTACGATTTCGTCGTTTGCTCAAAGGACTCAACCGTTCTGTTCGCGATCGAGCTTGATGAAAAGTCCCATGAGGCTGTCGCGCGAGCGGATACCGACCGAAAGAAGGGCAAGGCAACCAATGCCGCTGGCATCAAGCTTGTTCGTTGGCACGTCAAGTCGCTGCCCGACGAGCAGGCAATTCGTGCGCTCATTCCGGCGCGGCCCTAATGCCAAACGTTAGGCTTCATGAACTTATCGGTCAGGATTAACGGCTGAGACCGGAGGCTTGGGCAGGTTAGATGCGTATCAGGTAATGCGCACAATGATTGGTCTAGGAGGGCCGCGCTTTGATGGGTGTCCAGAAAATTGCAGAAAATTGGGTGTCCAGAAATTTGGAAATTTGGAAATTTGTCACCAGAAGTTTGAAGACCTTCCGTGCGCCACCCTGAAGGTTATTTTTGCTGCGTCGTTCGCCTACTTCACTTCCCGCACTACAGGCGCGCCCGCGTCAATCGCTTCAGGCGCGAGCGGTAAAATCAACGAAGCGCCGCGGCCCGCCAAACTGGCGCGGCCAAACCGCGCGTCACAACGCTGCTGATTACGAGTGATTAAATCCGACGCTAGCCGCACGCGCGGCTTTTTTTTGTGCGCGTCAGTCGGCTGAATCAGTGTCCGCGCGAACGAGTCGGCAAAAGTGTCGGCCAATTGATAGGCATCGCCAATACTCGAAATGCGCGCGTCATCCAAAATCGGATTGGCGCCCTTCGACCAGCGTGTCAGCAGCCGCTGTGTGCCATCCGCGCTCGCCGCACTTGCCTCAGCGCTCAGCCCGCCCAAGCCTGCTGGCAGCCTGAACGGCCCCGGAACCGCGAGTCCAATCAGCGCTGATGCGCCCGAAGCGCCCGCCGACGTAGCCCGAATCTGCGTCAACACGATTTGCAGGTGCAAATCGGCTTTGCGCTTGCGCACCGAAAAGTACTTGCTCAAATTGCCGCAAAGCTCACGCCCCGCGCGATTGGCAACCAACGCGCCCTGTGTGGCAGTCACGCCCGCATCCAGCGCGCCGGGAGCCACCATCACTTCCGGCAACCGCACCGAGCGCGCTCGCGCAACACGCGGGGCATCCAAGTATTGGTCCACCCGCTGCGACCGGTCATTGCGCAAGGAGGACAACTCCTGCTGCGCCTCAATCCCAACCACGGCATTCTTCGGCGCCGAAGCACACCCACCCAATAGCGCAAGCGCCATCAAAAAAAAGATCACATTGAACTGCATCGCGCACCCGGCCAAAATTTGAGGCCGCAGGCTCCCAGACAAAGGGTCGTCTTGAGGTCACAACCGCGTCGCTGGTTTGCGAAATCTTTAACGAACTGTGGTCTCACGTGCCTGCCAATCATGGCGCTGCGGGCTAGCGACGAATGTACAAGAAATGTCCAAGAAATAGATGTCCGACACAGGTCAATGCGTCACGATTCGCTAGGTCAAATTTCTTCAAACTCTTCAGCCGGCGCCCATCGCTTAGTGTACTGCGCGTTGCCGACCGCTTGAGTCTTGTATCTGGCCAAAGCAATGAGACAATAGGCTGATAAAAATTACTTAAATCAAATGGCATCTGCGTTTATTACCGAAACCGTACTAGATGTCCGTCACTGGACCGACAGCTATTTCAGTTTCACCACCGCCCGTGATGTTGGCTTTCGTTTTGACAACGGCCAGTTCGTGATGATTGGGCTCGAAGTCAATGGCAGGCCGTTAATGCGGGCGTATTCGATCGCCAGTGCCAATTGGGAGGAGCAGCTGGAGTTTTTCAGCATTAAAGTGGCCAATGGCCCATTGACGTCGCGTCTGCAGCACATAAAACAGGGCGATACGATCTTATTGAGCCGAAAACCCACGGGAACCTTGCTGATCTCGGATTTACTGCCCGGCAAGACTCTCTACTTGCTCAGCACGGGAACCGGGTTAGCTCCGTTTCTCAGCATTATTAAAGACCCGGAAACCTATGAGCGCTTTCAGCGTGTGGTGTTAACCCATGGTGTGCGCCATGCCCAAGATTTGGCTTATGCCGATTACATTCAAAAAGAACTTCCAAAGCATGCTTATCTGGGTGAAGTAATTTCCCGGAAATTACTGTACTACCCCGTAGTGAGCCGTGAACCTTTCGTGCACCAAGGCCGTGTTACCGAATTGATGGCCAACGGCCAAATAATGCGTGATCTGGGTTTGCCGGAACTCAATGCTGAAACCGATCGCGCGATGATCTGCGGCAGCCCGCAAATGTTGGCTGATTTTCGTGAGATTCTGGACGTCCGTGGTTTTCATGCAGCGCCTAGAATCGGCACCCCTGGTCATTATGTTTTCGAACGCGCTTTCGTGGAAAAATGAATGATTGAGAAGTAATTTTGTGCTTCACTAACCCCTTGAAGTCCGGCGTCCGCAACTAGCTCCTGCGGCCAGATCGCCTGCTCCTAGCTGAACACTCGGGGCTGCAGGCCCTTTCTGCTCTCCCGCTCCAACACCACGTAGTAGAGCAGCGGAATGACGACGAGGGTTAGCACCGTCGACACCAGAATGCCAAAGATCAGGGACACCGCGAGGCCGTTGAAAATCGGATCATCCAAGATAAAAAACGCGCCCAGCATCGCGGCCAAACCGGTCAGCACGATGGGCTGCGCGCGAACAGCACAGGCGTCAATTACCGCTCGTTCGAGCGCCGCGCCGTCTTGAACGGCTTGCTTTATAAAATCAACCAGCAAAATCGAATTGCGAACAATGATCCCGGCCAATGCGATCATGCCAATCATTGAAGTCGCAGTGAATTGCGCACCCAGCATCGCATGGCCGGGCATCACGCCAATCACGGTGAGCGGAATCGGGGCCATGATAATGAGTGGAATCAAATAGCTGCGGAATTGCCCGAGCACCAACAGATAAATCAGCACTAAGCCGGCTGAATAGGCCAAGCCCATATCGCGGAAGGTTTCAAAGGTAATTTGCCACTCGCCGTCCCACTTGATCGCAAACTGCCCGGTGTCGGTTGGCTGATTGAAGAAATATTGCTGGATCGAAAATCCGTCTATTTTATTCTCAGAGACTTGACCCACGACATCAAACATCCCGTAGAGCGGGCTATCAACTTTGCTCGATTCATCACCGGTGACATAGACCACCGGCAACAAATCCTTGTGGTAAATACTGCCATCCCAAGCGGATTGCTCCACTTTTACCAACCCTGAGATGGGCACCAGCTTTCCACTGGCGGATCGAACGTGCAGGTTCAATAGTGCTTGCAAGGAAGCCTGATCACCCGCTGGCAGGCGCAGACGAATTGGCACTGGGTACTTGGACGCGCCATCGCGCAAGTAGGTAACGTTACTTCCGGAAAGCCCGGCGCTGATCGCCTCGACAATGCTTGCCTGCGAAATCCCAAGACTCGCGGCACGATCACGGTCAACGCTGATGACATCGCGCGGAGAATCGGCTTCGACCGTGCTGTCGACATCGACCAGACCGGGTGTTTTTTTGATGCGCGCTTCCAGTTCACGCGCAATGATTCTGCTGGTTGCATAGTCTGGTCCGTAAATCTCGGCGACCAGTGGCGACAATACCGGTGGACCGGGTGGTACTTCCACGACCTTGACCGAAGCACCGAGTTGTTCGCCGAGCGCATTCAATTTTGGTCGCAAGGCCGCAGCGATTTCATGGCTATGGCGAGTGCGCTTATGCTTGTCGACTAAATTGACCTGCAAGTCACCGACATTGGCCCCGCTGCGCAAATAGTATTGCCGTACCAGCCCGTTAAAGTTTACCGGCGCTGCAGTCCCGGCATAGCCCTGGTAATCGAGCACTTCGGGCACTTGCTCTAGTTCACTCGCAAGCTCAATCAGAACGCGCTGGGTATCTTCGAGCGTGCGACCTTCGGGTAAATCAACAATGACCTGAAATTCAGATTTATTGTCGAATGGCAACATTTTCAGCACGACCAGCTGCACCGCGGCCAAACTCGCCGACAAAACCAGCGTGATGATGATGCCGATCAACAATAAGCGGCGATTGCGAGCGGCTGATTTGCTGAGCAAGAACGGGTTCATCACGTGCTCAAACAGGCGTTTTGTCTTTGAATTTTTCGCCGTTGCAGCGACCGCCGCTTCATCACCCTGATGCCCAAGATGGCCGGCTAATAATTTGTACGACAACCAGGGCGTGACCACCAGAGCCACACCGAGTGACAGCAGCATACCGACGCTCGCATTGATCGGAATGGGCCGCATATACGGCCCCATCAGGCCGCTGACAAAGGCCATCGGCATCAGCGCGGCAATCACCGCGAAGGTCGCCAGAATGGTAGGACCGCCGACTTCATCGACAGCCAGTGGAATCGCTTCGAGTAACGTTTTGCCTTCTCGCTGCATATGGCGATGGATGTTTTCGACCACGACAATGGCATCGTCAACCAGAATGCCAATCGAAAAAATCAGCGCAAATAGTGAAACGCGATTGAGCGTAAAGCCCATTGCCCAAGACGCAAACAAAGTCAAGGCCAAGGTAATAACAACAGCCGCGCCAACCACAATCGCTTCGCGCCAGCCCAAGGTGAAAAGCACCAGCAACACGACTGACATCGTGGCAAAGGCAAGCTTCTGGATTAACTTTTGCGCCTTGTCGCTCGCAGTTTGTCCATAGTCGCGCGTGATCGAGACCTCAATCCCTTCAGGAATGACGCGACCTTTAAGGGCTTGCAAGCGCTCGGCAATGGCTGTGGTGATATCCGCAGCGTTGGCGCCGGGCTTTTTGGCAATTGCGATGGTAACGGCGGGCGCGATACCCGCTTTCGGTCTTTCGGTGCTGTTAATTGGTGCGCCATGCCAGGCATAGCGCGTGGGTGAATCGGCCGCGTCAGTAATTTTCGCCACGTCCGATAGATAAACCGCGTTGGAATCGTGGATGCCAATGACGACACCGGCGATTTGCTCGCGATTGGCCAAAAAGCGCCCAGCAGTCACAGGGACGACCTGTTGATCAACGCGCTCGCCGGCTTGGCGCACCAGATTGGCCGCCAATAATGATTGGCTGATGTCTTTAAGGGTAAGCCCGTAGGCAGACAAGGCTGTTGCATCAACTTCTACCAGTGCGGCGCGATCAGGCGCACCGATCGTGTACACATCGCGCGTGCCGGGTACCCGCTTTAATTCGACTTCGAGCATATGTGCGGTCTGTGCCAGTTCAACGCCACCGCGCTGCGGGTCGTCGGTCCACAGGGTCACGCTCATGACCGGCACATCATCGATGCCCATAGGTCTAACCAACGGCTGGCCCACACCAAGATTTGCCGGAGCCCAATCGGCATTAGAATAAACCTGGTTGTAAAGCCGGACTATCGCGTCCTGACGTGGCACGCCGACTACAAATTCCACCGTGAACACCGCCATGCCAGGGCGACTGATTGAATACACATGCTTAACGCCCTCGACTTCCGAGAGAATCTGCTCAAACGGAAACGCCACCATGTCCTCGACATCGTGCGCCGACGACCCGGGAAATGGCACAAACACGTTGGCCATCGTGACATCGATTTGCGGCTCTTCTTCGCGTGGCGTAATCATTACCGCGACGAGACCAAGCAACAAACCTGCAATCGCGAGAATGGGTGTCAACGGATTGTTCTGGAACGCGCGTGCAATCCAGCCAGAAAATCCCAGGCTTGGCTCGCTCATTTTATTTACTTGCCTGTTGTTCTGAGAGGCGAATATTTGCCGCCAGAGGATCAGCAGCGATGCTTTCACCCGCTCGCAAACCGGACAAGACCTGAACTTGATTTCCCAAGCGATTTCCGAGGCGGATTTGGCGCAGACGGATACTGTTTAGCGCAACCACATAGACTGACGTCACTTCGCTGCGCTGTACCAGTGTGCTCAATGGAATCAATAAACCCTGCTCTCCGGCGGCAGGAAGCACGGCTTTTACCGTCATACCGGGCTTCATGCCGACAATTGCAGCAGGCAGAGTCAAGCGCACGGTCACGGTATGGGTGTCCGGATCGGCATCAGGGAATACCACAATGCTTTCAACGGCAATCTCCTGCCCACTGTCGAGAAAAATCTTTGCAGTCTGGTCTTGCTCGAGCACGCCAGCCTCTGCTTGCGGCAGACTTAAGCGCACACGCAATTGCCCGGGCGAGTTCATGCTGAAAATCGCTTGTCCAGGTGCGACGGTTTCACCAGCTTCCACATGTCGGTGGCCAATTACACCGGTGAACGGCGCGCGGACCACCGTGTAGTCGAGCTGCTGCGAGGACTCGTTTA
>Ga0209591_10009288_pt1 | contig 10642 bp, 6 predicted proteins | sample MAT01_FD_187207 | JGI IMG/M metagenome (GOLD analysis project Ga0209591, IMG submission 187207) | Freshwater microbial communities from Lake Fryxell liftoff mats and glacier meltwater in Antarctica - MAT-01 (SPAdes) (version 2) | ecosystem: Environmental > Aquatic > Freshwater > Ice > Liftoff...
TGAACACCAAAAGGACTAACAGCAAAATAGAACCCATTTAATTTATCTCTAAAAGGGTCGATCATCATAAAAAAAATATCAGAACTTCCATTTGGAAAATCTCTTCTTAAACTTTGAACTACATATTTTTTTGGTTGATAACAAATTGCTCCAATATATAAATTGTTCTTATCATACGAAACCCTTATTTGACTTTGCATTTGTGCAGCAGAAGTATCATACGGAAAGGTTTGTCTAAAATTTTTTGCAACTGATGCATTTTGCCAAGTTGCTTCATCCAGTTTTCCATCAACCTTTATATTATCGATCGATTTTTTGATGTCTAAAGTAAACTGACTATCGTTTGCCAATTGGCTCGAAGCATTTATGCTAAGTAAAACACCTAATAAAGATATAAAAATGGTACTTTTTCTCATATTCGTCGCAAATGTAGTAGCATTTTCAAAACTTGATAGGTTGTTTTGATGAACGGATATAATGGGGTTTTTTATTTGCCCTTCAATCCCTACTTTTGCCAATTCTTTAAACAGGGCAACAATTAAAACTTATATATGGCAACAACATCCGACATCAGCCGTGGAATGATTATTAAATTAGACAATAACCTATACTCAATAGTTGAGTTTGGAGAAAACAAAACTGCCAGAGCTGCAGCAAAGGTTTGGGCTAAACTTAAGGGAGTAGATAATAAGAGATCAATTGAAAAAACATGGAATAGTGGGGAAAATATCTACCCAATTCGTGTAGAAAAGAAAGCATTTCAATATTTGTATAAAGATGAAAGTGGCTACAATTTAATGAACAATGAAACTTTTGAACAAATTGTTTTAGGAGAAGAAATGATTGATGCACCACAGTTCTTAATGGATGGATCAGAAGTTTTTGTGTTTATCAATACTGAAACCGAGCTTCCTATAGGGGCAGAGCTTCCTGAGAAAATTGTTGTTACTATAACTTATTGTGAACCCGGATTAAGAGGAGATACTGCAACAAGAGCACTTAAAGCCGCTTCTATAGAGAATGGAGCAACAGTAATGGTTCCTTTATTTGTAGATCAAGGTGAAAAAATTCGTATAAATACCAAAACTGGTGACTATGTTGAAAGAGTAAAGGATTAATATAACCCTTTTTTATAAATTTCATGGCCTGTTGTGTATAACTTCAGGTCATTTTTATTAAAATTTGAAAAACGGCCATTTTTGGCAAAAAAAGGCTATTTTGCCCTTCCATTTGAGTAAAAAACACTCATTTTACCCCTAAAATTGCCAATTATGGACTTAAAGCAAATACACGAATTGATTAAAATAGTGAACAAAAGTAACATTGGAGAAATAAGTATTGAGGACAAAGATGGTAAAGTTACTATCAAACAAAAAGAAGAAGTTCCTGTTACCGTTGCAGCTCCTTTACATCAGGTTTATTCAACTCAAGCAGCCCCCCAAACTATAGTAGCACCTGTTGCTCAAGCACAAGTTCAAGCAACACCTGCATCAACTAAGGACGATAACTTGATTACTATTAAAAGTCCAATGATTGGAACTTTTTACCGTAGATCATCACCCGATAAGCCAATGATGGCAGAAGTTGGAACTGAGATTGCTCCAGGAAAAGTTGTTTGTATTATTGAAGCAATGAAACTCTTCAACGAAATTGAAAGTGAAATAAAAGGAACTATTGTAAAAGTTTTAGTAGAAGATGCTAGTCCTGTTGAATACGATCAGCCTTTATTCTTGGTTGAACCAGCATAAATCGTACAACTGTATTTTACTAATCTTAAACTAAATAAATGTTTAAAAAAATATTAATTGCCAATCGTGGTGAAATTGCTTTACGAGTAATTAGAACTTGTAGAGAAATGGGTATTAAAACCGTTGCTGTTTATTCAACGGCTGATAGAGAAAGCTTGCACGTAAAATTTGCCGATGAAGCAGTATGTATTGGCAAACCTCAGAGTGCAGATTCTTATTTAAATATTGCGCATATAATGGCTGCTGCTGAAATAACCAATGCAGATGCCATTCATCCAGGGTATGGATTTTTAGCTGAGAATGCAAAGTTCTCTCAAATATGTGCCGATCATGGAATAAAATTTATTGGGCCCACTCCAGAAATGATTAATAAGATGGGCGATAAAATTACTGCTAAGGAAACGATGATAAAAGCAGGAGTTCCTGTTGTTCCTGGTGGAGAAGGTTTATTAGAAAGTATTGAACAAACAAAAGAATTAGCTAAAGTTGTTGGATATCCTGTAATACTAAAAGCAACTGCAGGTGGCGGAGGTAAAGGAATGCGTGTGGTTTGGGAAGAAAGCGAAATTGAAAAAGCTTATACTAGTGCCAAAATGGAAGCAGGGGCTTCTTTTAAAAACGATGGTATCTACATGGAGAAATTTGTAGAAGAACCTCGTCATATTGAAATTCAAATTGCTGGTGATCAATATGGTAATGTATGTCATTTGAGTGAACGCGATTGTTCAATTCAAAGACGTCATCAAAAGTTGGTAGAGGAATCTCCTTCACCTTTTATGACTCCAGAATTGCGAAAAGCAATGGGTGAAGCAGCAATTAAAGCTGCATCAGCTATTAACTACGAAAGTGTTGGAACAATTGAGTTTTTAGTTGATAAGCATCGCAATTTTTATTTCATGGAAATGAATACGCGTATTCAAGTAGAACATTGTGTAACAGAAGAAGTAGTGAGTTTTGATCTGATTAAAGAGCAGATTAAAATTGCAATGGGTGAAAAAATATCTGGTAAAAATTATGAACCATTAATGCATGCAATTGAGTGTAGAATAAATGCAGAAGATCCCTACAACGATTTTAGACCATCTCCTGGAAAGATCACTACATTATTTACTCCAGGCGGACATGGAGTAAGAGTTGATAGTCATGTTTATGCGGGCTATGTTATTCCTCCATATTATGATTCTATGATTGGAAAATTAATTACTGTGGCTCAAACTAGAGAAGAAGCAATTGATAAGATGTACCGAGCTTTAAGTGAATATGTGATTGAAGGAATTAAAACTACTATTCCTTTTCACTTACAGTTAATGCAAAATGAAGATTTTAGAAAAGGAGATTTTACTACTAAATTTTTAGAAACTTTTCAAATGAAGTAAATCAAACGTCATAAAAAATCCCCATCAAGCAAACGATAGGGATCTTTTTATTGGGGAATGATATTTATAATTATTTGCCACCACCACGTCCACCACCTGGGCGTTGTTGAGACATTGCTTCAATCACTTTTTTGGCAACATCTGGAGGCAAAGCTTTTTCTAAACGTTTGTTTCTTTCATCACTTAGCTCTTTCATTTTAGCCGGTCTGTCTGCTTCTGGTACATCCCTCAAAGCCATTTGTTTCGGTCTGAAATCATTAGAAATAGCAATTACAGAATCAGCTTGAACATCATTCAGGCCCATATTTTTGTATCTTTCTTTTATCATTGCATTTCTTTCTTCTGGAGACATTTGTTGACCACCACCTTGAGCATTTACTGTTGTAATTGCGAAGCTGAACATTACAGCTACAATTAGAAATATTTTTTTCATTTTTATTGATTTAGGAACAACAAAATAGTGGATTTTTTGGATCCACTATTCAGTTATCGGTAAAAATTCAGTTAAAGTCGGCACAAATGCCTATCTCAAGAATAACATTTCTCTGTATTTAGGTAAAGTCCAATATTCATCATCCACTAAATGCTCCAATTTATCTACATGGTAGCGTATTTCGTCGAAGAAAGTAGATTTAACCTGACTTTCATAAGCTATGGCTTTAGTTCTGGTATTTTCTATATTATTTACAATTTTTCTAGCCTCGACCATATCATGCACTTTGCTATGAATAACTTGAATATGCTCGCTTACTTCTTTCGCAATTGTAAATTGACCATGATAAGCAGATTCAGGCATTCCCGCAGCTTTTAATCCATTGATATTTTCTAATAATGTATTCTGATATTTTATAGCAGCAGGTAAGATATGGTTGATGGCCAAATCTCCCATAATTCTAGCTTCAATTTGTACTTTCTTAATATATTTTTCAAGTTCAATTTCGTGACGAGCTTCTAACTCAGAATGAGTATATACATTATTGGATTCAAATAATTTTTTGGCTTTATCTGTAACCATTGCATCTAATGCTACTGGAGTGGTTTTAAGATTTGGTAAACCTCTACGCTCAGCTTCATGATGCCACTCATCGCTGTAACCATCACCTTCAAATAAAACTTTTTTACTTTCTACAATGTATTTTTGAATTACATGCATGATAGCAATTTCTTTTTTATCTCCTTTCTCAATTAATGCATCAACATCAATTTTAAAATTCTTCAAAGTATCTGCAACTATTGTATTTAATACTGTCATTGAAATTGCACAGTTAGCAGAAGAACCAACAGCGCGGAACTCAAACTTATTACCTGTAAAAGCAAAAGGCGATGTTCTATTACGATCTGTATTGTCTAACATTAATTCTGGGATACTACGATGTAAATCCAATTTCAAAATTGCTTCATCTTGTTCGTCGAATTTATGTCCAACTCTAGTTTCAACATCTGCTAAAACCTTTGCTAAATATTGTCCAACAAATACAGAGATAATTGCAGGAGGAGCTTCATTGGCGCCTAAACGATGATCGTTAGGTGCAGAAGCAATTGCTGCTCTAAGAATATCAGCATAATCATGTACAGCTTTAATTGTGTTAACAAAGAAAGTAAGGAACATTAAGTTAGTCTTAGGCGTTTTACCAGGTGCTAAAAGATTAACACCAGTATCTGTAGCCATGCTCCAGTTATTGTGCTTTCCACTACCATTAATTCCTGCAAAAGGTTTTTCATGTAATAAAACTACCAACTTATGTCTTTTTGCAACCCTGCTCATCACATCCATTAATAATGTATTGTGATCTACAGCAATATTTACTTCTTCAAAAATTGGAGCGCACTCAAATTGTGAAGGTGCAACTTCATTGTGTCTGGTACGTAACGGAATTCCTAATTTATAAGATTCAGATTCATAGTCGCGCATGAAAGCATAAACTCTTTCAGGTATAGAACCAAAATAATGATCTTCTAATTGTTGACCTTTTGCCGGTGATGCACCATAAACAGTTCTTCCACATTGAACCAAATCCGGACGGGCAATTGCCAAGCCTTCATCAATTACAAAGTATTCCTGCTCCCAACCTAAAGTTGCAGTTACTTTTGTAACATTTTTATCAAAATAATTGCAAACTTCAACTGCAGATTTATTAAGTACCTCAACCGATTTTAATAAAGGCGCTTTATAATCGAGAGATTCACCAGTATATGAAACGAAAATAGTTGGAATACATAAAGTTCTACCATCACCAGTTTCAATTATAAATGGAGGTGAAGATGGATCCCATGCTGTATAACCACGAGCTTCAAAAGTAGCTCTTAATCCACCACTAGGGAAAGAAGAAGCATCAGGCTCTTGCTGTATTAGTGCAGCACCATCAAATTCTTCTATTGCAGTGCCATCACTTTTTAATGTGAAAAAAGAATCATGTTTTTCTGCAGTTGTTCCAGTAAGTGGTTGAAACCAATGTGTATAATGAGTAACACCTTTACTTTCTGCCCAAGCTCTAATACCATTAGCAATTTGACTTGCTACAATACGATCAATTTTTTTACCACCACGAATACTTGTGGTTAAACTTTTGTAAGCTTCATCACTCAAAAATTCACGAGCTGTTTTAAGTGTAAATACACTCTCTCCAAAAATTCCTGTAATTTTTTGACTAGGTTTAGATATTGAGCCCTCATTTTCCCTAGAAATGTTCGTAATTGCATTAAATCTTAAAGACATGGCTATTTTGTTTTTTCTTTTCCAAAATAAAGCTTTTTATCTTAAACAATCAATTAATGTAGCGGGAAAAATACTTTTTTTGATAAATTATCGGTTAAAATAATGTATATAATATTTTGTAATATATAAAATGATACTCTAATCTTTATATTCTTACGGTTTATAAAGTAATCACGATTTGCTTTAATGCCATCTCTTCAGGCTTTGAGTTAAATTATAAACCCTACAAACTTAGTAACCCTGCTAATAAATAGCATAAAAAAACCGATCATATTTCTATGACCGGTTCTTTTTATTTAAAATAAATTATTAATCCTTACCCATTACTAATTTAGCGGGTTTGTATTTAATATTACTTCCTTCTAAGTTAATGATATATACTTTTTGACCTTTACTACTAATAAACGCCTCAACAGGTACTGTATTTTCACCTCTAACTGCATTAACTGCCCTCGACATTAACACATTTCCAGTAGAAGCATCAGTTAATTTAAGTGTAAGGGTATAATTATTATCTGCTTTAAACTTCACATTGAAAGAACCCTTTGATGGATTAGGATAAACTGTTACTTCTTTTGCAGATAAACTTCTTATATAACCAATATCATCTTTTGAGAACGATACACTACTTAAAGAAACTTCTACATTGGTGGTTCTACCTACAGAAGATGCTCCCATTGAAACAATCATTGAACTAATATCTTTTGCGTCGATTGGAGTTGTAGATGTTCCAGATTTAAAATCTGCTAAGCTAATCAAATACTCTTGAGCGTCTTTACTTATTGGTAATTGTAAAGTGTATTGATCTTTCCAAGCAGTAATTGATTCTTTTACTAATGTGATAGTTAACACTGAATTTCCTGCAGCAGTTAATTTCAACGTTTTATAAGCTGAAATATCTTGTGGGGCACCGCCACCTCTTAATAATTTATATACAGAAACAAAATCAGGAGTTGAAGCACTTACTTCTGCATTTCTGAACAATGTAAATTCATCTTTATTGATTGTTGAAGTGCTGTTAGTCACACTGAATTTCTTAATACTTGTTGTATTCATATTATAGTTAACTCCCCAAGAACCATCAGCCATAAATACCTCATCTTGTAATATTCCATTTAAGTAAAGTCCAATTGTAGATTCATATAAATCTCCAGTAGGAACTTTAATAGTGCTTTTGCCACTTGCGGAAATATTAAATGGAACTGTTCTAGTTACCATATTGGTTGTTTGTTCATTAGCCCTGTCTCTAATTTCGAAGTAACCAGAAGTTGAATTAGTTGTATTATTAATAGTAACTGTGAGGTTCTCATCAATACGTCTGCCCTCAGTGATATAAGTTTTAGGTAAACCAACATTGCTTTTTATTTCTTGAATAGGCAACCCCGCTGTTAGGCGATTAATGATATCTTTTGCCATATCAACAGTCAATGATGGAGAACCTCCCCATAATTGGATATTGTACATTACTTCATCTCTTGTATAATCTTTATTTAACCAATTAGATTGAATAGTATAACTAGATCTGCCAGTTTTAGCACCAATAATAAAGCTCATTGCATATTCAATATCTCCTTTGTTATTCTTCAGATTATATTGAACCATATTAAATCCATTAACAGAAATGTTTTGTAAACCAACCAATTCATAACCTTTTAAACGGTCGCAAATTGCTTTTGTGTGATCATAAACATCACCAAAAGTTTGTGTTCCAAATGCAACTGCTTTAGGAACTTTGTTATTTACAAAGTCAATTGATAAAACATCTTTTGCGTTGGTAATACCAATTAAATCTTTTGGAGTACTGATGAATGATTTATAAGTATAATTAGTTAATGTACGAGGTAAAATATCTGACAGCTTTAACTGAGTACCAGTGGCATTGCTAACAATATTACCTGTTCTAATTGCAGAAGGCATTTTAGTATAGTCAACTAAAGATGAAACATCGTTGATTACTTTATTAAATACTCGCAATGCAATTGCATCACCTAAACTTTTACTTTCAACACCGCCGTCGCCGCCGCCGCCAACGGATCCAATTGTGGCAAAACCGATATCGATGCTATGGTTGTTTTCTCCAGCAACACCAGTTGTTAAGGAAACAGTAACATCATCAACACTGTATGCGCCATCGCTATCTCGTTCATCCGCATTTGGATCAACACCGCCATTGTTTTGAAGTGTTAGATCGTAGGTTGATAATGGAGCTTGAACGCTTCCACCTTTTGCATTTGGTATTTTTACAGTATAATTTGTATTAGGTTGAATATTTAAATTATATTTTGCTGAACCAGTATTAGTTCTGCTCGGGTCACTAGAAAAGTAATAGTTTCCTTCTGCATCTGTAATTGCTGTTCCTATTACTAATGCTCCTTGTAATAATTGAACAGTAACTCCCGATATACCTATTTCATCTGCATCTTGTACACCATTTGAATTAGCATCAAACCAAACCCTATTACCTATTTCAATAGGAGCTGGAGCAGAAATAATTTCTAAATCACCTAAACCATTTGCTTTTCCAAAAACACTTACATCGGCACCTGAATATAATACTTTACCATTTTTAGCAATACCATCTGTTGTTGAATAATAACGAACTCCACCAGTGTACCAATCATCAATTGGGTCATGTGCAGTTGAAATAACTTCCTTTCCTGGGAACATAGCCACACTACCTGTACTAGTTTCATCATGGTCTAAATTACCAACACCATTTGCGGTATTTGCTATTCCTAGAGCGCCTCCATTACCTTGACTAAATCTGTCGGTGTAAAAGAATTCACCACCACCAGAACCTTCTCCATTATTAGCACCAGTAGTAGTAAAACTACCGGCAGTACCATTGTTTTCCATTGTAAAACTTGTGTAAGTCCCACCTGTATTACCTGCTTTTAAAATATCGCCAGCAGCATTTCCTGTATATAATGTGTTGTTTCCAATACTAGTAGGTCCTAGGTTTTGATTCCCAGATTGATGCCCTGATCTATCTGTAACACCTAAAATCATTGCACCATCAGCTGGATCAAATTCTAACGAAGACAAAATAGGTTGAGGATAAATAACTTTATCTGTACCTGGAGGAATAACAGCTTCTGCGTATGTTCTAGCCCATGGATGCCATGAACCTTGAGAAAGTGTTGCTGCAGGAACAGTTCCATTAGGGTCAGTATAATTGGTATTTTTATTGATACCAAAACCAGTATTTATGTTAGCTCTTCTATTATATGTTAAGGGAGCATCTAAAACAGTACTGAAAGTTTCTGAACCAGGTGTAACTGATGCGTCAACCTTTAAAACAATTGCTTTTAGTTCAGATCTATTAACAGAGGAGTTATCTGGTCTAACTCCATCTAATACACCACCTACATAAATAGCGCCTCTGTAAAATTTAACAGCAAATGGTCTGAATGTGCTGTTGCCAGCTGCAACAGGAAATACATTGTAAGCAACAATTTGAGAAGCTAAAGTTGGAGCTGAACCATTTACTCCAATATCAACTCTCCAAAGTTTTCTATCGTTTAAATTAATAATATATAAATACCTGCCATCGTCAGAAATAGTCATCCCACCTATTCCTTTTTTGCCAACTTCGGTAAAAACATTGCCGCCTGTAATATCATCTCTATTTGCTTGTGTTTTATTGTTGTTACCTGGTGCAAAAGTTCTACCAGGTAGTGATCCAGCATCAAATGCAGGGTTAATTGCATTTAAGTTTACAAAATTTCCAGTTTGTGTTTTATTATTTACAGTTTTTGCTCCAGTTGTAACATAGATACCATTTATACCTAATGGTCCAAGTGATACGTGTCTTTTAACAAAAGAGGCATAAAATAATTTATCGGCTTTTTTATGGTATGTTGTTGCCCAAACAGAACCAATTTGTCCCATATCACTTATTACATCTGCTATTGCAACTCCATCATAGTTAAACGCATAAGCCCCTTCAGCATTTTTGGCATCAAACCAGTTGCCAGTATTAACTTGGTTATCTCCATTTGCATAACCAGGAACAATAATTCTTGCATTGGCATTATCAATATAATCACCAGGATAATTTATTCCAAAATCTGAAGTAGTTGAAGGCGCAGTTGCAAATTGAACACTTGTTTTATTTCCAGTGCCAAAAGGTGCAGGAAAGTCGGCAGACTGCCAACCAGTAAATTCTAAGCGTACTTTAGTGGCAGCAGGAATTTGAACATTGGTGAAGCTATATGCACCATTTACACTTGAAGTAGTTGTAGCTAAAAGTGTTCCAGTTGTATTGTAAGCTTTAACAGTAATGTTATTAGCACCAGGCTCGTTGTAAGTAGCCGAATTATTTTTTACGCCATTGGCGTTATAATCACGAAATACATTACCAGCAACTTGCGCAGAAAGTTCGAATGAACTTATAACAAGAAGCATTAGTGATAATGCTTTTAGTGAATTTTGAATTATTTTTTTTAAGTAGAGATTAGCCATATACGGACAATTAAAAAAGTTATTTTAGTATTTAATTTTTATATTTATTTACGAAATGAAAAAAAACAAACAATTATATTCGTAAAGCATACTATAAAAGTATGATTTTCTGATGAATTTTTTATATTAATTTTATGTGAAACCCTTAACAGACAAGCTATATACCAACTAGTTTGTATATAACTGGTTAAATAAAAACTTCAAAGGATTTGAAAGATTAAACTCCGAATTCATATATTATATTATAATAGACATAAATTACTCTAAATCAAATGTATATAATATACAAAAAAAATATATTAAAATTATTTCAACTATTGCTTCATAAATGTCCACGG
>Ga0209591_10009289_pt1 | contig 10641 bp, 9 predicted proteins | sample MAT01_FD_187207 | JGI IMG/M metagenome (GOLD analysis project Ga0209591, IMG submission 187207) | Freshwater microbial communities from Lake Fryxell liftoff mats and glacier meltwater in Antarctica - MAT-01 (SPAdes) (version 2) | ecosystem: Environmental > Aquatic > Freshwater > Ice > Liftoff...
AAAATTATGCTTCATGTTTGCTGTTTTAATTGTTTATAATGATTGCTTTTAGTTTACAGGTTTTTATTTCCTTTGTTACCAGATATTCCCTTTGGCAATATTCTCCTTTGGAATTTCATATCCAAGCTCAAGGCGTTTTGGATTAACTTTTTGCCCCATAGACGATGGAACCATTAGTACGTAATAATCCATATCGCTTGCAATTGCTGTTACACGCCATTGCCTGTCTGCAGGTTTCTTTACAAAACTATATCCTATTACTTCGTATTTACCATCGGTACGCTCAACCAATATCCAGCCACTGCCAACAAAACTTTCTACCAGGTTTTCGTTGGGCCAGGGGCGCATTACTTTTCCGGTTTGCATTACAGAAAGTTTAATGAGTTTTCCATGACGCTTTAAATCTTCCCAGTTCATTACCTGGTTCCTGTCATCGCCTGCTCCATATTGGGTATTAAAAGTAACTGATGCTAATTTCTTAGCCCACAACTGATCATGATAAGCCTGTAATGCAGTTTTCGTTTCGTTATCCATCGTAAGCGTGAATACAGTTTTTGGACCAATGCCGCCATGCTCCTCACCTAACAACAATTCGTATTTGTAAGTACCGGGCTTAAGGGTTAAAAAGAATTCAGTTAAATGCAACGAAGGCATATAGTTAAGATGCGACTCATAATTAGTCTTACTTAAATCGGGAAACATATCAAACTCTACATAGTATGCATTTTTCATTTTACTGTAAATAGGTTCGTTGCAATAGATGGGAAGTATAATGGGTTCTGTCTGGTCGTTTACCGTGATGTCTTTTAACTGCAGGTATGGAATTTTAGGCCTGCCACCTGTTGACATGAAATTTTTTGCACCCAGGTTTATCAGCGGGTCAACCGTGTAGGCAATAAGGTAAGTTGGTTTGCCGGGAATAATTTCCTGTATTTGCTGTTCTCTATTTTCTTTTCCAGTTGTTTGTTTTTGATTGAACAGGCATATCTTTTCAAGATTCTGCTCATGAAAATTTCCGGAGAGATTGGGTCTTAAAGCATTGAATACAGCATTATATTGTGTTTGAGCATCTGCTTTTGTTTTTACAATATCCTGGTTCGCCGGTTGAAACTGAATTATAGCATTACATAACCGCAATCCTACATTTACATAACGATAGGCAAAACCCAAGCCACTGGCTCCAGCAGCCGCATGTCTTTTTGATTCGCCCAAATATTTTTGAACACACTGCGCAAACTCGGCATAGTATTTTGTTTTAATGGTTGCACGCCAGGCATAATATTTTGTCACTCTCTTATTTACACCGCTGCCTAATCTGCTACCTAAAAAATCACGGTTGGGGCCGCCATAGTCCATGCCCTCAGGCATTTCGGCTTTATTGCCATAAAACAAAAACGGTTCTTTCATCCGTTGTTTATCTTTTTCTATTCTTTTATCCAGCCCGTCTAGAAAGAAAAGAAACGCATTAACTTTACGGCTGTCTATATCCATCATACTCAAAAAGTATCCCTCATACAAACCTTCCTTCCACAGCATTGCTTCTGCCTCCTGCGTAGCTCCCTGGTAATACACCATCCAGGCTGTTTCTTCATCCTTAGTTAAGCCGGGGCCCTGGCTTTTGCCGCCGGATGGAGCACCACTTGCTGCCTGCCCCGAATTGTTTGAGCCTGATGTTTGATTGCCGGAAGCGTTGTTGCTTTGCGTTTGGTTGTTTGAATTGCTTTCGGCTGCCGGCTTAGATACCTGCTCTTTTAATTTTTTTAAACTGATCTGTGCATGTGCCGAGGCTGCCCCCAGCAGCATTACAGCAGCCAGCAAAATAGATTTTACTGCGTGTGTTTTAATTGTACTTTTCATTGCTTTATGTTTTTGTTGGTGCAAATATGTTCATTATACCAAAAGGGCGCAATCGGCAATTTTGCTTAAAACAGGGTAGGTGATTTTACGGAGGATGCGATATGGTAGCGCATTACAGCACTGCTGTTACGATTCAATCCATTTTTCCCGAATGGCCATTTTAACCAGTTCGATGGTATTTTGCAAACCAAGTTTTTGCAGAATATTATTTTTATGGCTTTCAACAGTACGGCTGCTGATAAATAATTTATCACCAACTTCACGGGTGGTAAGCCCATCGCAAAGCAATTGTACTATTTCCATTTCTCTTGCACTTAAAGGCTTATCACTATCCCGTATATGGTGTGTAGATTCTCTTAAATACTGATTTATAATAAGCTGAGAGGTGTTTTCACCAAAATAAGTTTCGCCATTATAAACGGCATGTACCGCTGCAATAAATTCTTCTTTACTGCAATCTTTACCCAGGAAACCGGTTGCACCTGCTTTGATGGCCCGCAAAACATAATGGTCTTCGGTATTGGCCGAAAGTATCAGAATTTTTAACCGGGGAAAATCTCTTTTGATAATGGCAGCAATTTCAATCCCCGTCATGCTGCCACCCAGTTTTATGTCGGTAATAATAATGTGAGGCAATTCGTTTTCGAGCTGCTTGAATAAAGAGGGCAAATCGTTTGCTTCGCCAATAAGTTTTATGTGGGCATTGCCCAGCAACCTGGCCCGTATTCCATCAACCACAATGGCATGATCGTCGAGTACTGTTATTTTTACGGGTTCCATTGCTGTAAAATAATCAATTGTCTGCAACGGGCAAAGCAAAATTAAAACGGCTGCCATTACCGGCCGTGCTTTCGGCCCAAATTCGGCCCTTATTTTTTTCAATAAGTTCCCTGCAAAGTATCAACCCCAGGCCTGTACCTTTTTCGGCAGACTGACCAACGCTGGCAACATCTTCTTCGACCTTAAATAATTTATTCAGGTCATTGGGTGCAATACCAATGCCCGAATCTGCCATGCAGAAAATCACTTCGCCGTTTTGCTCCCTGGCACTTAATTCAATTTTACCACCATCGGGCGTAAATTTCACAGCGTTGGAAAGCAGGTTGCGAACAACTGTTTTTATCATGTTCTTATCTGCCCATACAAAAAGTGCATCGGGTATGTCTACAACAGCTTGCTGATTTTTTTGCAGCAGATTATTCTGAAAGAGTCTTGTGTTATCTGCCGCCAGTTCTGTAAGCGAAATTTTTTCAGGCACAAAAGGCAGTTTGCCAATTTGTGAAATTGCCCAGTTAAGCAAATTCTGCAACAGGTCGTACAACTGGTTGGCCGATTGATTGAGACGACCTATAAAAAAATCAACTTCTTCTTTGCTTATCTGCAATTTATTGTCGTTGAGGTTTTGAGTGATGGACCTGAAAGCTGACAAAGGGTTTTTAAGGTCGTGTGCTACAATGGCAAATAATTTGTCTTTGGTTGCATTCAACCGCTGCAGTTCAGTATTTTTTTCGGCCAGCAGGCGGTTCGTTTTTTGTTTAAGGCGATATCGGTTCCATAATATTAACCCAAGTAAAAAAGTTAATACTGCGGCAACAACTAAAAAGATATTTGTTCTGCGTTGTACTTCTTTTTCTTTGTTCAATAATATTATCTGTTTGTCTTTTTTCTCGGTTTCATACAGGGTTTGCATTTCGGCGATACTTTGATTACTTTCTTCTGTATAAACCGAGTCGTGTACATTTATATATTGCTGCAAATAGCTGTATGCACTTGCTTTATCGCCTTTGCCTTCATACGCTTCTGCCAGGTATTTTAATGCGTTTTGTTCATGAAATTTATAATCAATCGCTCTAATGTTCACCAACCCTTCCTTTAGCAAAGAAATACTTTTATCAAACTGTTTCAGTTTTACAAAAGCACGACCTATATTAATAAGGCACACTGCAATTCCTTCCTGGCTATTTCTTTCCCTGTCAATAACCAGTGCCGCATCATATTCTGCGATTGCCTGTTGATATTGTTCCCTGTCAAAATAAATATTACCGATGTTAGACCGTGCCGTAGCAATGCCTTTGTTGTTTTCGTACTGCATAGCATTTGTGAGCGATTGCTGATACCAGTAAAACGCACTGTCCATTAGCTTCAGATCATAATAAACATTCCCAATATTAAGCATGGTACTAGCCAGTGCTCTTCCCTGGTTCAAGCTTTGTTTTATAGCCAATGCTTTTTTAAAATAGGGCAGTGCATTTTTATGATCTTTTTTATCGTTGTATAATGTGCCCAGGTTATTAAGTGCTGCGGCCTGCCCCTCCATGTCTTTTATTTCTTCGTAAATACGCAAAGCCTGCAGCATATAATCTGCACCTTTTATAAAGTTGGATTGAAAAAAATAATAGCCACCAATACTAAGTAGTGCCGTGGCTTTTCCCTTTGCTATTTTTTCTTTTTCAAAAATGCTTAATGCCTGTTGGAAATAATACAAAGAGCTGTCATAATTACCGCGGTAATCCTGAATGATGCCAAGCATGTGAAATGCAAACCCTTCGCCCTTTTTAAATTTTATTTTTTTAGATAGTTGCAACGCTTTAACGGCAAGTTGGTTAGCAGTATCGGCATTGGAAAACCGATGCGTATTGGCCAACTGCAAAACCAGGTTTATTCTTTGCGTATCTGATTTTTCTTTGCCGAGCAACTGCTGTAAACTATCAATTACTTTTTGCTGGGCACAGGCAGTGGCAAACAAAAACAAAAAAAATGCAGCTAATGAAAAATGTTTCAATTTGCCCGGCATAACAGTGTATTTAGTTTAGTTTACCTAAGATACAGTAAATGTTTTAACTAAACTACCAGTTTGCCGTCCTGGTAAACAACCAAAACGTTGGCGCCATCAGGAGTAAGGCAGTAACGGATGTCTTTTTCTAGGCCAAAACCCGAGAGGCGTTTGTAATGAGATGCATTTTTTGCTTTCATAAATTCAAACAGATCTGCTTTGGCATCGTTAAACATGGTTGCTGCCATTTGAGAAGAATCGCAATTGATGGAGAAGTGTTTTCCTATCCGGTCGATTACAGCACCGGCAAATAAAGTGTCTTCAATATTTACCCTGTTTTTCCAGGCGGCACAGCCTAATATTACAGGTTGGTTTTGTGCCACTAAAAAATCGCAAACGGCAGATAAATTCGGGAAAGAGCCGGTAATGATAGCCTTTGCATTTTCTGCAAGTGCCATGTGCAGCAGTTTTGTGCCATTTGTTGTTGTAAGCACCAACGTTTTACCTTTGATAAATTCCTTTGGATATTCAAAAGGAGAATTCCCATATTCCAGACCTTCGGCAATTTGCCCGTCTCTTTCACCGGCGGTAATACTGTCAATTTGTTTGCCAATGCGAATACATGCTGCAACACTATCAACCGGGATGATGGCCTTTGCACCATTATACAAAGCTGTAGCAATGGTAGAAGTAGCCCGCAGTACATCAATAATTACAACGATACTTTTTTCTACGGGGTATAAATCTAAAAGCGCAGGGGATAGAGCGGTATGTAATTCAGGTTTATCTGTTTGCATCTGTATAAAATTAAATCAAAATGGTTTTCCATTTTTGTGTTTCGGCATATTCTTTAATTACCTCGTTTCTTTTTATTAAAAATTTTTGCAGGTACGATTTAAGAAAAATTGCGTTGGCTATCTTTCCAATTTTTCCGTAAGGTGTTTCGAAATTAATTATATCAATCATGATGGTGCCGTTTTTTGCGGCTTTAAAATGATGTTCGTGATTAAAACTTGTAAAATCGCCTTTTACCATTTCGTCAATAAAAAAATTCGGGCTTTTCATCTCTGTAATTTTAGATGTAAACAACCTGGTTTTAAAAAGATGCTTTGCCTGCCAGGTTACGGTCTCGTCTTTATTAATTAAACCGGCCATTACACCGTCAATTGCTTTTTCGTTGCTGGATGCTGTTGAAATCTGGTGCAGGTTTATGCTTCGGCTTAAATCAAAAACACGTTCAATAGGTGCTGCTACAAAAGATGTAAGATGAATTTTAGGCATAGTTAGCAAATGGATAATGAGGCAATGGATAATGAAGTAATGTATAATTCCTTCGCAATAAAAAGAGTTATTGAAAATGAAAGCTACATAATTTAAAAAAATTATCCAATATCAATTAAACAAAAGGCATTTTAACCACTTTGGCTTTAAGCAACGTATTGCGGATGCTGATAAAAATTTCACTGTCAATAGCCGAGTACTTTGCTTCAACATAACCCATACCAATTGCTTTACCCAGCGTGGGTGATTGTGTACCTGATGTTACTTTCCCGATTAATACACCTTCAAAATCTTTAATTTCATAATCATGTCTGGCAATACCTTTCTCCAGCATTTCAAAACCAACCTGCTTTTTTGTAAGGCCATCAGCTTTTTGTTTTTCAAAATAAGTGCTGTTTGTAAAAGGTTTGCTGAACTTGGTTATCCAGCCAAGGCCGGCTTCCAGCGGCGATGTGGTATCATTAATATCATTGCCATATAAACAGTAGCCCATTTCTAAACGCAATGTATCTCTTGCACCCAAACCAATTGGTTTAATGCCCCCCTTTTGCCCGGCTTCAAAAATAGCATCCCATATTTTTGAAGCATCGTTGTCTTTATCTTCAAAATAAATTTCAACGCCACCTGCACCCGTGTAGCCGGTTGCGCTTATCAATACATTTTCAACACCGGCAAAAGTTCCCCTGGTGAAAGTGTAATACTTTAAATTCATGATGTCTTTATCCGTAAGTGGCTGCAACATCCTGGTAGCATTAGGACCTTGTATGGCCAGCAAACATGTTTTATCCGATATGTTGTGGATCTCTACCTGCTTATCGTTAAACTGCTGTATCCAGTTCCAGTCTTTTTCAATATTGCTGGCATTTACAACCAGCATATATGATTTATTTTCTTCCAGGCAATAAACAATAAGGTCATCAACAATACCGCCATCTTTGTTTGGAAAACAACTGTACTGTGCTTTACCATTGGTTAATTTTGATGCATCGTTGCTGGTGATGCGTTGTATAAGATCGAGTGCATTTTCTCCTTTTAAAACAAATTCACCCATATGGCTTACATCAAACACTCCTGCCGAATTACGCACTGCTGCATGTTCATCATTAATGCCCGAATAACTGATGGGCATATTATATCCGGCAAACTCAGCCATTTTAGCGCCAAGCTCAATATGTTTTTGTGTAAAGGGTGTATTTTTCATTCTTAATTTTTTTGTTTTTTATAGTGCTGCAAATGTAAAATAAAAAGCTGATGGTATGGTTATTAAAAAGTCCCCCGAAAAATCGGGGGACGTTGTTGGTTTCAACTTCAACTCAACTATTGAAACGAGTTTAATTTTGTGCCAAAATTACCTTTAGGTTTTCGCAGGCCACTCTTATCCTTTCGCAAGACTCCTCCGAGTTTTCTGATTTATCGATTTTTATATGCAGCGAACCTGGGTTTGAATTGATATAAAAAGTTGTTTTGTCATCCAGCGTTATTTCATCATCTACAAAATCATTGCGGCTGAATTTAGTTCCCCTGTTCAGTAAACGATCGTTCAGGTAAACCTGCACTGCATGTGTTTGGCTTCTCCTGAATGCTGCGTCCATTTCGTATTCATCATCATCGTCTGAGATTGAAATTGAAATATCATGACTATGAAAGCAGGAAGGCATGGCAGCAAGTATCACTAATCCCAAGATGATTGAAAGCAAATATTTTTTCATTTAATTTTTTTAAAAAATGATAAATCAGTTTATATCCACCATTGAGCTAAATACCGATAGTTGAGAGTTTAATGGTACCGGTTCAGTATTATCTCCGATTTTTTCTAACTGCTTCTCAATTTTTTCTTTTGCTTTTTCTAATGAGTCTTTTATTTTCTGTTGTTCTTTTTCCAGTTTTACTTTCATGGAGTCCAGCTTGTTCATTGGCTCGCCATTGTTATAGCGGTAATTATCATTACCGTTGTTATCGTCTGTTATAACTTCTATAACTTCTATACCGCTGCTGTTTATGTTTACTTTGGTACGGCCCTCTTTGCCTGCAGGTGTTCCATTCAGGTTATACAAATGACCATCGGCATTCATAATATACTCCCGCCCGGTTTTCCAATCATCATAAGTATCATCAGCATCATACCAGTCGTTATTATCCCAGTTGCTTCCAAAATGAACGTTGTTAAACCAACTGATACTTTTGTCAACTTTTATTCGTTTGCCTACAGGCACATAAATGGTAAGCACAATACGTTGGTTGCGGAATTTGTCTGTTCTGTTTATGCCTATACCCTTATCCATCAACAACACACTGTCTTTTTGTACGCCATTGTATAGAATTTTAGATGCATTGGTTTCAGCAATATTTCTTGAAGTGCCGGTTGCTGTTTTTATTACAGTAACTCTAAAACTGTCGTTGGTCGCTTTAACAATACGCACATCAATATTATTTACAAAGGCGGTGTCTTCCTGTATGCCTTCAAAAGGCTCAAACCTGATAAACCTGCGGTTATTGTATTTATCCAACGGCGATTTAGCAGTTATTTCCAGCTTATCCACCTGGGGGTTTGCTAATACTATTTCCTGCTCAGTAAGGTTTTTGCTGCTGTACCTGAACTCCTGGCTTATGGATGCAACCAGGCAAATAAAACATATCCAGCCTATTACCCACATGGCACCAAATGAAAAGCCAAGCATTTTACCATTGCTTTTTGAGCGTGCAATTTTACGTATGATCCAGGTGATGATACCGATAATAGGTACCGCTATAAAAAATATCAGCGTACCCCATGCAAGCGCATTTTGATAATTGCCGCCTATTAAAAAATCTTTTAAAGGAAATACGCCAATTGATGCAATTGCCAGTGCAAACAATGCCACAACCAGGGCAAAACATACACAGCCAATTATGAAGTAAGCAAATATTTTTGCTATCATGGCAATTACGTTACCAAGTCCGCCACGGTTGCGCCTGGTAAAATTTTTTACGTCGCCTGCAACCATATTTGCTTTTTCTGTTACTAAAGAAGATGCATCTTTACCAAACTTCTCTGCTTTTTTTCCAACACCTTTCATCTCTTCCATTACAGAAGCCTTTATGGAATTCATGTCCACTTTTTCTCCTTTCATCTCCAGTTTTTCAGAAGTGGTTGCTGCTTCGGGAATCACTATCCACAAAATAATGTACACGATCAAGGAAGTTGGACTAAAGGTAAAACGCAACACATCTCCAAAATCCCACATGCCGCCCCAACGGCCCCAACGTGAAATAAATGAAAGGAATGGCAGCAGGAACAGTACCCTTGGTATCCAGGCGTTGATGCCGAAATAATTACCAATACCGCTGCATACACCGGCAACCAGTTTTTCATCAGGATTACGGAATAATTTTTTTCTTGTGCCGCCAATTTGTGTAGTAGCGCTGCTGGGCACCGCTATCCACATAATGATGTAGGTTAAAAATCCTACACCGGAAAATAACAGCACCACAAAAATGATCCTGGCTATTACTACATCCATATTAAAATAGTTGGCCAGGCCGCTGCAAACACCACCCAGTACTTTGTCATTCTCATCGCGGAACAATCTTTTATGTCCGTTTGATGTGCTGTTAAAACTGTTGGATGATTGCTCTTCTTTAGCAGATGACTGAGATTGTGTATCGTCCATCGCTTCAAACTCTTCGGGCCGGCCCATGTTTTTAATGATAGCGTTTACATCATCATCAGTAATACAGGTGGCGCCTTTGGTTATTTTTTCCTGAAACAATTCACCAATACGGCTTTCAATGTCGTTGATGATCTCTTCTTTACCTTCTTCATTGGCAAAGTGGCGGTTCAGGCTTTCGGTGTAATTTTTCAGCAGTTCAAATGCTGTTACTTCTATAGGAACCACACGTCCCTGGAAGTTTATGTTGATTACTTGTTTCATGGCTTTAAATTTTTCGTTTCGTTAGTTGTTTTGGCACAACAAAAAAACATGGCTATACTTTTTTGTTGCCTGCCTGCCGGTAGGCAGGTTAAGAGTTGTTGAAGTTGTTGTTATTAGTTTCCTGCCCGTTGTTGGTAAGTGCCCTTACGGCATTGGCCAGTTCGTACCAGGTTGTTTCCAGTTCTTTATAAAATGCCGCCCCTTTTTCGGTAAGGGTAAAATATTTACGTGGCGGCCCGCCGGTGCTTTCTTCCCAGCGATAAGATAATAGTTCTGCATTTTTAAGCCTGGTTAAAAGCGGGTATAAAGTACCCTCCAGGATGTTCAGGTTGGCCGCCTTCATTTTTTCAATGATATCCGAAGGGTAAGCTTCGCCCTCTTTTATTATAGAGAGGATGCAAAACTCCAGAACTCCCTTACGCATCTGGCTGGCTGTGTTATCAATGTTCATGGCTTCATTTTTTTGACCTTTCTCCGATCCGGCCCCCCTCTATCTCCCCCAAAGGGGGAGGAAGAGGAGAGGATTGAAGGGTAGATCTTTACTAAAATAATTTTTTCATGGCTACACTTTTTGATTTTGCACCAACTCATCCTTCTTCCCATCATGGCAAAATGAAAAGAGAGGATTGATGCGATGATCAAATTGTAATTGTGCTATACTTTAAGAACTTGTGATTAGAAATAACCGGTTTATCCCCTATCACAACACAAAGGTAATAGAATTTTAGTACTATGCAAGACATAATACCATATTTTTTATAGTAGTGGGTTGTGGATATTAGCTGTTTTTGTCTGAAACCCTTTACAGTATTGGGTTTG
>Ga0209591_10009290_pt1 | contig 10641 bp, 6 predicted proteins | sample MAT01_FD_187207 | JGI IMG/M metagenome (GOLD analysis project Ga0209591, IMG submission 187207) | Freshwater microbial communities from Lake Fryxell liftoff mats and glacier meltwater in Antarctica - MAT-01 (SPAdes) (version 2) | ecosystem: Environmental > Aquatic > Freshwater > Ice > Liftoff...
GGAATAAAAACAGGGTGTGGGGCAAATGCTGGAATGCTCGAATGCTCGAATGCTCGAGTCGTCCGTGACCCCGCGACCCCGTGACCCCGTGACCCCGCGACCCCGTGACCCCGCGACCCCGCGACCCCGCGACGGCAGTCAAGGTGACCCCGCGACGGCCGTCTAAACGTAACTCTCCACCGGCGGGCACGCGCACTGCGGATTGCGGTCGCCATACGCGCTGTCGACCCGGCTGACAGTGGGCCAGAACTTGGCGTCGCGGCTCCACGGAGCGGGGAAGGCGGCTTGCTCGCGGGTATAGGGATGGGCCCAGGGGTCGCAGCAGACATGCGTCTGGCTGTGCGGCGCGTTCTTGAGCAGATTGTCCTGCGGGTCGGCGCTGCCGTCGGCGATGGCCTGGATCTCGGCGCGGATGGCGAGCATAGCGGCGCAGAAGCGGTCGAGCTCTTCAACGCTTTCGCTTTCGGTCGGCTCGATCATCAGGGTGCCGGCCACCGGGAAGCTGAGGGTGGGGGCGTGGAAGCCGTAATCCATCAGCCGCTTGGCCACGTCTTCGGCCTCTACGTGCGCCGCTTTGAAGCCGCGTAGATCGATGATGCACTCATGGGCCACCAGGCCGCTGCGGCCGCGGTACAGGACGGGATAGGCCCCCTCCAAACGCTTGGCGATGTAGTTCGCGGCCAGGATCGCCACTTCGGTCGCCCGGGTCAGGCCCACCGGGCCGAGCATGGCGATGTAGGCCCAGCTGATGGTCAGGATCGACGCCGAGCCCCAGGGCGCGGCCGATACCGCACCACTGCTGCCGGTGCCAGGGTCGACCACCGGATGGCCAGGCAGGAAGGGCTTGAGGTGCGCCTGCACGCAGATCGGGCCCATGCCCGGTCCGCCACCGCCGTGCGGGATGGCGAAGGTCTTGTGCAGATTCAGGTGGCAGACGTCGGCGCCGATGAAGCCCGGGCTGGTCAGGCCGACCTGGGCATTCATGTTGGCGCCGTCCATGTACACCTGACCACCCGCATCGTGGATGATGGCGCAGGCCTCGCGGATGCCCTCTTCAAAGACGCCGTGGGTCGAGGGATAGGTGACCATCAGGCAGCACAGGTTGACGGCGTGGGCCGCAGCTTTGGCGCGCAGGTCACCAAGATCGATATTGCCCTGGACATCGCAGGCCACCGCCACCACGGTCATGCCAGCCATGGCGGCGGTCGCGGGATTGGTGCCATGGGCGCTGGTGGGGATCAGGCAGACGCGGCGACCAGCCTGGCCGCGGGAGGCATGCCAGCCGCGAATCGCCAGCAGGCCGGCGTATTCGCCCTGGCTGCCGGCATTGGGTTGCAGCGAGCAGGCGGCGAAGCCGGTGGCACTGCACAGCCACTGTTCCAGATCGGCGAACAGCCGGCGATAGCCACCGGTCTGGTCAGCCGGTGCGAAGGGATGGATGCGGCTGAAGCCGGCGTAGCTCACCGGGAACATCTCGGCCGCCGCGTTCAGCTTCATGGTGCACGAACCCAGCGGGATCATGCCATGGGCCAGTGAGAAATCCTTGTTTTCGAGGTGCTTCAGAAAGCGCAGCAGCTGGGTCTCGCTGTGGTGCCGGTTGAACACCGGATGAGTCAGGAAGCGGGTGGTGCGCTGCACCGGCACGGTGGGCGCGGCGGGGATCAAGTCAGCGACGGCAAAGGCCACGGCATGATCATTGTTGAGGATCGACACCAGTTCGGCGACATCGGCCTCGCCGCTGGTCTCGTCCAAGGCGATGATGATCTCATCCCGGCTCACAGCGCGCAGATTGATGCGATGGGTCACGGCGCAGGCCAGCACGGCGGCCGCCGTGCTGTTGACCAGGCGGATGCGCACGGTGTCGAAATGGGCGGCGTGCACCACGCGATGGCCCAACTGCAACGCCCCCGCAGCCAGGGCCGCGGCGAGGCGCTGCACCCGGCTGGCGATGGCGGCCAGACGCTGCGGGCCGTGGTAAACCGCGTACATCGCCGCCATGTTGGCCAACAGCGCCTGGGCGGTGCAGATGTTGGATGTCGCCTTTTCGCGGCGGATGTGCTGCTCGCGGGTCTGCAAGGCCAGACGCATGGCAGGACGGCCATGGGCATCCTTCGACACCCCGACGATGCGGCCAGGCAGCTGTCTGCGGAAGGTCTCTTTGGCGCACATGAAGGCGGCATGGGGCCCACCAAAGCCCAAGGGCACGCCAAAACGCTGGCTGTTGCCGACGGCCACATCGACGCCCTGTTCGCCCGGCGGCAGCAGCAGGCAGCACGCCAGCAGGTCGGTGGCGCAGACCAGCAGGCCGCCGGCGGCGTGGACCTTTTCGGACAAGCCGGTGAGGTCGCGGACCTGGCCATCGCTGGCCGGGTTCTGCACCAGGACGCCACAGACCTGCGCATCAGGAGTCAGCGCGTTGAAGGGCACCACCAGCACCGTGACGCCCAGCACGGCGGCGCGGGTGGTGACCACGGCGATGGTCTGGGGATGGACATCGTCCGCGACCAGCACCGTGCCCCGGCCGGGCGCAGCGGCGCGGCACAGGGTCATGGCTTCGGCGGCGGCGGTGGCCTCGTCCAGCAGGCTGGCGTTGGCCACGGGCAGGCCGGTCAGGTCGGCGACCATGGTCTGGAAGATCAGCAGGCCCTCAAGGCGGCCTTGGCTGATCTCGGCCTGGTAGGGCGTGTACTGGGTGTACCAGCCGGGATTCTCGAAAAGCGAACGGCGGATCACCGGCGGGGTGATGGTATCGTGATAGCCCAGGCCGAGGTAGCTGCGGAAGACCTGGTTCTGCTTGGAATAGGCGTGCAGGCGGGACATCGCCTGGGACTCGCTGAGCGCGGCCGGCACCGCCAGCGGCGTGGTGCTGCGGATCGCTGGCGGGACCACGGCGCCGATGAACGCTTCCAGGGTCGGATGGCCGACCGTGGCCAGCATCGTCGCGATGCCCTCATCGTCGGGTCCGATATGGCGATCGACGAAGCGATCGGGGTGGGGCAGGGTGGTGATGGGTGCGGTTGCTGGGATCATGATCCCCTCCTGGTCGGCCCGATGGGATGGCGCACCGATCCCGGGGCCGGGGGCGGGCGGCGCGTCATCCCTGTCGTTGCGCCTGAGAGCGTGACTCCGTCGGCGCCGGGCGCTGTTCGCGCACGGACTTTCCAGGGTGTCGTCAAGCAGAGGTCCTTTGGCCTGAGAGCGTAACTCCTTCGGCACCCCGGACCGGCTGATTCAGCGTGAAGCTGAGCGCCGTTGGGGCTTCTCCCCCTGCTGTCATCCGACGGGGCGGATCATGGGCGGCGGGACGGTAGTCAATGATGCGACGGTCGGCGGTTTGACCCCGCGACCCCGCGACCCCGCGACGGCTGTCCTACCGCGTGGTCTTCCGCAGGACCGGAATCAGCTCCAGATCCAGGCTATCGATCTTGGCGGCGGGATCCCGCACCAGGGCGGTAATGGCCCGGCCGGCCCATTCGCCGAAGGCGGGCATGGGCTGGCGAATGGTGGATAACCCCGCCAGGTCCATCAAGGGCAGATCGTCGAAGCCCAGCACCTGCACCTCGTCGGGCACGCGCCGGCCGAGTTCGCGCAAGGCATCCAAGGCCCCCAGGGCCAGCACATCGTTGACCGTCACCAGGGCATCGAGGCGCGGATGGCCCTCCAGCAATTCCAAGGTCGCCTGCCGCCCAGCTTCACGCGTCACGAGCGGCGCTCGCGCCACCGGCGCACTGGCCCCGACCTGCGCGGCGAAGCCTTCTTCGCGCTGGCGGAAGGCATAGATGGTGGCGGGGCCGGTCAGCAGGGCGGGGCGGCGCGCGCCACGCTCCTGCACCAATTGCGCCCCCAGCCGTCCACCACCCAGATTGTCGACACAGACGCGCGGAGGACCGGGCAAAGGGTAGTCCATCACCACCACGGGAATGCGCAGTTTGGCCAACTGAGCCAGGCGCTCTGAGCCCAGACCCATGGAGCAGACCACCAGGCCTTCGGCCGAACGCTCCGCGCAAATGCGGTCCAGCAGACGCTGCTTGGCCTGACGGTCATGCACGTCCTGGATCAACAGGTCCATGTCCGCCGCCGCCACCGCCGCCGCCAAGGGCCGGGTGACCATGAAATAAAAACTGGTCGAGAAGAACGGCATCAGCACCGCCACCCGCGGCCGGTCCGGTCCACGGCGGGCCAGACGGCGGGCGGCGCGATTAGGCCGCCACCCCAGATCTCCCATGGCGCTTTCCACCAGTTCCCGGGTCGCTGCCGAGACCCGGAGATTGCCATTCATCACCCGGCTGACCGTGGCGATCCCCACCCCCGCCCGCTTGGCGATGTCGTAGATGGTGGGGATGGACATGTCCCGGATGGTGGCCCACCCCGTGCCTGGGCAATCAGCGGCAGGATATGGCGGTGGGGGCATGGTGTGGCAGGGCTCTACCGTCCTCACCAGAGCCCATCCACCATACTCCCTGCTCAGCGCCGCACGCCCTTCCAGGCCCCGTCGAAGGTGATCAGGCCCAAAGGAACCTCGAGCCTGCCCTGTTTGTCCACCACCAGGGTCACCGACTCCAGCGGAGTGCCGGTGGCAGTATCCCAGCGTTGCCACTGCCAGCTGGTGCCCGCTGCGAATCCCTCGAGAGCGAGGGCTCCAGCATCGCCGCTGCGGCGTTTGGTGGGATCCTGATCACCACCGATGACCACCGCATATAAACGAAGGTGGCGGTCGCTCGCCATGCCCAGGACATTCAGGTGTCGGTCGGCCGGCACTGTGGGACGCAACACCCGCCAGGTTTGACCACGGGGGTCTTCGCCTTTCAAATAAGCCGCCACCGGCTTGTAGGCATTCCAGCGCCCGGTGGCATCCATCCACAGCCACCACCACCATCCGGTATTGCCCGCATAGGGCATGACCGCTTGCAGCCAGACGCCGGTCCGCAGTTCGCCCTCCAGATTTGCGGAGTTGTTGAACTCCCAATGGCCGCCCCATTCGCCGATCAGGGTCGGGCGATGGTAGCGCGCCGGATCGAAGTCATTGGTCAGATACCACCACATGGCCATGGGGACGCTGCGCCGGCGATTGGTGAGATTTCCGCCAAGATGACCCAGACCGTCCTGAAAGGCGGTGTAGGCGTTGCTGTAGTTGAAGCCCAGGCCCGGCACCGACCATACGCCCTGGCCTTCCCAGGGATGACTGAAATGCACCGAAACCGGCCGTTGGAAATTGTCATTGGCCTTGAACCAATCCAGGCTGCGCTTGGTCCATGCGGCAGCGATGGGGGCGCGGGGCGCACTTTCGTCGCCGCCGGTGTCGGCGCGATAGCCGCCGGTAAATTCCATCTCGCTGGTCAGCACCCAGGCGGCATTAGAAGTGCGCCAGCCCCACCGCGCCACGGTATAGCGCAGGCGCTTGGCGTGCAGGGTCCAGACCGCGTCGCTGGTATACCACTGGTCGGGTCGATTGGGGTCGCAGGGGCCGCCATTGCGTTTGCTATAGGGGCTGTCCTGCCATTGCCGGTCGGCGAAAATGCCGGTCATGCCGTGGTTTTGCAATTCGATCTGCAGGCGGATGCCGCTGCGCTCGGCCAGTTCGAAGACGCGGTCAAGCTGCGCCGCGTGGTGCTGATTGAACCAGGTCAGCCCGCCAAAGCCGCTCCACTGCCGATTCCATTCCAGACCGGCGAACCAGGGGCACATCCACACCCGGGCCCAGTTCGCGCCATTGGCCGCCAACTGCGGAAACCAGCGCTCATAGGCCCGGGTGCCCAAGCGTGCAAATTCCTTGGAGGTCCCCAGCGGCCGGCGCAGATCGTTGCGGTCGCCAGCAGGCCGACTGACTTGGCCGAAGGCTTCGGTCAGGACCTGTTGTTGACGTTCGTCCTCGGGACTGCGCAGGGTGGGTCCGATCGGGTAGAAGAAGTGGCCGTCGGCGTCTTCCAGCCACTGCGGGTCCTGCTTGGCCGCACCGATCGGTGCCTGGCCATCGTCGGCCCCGGGGACCACCGTCACTGCGCGCCACGCGCCCTCCGTGGTCAGCCACTGATCCCGCCACAACAATTTCGCCCGCAGCCGATATCGCCAGGTGCCCGGCAATGTCGGGGTGAAGCGCAGGTGCCAGCCGCCCGGGCCGGTGACCCGGGGTACCTCGGCGCCATCCTGCCAATCGAGGGCCGTCGGCTCGGACCAGTAGCAGGGCCAGGTGCGCCGCAGGCCGCCCGGCCCTTCAATTTCAGCGACCACCTCGACCTGATCCGGGTCGAAGGGATTGCGCGCCGGCAACGACAGGTGGAAGTCCGCCATCAGCGGACGCCAGCGCGGCAGGGTCGTAGCCGCGGGCGCATCCTCGCTCAGGGCCAGAGTCGGGGCGATTGCCTCCAACGGCCACCCAAAACGGCGGAACTCGTCCAGACGTAGGCTGGCCGGCCCATCACCACCGGCATGGCGGAAGGCCATCAGACCGAAGGCGCGCACACGCCAGCGGATGGTATCGTTCCAGGGCCGGTCGTGGCCCACGGCGCGCCACGGCGCGCTGCCACGGAAATCGACGCTGCGAGTGGTCCAGGTGGACTGATCGATCACCCCCAGGGGCTGCTGGTACCACTGGTGCGCCGCATCCGTGACCCACGCGACCAGCACCGCCGCGCCGCCGCCAGCCAGCGACGCGTCAAAGCGCAGGGTGTCCAATTGGAACCAGTTCGTGTCCAGGGGGATCCACGCTCCGGTGCTGCGCACGGCGCTGCCCGGGGGGAAATCCAGGCCCAGGCCGGGGCCAATGCTGCCCTCGGGGATGATGCCGATGGTCGCACGGAGCGGCGCGGGGCCCGCATTCCATTCATTCGGGCCGGGCCCGAAGCTCTGCCAGGCTTGCGTGCGATCGCCATAGCCGAAGGACGTGAGGTCGGGATGAGAAGCCAGCAGCGGACGCTCATCCAGGTTGGCCACCTGGGTGGCCAAGGCCGCCATCACGGCCGTGAAACGCGCCTGATCAGCGACGCCCACCGGCGCCGCGACACCGATCCGCCAGGTGGTCAGCGCCGGACACGCCCGAGCCCGGGCAACCACGGCACGCACGTGGGTCGGCAACCAGCTCCAATCCTGGTCGCTGGCGAAGGCCGTGGCTGCTGCTGCGCCATGAAGCCAGGGCGCGAGGCCAACGCGGAAGCGCCCACCATCGGTGAACCAGCCCTCCGGCAACAGGTCGATGGTGGCCGGATCCGCTGCCAAGGCACGATCCAGCACCAGACCCGCTAGGTCACCAAGCAGGCCTTCACCCCGATAGCCAGTCCAGCCCTGGCGCCAGATCAAGGTCGGCGCCACGGCCGACGGCAGCGTCATGCTTGGTTGTCTGGTCCAGCCCGTCGCCGTCAGGGCCAGCGGCGTGCCGTTCCAAGGTGCGGTGCTCTCGGGCTCCAACACCGCCGCCGGCAAAGTCGGTAAGGCCGCGGTGGCGGTGACCGCCAGGGCCGGCAACGCCGCACCGCGCCAGGACCTGGCTCCATCACGCCACTGCGGGATGAGTCTGGCAACCTCCTCGCCGGGGCGCAGCCGCACCACCCAGCAGGGACCACCGACGGGGCGCCACCGGCCTTCCTGCAGTACACTCGGCTGATAGCGGAATGCGGGCAACGGACGCGGGCCACCGAGCAGATCGAGCTCGCCCACCTCGTTGGCCTCGCCCAGCAACTCCAGGCGCAGTTCGCGCCACGGACCATGCTGGACCAAGCCATCACTCACCAGCCGCTGACCACTGGGCAGTGGCACCTCACCGGTCACCGCTGCAATGGTCGCGGTGCAGACGCCCGCCCGCAGACCATGCACCCGCCAGCGCAGCTCCACGATGCCCGCCAGCGCATCCGGCCCCAAGGTGCCATCAAGCCCTGCCCAATAGCGTGCCGTCAATGGCACCCGGGTCTGGCCCAGACCGGCATCAAGGCTGCTAGCCACGGTGAAGAAACGGTGATCGGCGGTAATCAGGGCGACTTCGACCTGCGCCGTGCTTTCGCTGTCCAAACCCGTCAGTCGCCAATTCAGGCGCAGGGCCTGGGCCTGGGTCAGGGATCCCGGCGCCACCGCGATCACGACCTCGGTCTGGGTCGCCAAGTCGCAGCGCACCGACCACTCGGCCGCGCCTGCACCCAGGCACACGAGCAGCATCAGCGCCAGACGAAGTGGCCAGCGGGGGATCATTCCACCCGCGCCAGCGCCGCCACCACTTGGCCCAAAGGCGGCCAGGCCTGGCTGGTGCCCACGGTCACTGCGCGCGTCGCCCACGGCCGGGTGCGCCCTGGGTCGCTGACCCCGAAGATGCCCACCACCGGTGCGCCTACCGCAGCCGCCAGGTGCATCGGTCCGGAATCGTTGGCCACCACCGCCTGAGCCCCGGCCAGGATCGCCGCATAGGTGCCCAGCCGCGTCCCCGGAATCACCGTCGCCCCTGGTAGAAGGTTGGTGGTCAAAGCCTCTTCGCCCGGCCCCGGACACGCCACCACCGTGCGACCCTCGTCGCGCAGCAAGCGGCACAGCAGCGGGAAGGATGGCCAACACTTCGAACGTCCTTTGATGGTGCCCGCCGCCAGCGGGCAGAGCACGGTATACGCCCCGCTGACTCCGGCGTTCACCAGGGCTTCTTGCGCCGTGGCACGATGCCGTTGATGCAGAGGTAACGCCGTCTGCGTCGGCAGGTCCATCGTGCCGGTCACCGCGCCGGCCACGCGCAGGAAGACCTCGACCTCATGCAGGCCCGCCGGCACGGTCACGTTGCGCGCCAGCAAAGGGCTGCGCAGCCAACCTTCAAGACCGCGCCGGCGTCCGGTGGCGCGCACGCCGGCCCGACGGAACTGCCAGGCGCTGCCAAAGGAGTTGGTGAACACCAGGCCCTGCCCGCATCCCACAGCGCGGATCGCCGCCACCGCGCCGTGTTTGGGCAGCACCGTCACTGGCCAGGGCGTGCCCGCGAACAGGTCCGCCGCCCAACCGCGACCCAGCAGGTGCAAGGGATGGCCTGCCGCCGCCAATTGCTGCAAGGCCGGCAGGGCCATGCAGGCGTCACCCACCCAGTTGGGGAGGCGGATCACCAACGTTGCGGCGTCGCGGGGTCGCGGGGTCACAGGGTCCATTACAGTCCGAGCACGTCCGCCATGCGATAACGGCCGGGCCGGGCAGAGCCCAGAAAGGTTGCGGCCCGCAGCGCGCCCTGGGCGAAGATCTCACGGTTGTGGGCCACGTGGCCCAGAGTGATGCGCTCGCCGCCGCCGACGAAATACACCGTATGGTCGCCGACCACATCGCCCATGCGCAGAGCGTGCATGCCGATCTCACCTAGGCGGCGGGCCCCCACCTCGCCCTCGCGACCGTGCACCAGATCGGCGCGGGTGCGGCCGGTGGCGGCGGTGATCGCGTCGGCGATGCCGAAGGCGGTGCCGCTGGGGGCGTCCTTCTTGTGATGGTGGTGGGCTTCGACGATCTCGATGTCGTACGCCACCCCAAGGGTCTTGGCAATCTGCGCCGCAACCTTGAACACGACGTTCACGCCCACGCTCATGTTCATGGCGTGCAGCACCGCGGCCCGTCCCGCCGCCGCATCCAACGCCGTATCCAGCACCGCCGGGGCGATGCCCGTGGTGCCGCTGGCCAAACCCATGCCGTGGGCCGCGCAATGGGCCGCCACGCTGGCGAAGGTGCCATGATGGCTGAAGTCGATGACCACCGCACCGGGCTCGACTGGCAGCGCAGTCAGTACTGGCGCGGCGCTGTCCAGGCCAAGGGCGCGCAGCGTGCCGGCCTGGCGATCCACCCCGGCAATCACGGTGAAGCGGACCGGTTCAGCCAAGGCCAGAGCAAGGATGGCGCGACCCATGCGTCCGGCGGCGCCGTGCATGATGATGGGGACGGGTGAACTCATGGGGTGCTGAGCCTATGAGGCCGCGCACCACCGGAAGGGAGTCCCTTCCCGGGCCTCAGAAGGGCCGATGCTGCCGGGCATGTCACCCGTCCTGCTCTCTATCCTCATCCCCGTGGTCCTGGGCGCCGTCATCGGCTGGTTCACCAATTGGATCGCCCTCAAGATGCTCTTCCATCCCCGTCGTCGCCGCTGGGGATTTCAGGGTCTGCTGCCGCGGCGTCAGGCCGAACTGGCCCGGGATGTGGGCCGCATCGTGGGCACGGAACTGGTCAAAGTCGACGAGCTGCTAGCCCCGCTGGATCGTCTGGATCTGGCGCCGCAGCTCACCGCCCTGCTGGATCAGGCCCTGACCCGCAAGATCACTGAACTGCGCGCCAAGCCCCTGGTCGGCATGCTGCTGACCGACGGCCTGGTGCAGGGCTTTCGCGATTCGATCTTGAAAGAGGTTTTGGCGGCTCAGCCGCAGATCATCGCCAATTTGAAGGATGCCGCGCGACCCCATCTTGATGTCTCGTCCTTGGCCGAACAGCAGCTCGCCAGCTTCGATCTGGACCGGCTAGAGCGCCTGATCAATCAACTCGCCAGCACCGAATTCCGCGCCATCGAATGGTGGGGCGCGGTGCTGGGCGGGATGATTGGGCTGCTGCAGGCGTTAAGTATGTTGGCGCTAAGGTGAGAGGTGCGCGAATGCTTCGCATCGCAATATCGCTTCTCGCCGGCCGTCCACCCGGACCGTGGGCCTCCAGGCCCGC
>Ga0209591_10009291_pt1 | contig 10640 bp, 6 predicted proteins | sample MAT01_FD_187207 | JGI IMG/M metagenome (GOLD analysis project Ga0209591, IMG submission 187207) | Freshwater microbial communities from Lake Fryxell liftoff mats and glacier meltwater in Antarctica - MAT-01 (SPAdes) (version 2) | ecosystem: Environmental > Aquatic > Freshwater > Ice > Liftoff...
GCCTCAGCGACTAAATTACTGAGGGTCTGCACCCAGGGGTGCAGGCACTAAAAACGAGTCGCTGAGGCGACTTGCTACTTTCAGCCGCGGGTTTCAACCCTGCTGCGGCAAAGTGTCGGGTCGCTAGTGTTATTTGAGTCCTATGGAGTGCGGTACTGGAGAATTGTAAGGCATGTGATATAATCTCTTCTGCCCGATGCAAATTAATTAAGTTCGTAGCGACGGTTGAGGAGTGTATATGCTGATGCAGAGTGTTCACATTCTGCTCGTAGAAGATGATGAAATTGATGCTGAAGCTGTCGTCCGCGCGTTTAAGAAACAGAAAATCGCTAATGCCTGTACAATTGTCTCAGATGGGGTTGAAGCGATGAAGGTTTTGCGTGGCGAAGGCGGTTATGCGCGCATCCCGCGCCCGTATCTAATTTTGTCGGATATTAATATGCCACGCATGAATGGCCTGGAATTTTTGCAAAGGTTGCGTCAGGATCCCGAGCTTAAGCGCAGCATCGTCTTTATGCTGACTACCTCTCAACGTGATGAAGATATTATGGCGGCCTATAATGAACAAATCGCAGGTTATATCTTAAAATCTAAGGCTGGCGAGCAATTTGTCGACTTGATAAATATGCTTGATTCGTATTGGCGCGTGGTCGAATTCCCAGGTGAATTTCCGAATGAGGATCTATTATGAAGATCCTTCCTCAGGGAAAAGGTCTTGAGCTGCTGCTGGTCGAAGACGATGAAATTGATCGCGAAATGGTGCATCGTCTGCTCGATTCTGATTATGTTGTCCACGAAGCCACCACTGGCAATCAAGCACTCCTGCTCTTAGAAACCTTGCCGCGGATCGATAGTGTGTTGTTGGACTATCGGCTTCCTGATCAGGATGGTTTGGAATTGCTCGCCACTTTTGTCGACCGCAATATCCCTGTGGTGGTTTTAACTGGTGAAGAAAGCATTGAAGTGGTAGTCCGCGCAATGCAGCAGGGGGCGCAGGATTATTTGGCAAAGGATCACATTTCAAGGGCGTCGCTCGACTATGCGATTGCTAACGCCATTGAAAAGGTGACGATGCGGGTCGAGTTAAAAGAAAAGCAGGATCGACTGATTGCGCAGGCTGCCGATCTGGAAGAGAAAAATCGGCAGGTGCGCGAACTAGCCTCGGCACTGACGTTGGCTGAACAGCGCGAACGTCGGCATATTGCCCAAATTCTCCATGACTATATCCAGCAAATGCTTTATGGCATCCAGATGCGCGCCCACCTGGTCGGCATGGATGTATCGGCCACTGTGCAGCCGGAAATTCATGAGCATCTGCAAGAGATTAACAGCTTGTTGCAACAGGCAATCCAGGCAACGCGCACGCTGACCGTTGAATTGAGCCCACCGGTGATGAAAGATGAAGGCCTGGGCGCGGTCTTGCAGTGGTTGGCCGGTCAGATGCAAGAGACCCATGGCCTGACGTTAGAACTCGATATCCAGACCGATAGCCGCGCCCCCAACGAAGATTTGCATGTGCTCATCTGCCAGTTGGTCCGCGAATTACTTTTCAATGTAGTCAAACACGCCCATGTTCATCAGGCGCGGCTCGGCCTGACCGAGGTCAACGATCAGATCTTGATCACAGTCGAAGACAAAGGGATTGGCTTTGATCCATTCAAAGTAATCGACCAGGCGCGCATGAGCGGCTTTGGCCTGTACAGTATCCGCGAACGGTTGGCTTTGTTTGGTGGCCGGCTGGAGATCGTGTCGCACCCCGGCGACGGCGCACGGATTACGATTGTTGTGCCTGTCGAGGAAAAATAACGAACGACGAATGACAACCGTCTGCCGTTCATTGTCTGCCGCCTATAGTAAGGAAACAAATCCCATTGATTACACCTGAAATTGCCACTCAACTGCAACTCTTGGGTTATGTCGCGTTGGCCATGGCGCTGGGTGCCTTGATTGGGCTGGAGCGTGAGGTGGCCGATAAACCGGCTGGCTTCCGTACCCATATGCTAGTGTGTGGCGCATCGACCATGTTGGTTGGTATCGGTGAACTACTTGTGCTCTCCTTCGATGGCAGCGATTCGATTCTCAGTGTAGACCCTGTGCGTGTCATCGAAGCGATCATTGCTGGGGTGAGCTTTTTAGGTGCCGGCACTATTTTCCGCCGCCCCGATCAAGATCGCGTAGAAGGGTTGACGACAGCCGCTTCGCTTTTATTTGTCGCCGCCATTGGTGTAAGCGTGGCAAACCGGCAACTCGTGCTAGCCATTGGCGCAACGGTGATTGTCTTGTTAGTGTTACGCAGTGGTCGTTGGTTAGAAAGCATACGCCAACATTCAAAAAATGATGACTAGCACTAGGCACCCCCTGCTGTAGCCTCGTTTTGCGCTTTGCTCTCTCCTAGCTATACCCCGATTTGTATCGCCCCTCTATACCAGGCTCTATAGTAAATTAAACTTGCTTATTACATACTAAGAGCACTTATAGTAGAGAGAATGGTTCACGCACCGGGCCCATTGATCACCAGTTTTGCAATGCTTGCTGCCCACCCGTGCGCCGTTTGTTTGTCATCGCCAAGGGAGGAACCGTTGAATCGCACACGTATTTTAATGACCGCCGAACCAACGAGTGGCGTCTGGGCTTATGCTATGCAGTTGATCGGCGCACTGAATGCCTGGGGCTGTGATGTTACCCTGGCGACCGTGAGCGGTACGCTGCAACCCGACCAATGCCGTGCTGCCACGCAACTGCCCAACTTAACCCTGTGTGAAAGCGCCTCTTTGTTGGAGTGGGTGGAAAACCCAAAGCAGTTGGTCGCGCAGGCGGGGAGTTGGCTGTTAGAATTGGCGCGCCGTGTCCAGCCAGACGTGGTTCATCTCAATCATTATGCGCATGGGGCTTTGCCGTGGCCGGCACCTGTCCTGATGGTAGGCCATTCATGCTTGATTGCTTGCCAAGAAGCGATTAGAGGAAAGGCAGTTAAACTACCGGCCTATCGGCGCTGTGTGCGCGAAGCCTTGGGCGCAGCCGACATGGTCGTCGCCCCTACACAGACGCTGCTCGCCTCGCTGGTTGATCGTTATGGTCCCTTGTCTGCTACCGAGGTGATTGGCTACGGGCGCGAGCGCAAAGACTTTGTGCCTGTCGTGAAGGAAAATTTGATCCTGGCCGTGGGGCGACTGGGGGATGAAAGCAAAAATATCAAGCTATTAGAAGCTTGTGCGCCCCACCTGACCTGGCCTATTCATGTGGCGGGAGAAGAACCAGCGAGAGCGTGGCCAATAGTGCCGCATCTGCATGCCTTAGGTCAGCTTGCAACGGCAGATCTAGCCGATCAGTACGCCCGCGCCGCCATTTATGTGCTACCCGCGCGCTACGAACCTTTTGGGTTATCGGTGCTAGAGGCGGCCCTGTCTGGCTGTGCCCTGGTGTTGGGCGATATTGCCAGTTTGCGCGAGGTGTGGCAAGATGCGGCGCTTTATATACCACCAGACGATGCCGGCGCCCTGACAGCCGCACTGGCTAGCTTAATTGCTGAGCCCGAATTGCGTCATGCGCTGGCCACGTCGGCGCGCAAACGCGCCGAGCACTTTACCTCCGAGCGGATGGGGGCTGCTTACTGGCATGTTTATCGCCGCTTGCTAGACAAAAATAGCATTAAAAATGGCGTCAACGAGCTAGATGAGGGCATCCAGGGCGTAATGCGCTTATTGCCATGTGCTTGAGATAGTAGACATCAGCGCGGAGAATTTTTTATACAACAAGGATAGCCTTATCCGCTTCCTTGTCTCCCTGTCTACTTATTTCCCTCTACCATCGGTTTTGCAGGCTTTCTCCGTCTTCTGCTCACCCCAAATTCGTTGCGAAAGGGTGCGCGCACAAGATTGAGCAGCGAAATCACCGTCAAAAGAGCCACTGCACCGCCGACCTCGACGATTGGGCGCACCAGGCGGCGCCTGAGCGGCGTCGGTGGAACCTGGCTCGTCGAACGGGGTTCGGCCGCAGCCGGCTCCTCTTCCCCATCGACAACCAAAATGGGCGTAGTCGTGCCTTCACTATCCAACAAAGGTTGTTCGCGCCAACGCGATCCCCAAGTGCGGCCATAAACCTGAGTAAACTCGGCGCCTAAAAAGAAGATTTGTGCCGAGTAATAGGTCCAGAGCAGGAGGGCGACCAATGAGCCAGCCGCGCCGTAGGTCGATTGGATCGTGCTATGGCTCAAGTAGAGGCTGATCAACAAGCGGCTCACCGAAAAGAGCAACGCCGTGGCCACCGCGCCAATCCAAACATCCCGCCAGGCAATGCGCACATCGGGGATGAATTTGTAGGTGAGGGCAAAAATACCTAAGGTGACCAAGAAGAAGAAGATGAAGATCATTACCTGGCCCACAATCCCCCAGCCTTCTGAGTGCGCGCTAAGCCAACTTTCGGCTGTTGCCAATGCGGTGCTCATGACCAACGTTGCTAGCAGTAATAGACCGCTAATGATCACCATTAGCAGCGTTAGCAGGCGGTGAAGGATTAGGTCGCGAATGCCAAAATTCTCTTTAGGGGGTACATCCCAAATCAGATTGAGTGAATTTTTCAACTCACTAAAGACCCCAGTGGCACCATAGATCAAGATCACGATGCTGATCACGGTCGCCAGCAAGCCGCTATTTTGTTCGCTGGCATTCACGATGATCGTTTGGATTAATTCGGCGGTGGCTTGATCATTGGTGTAGGCTTCCACTTGCCAGACCAAGCGACCGCGCAGGGCATCTGGTCCAAATAATTGGCCAGCGACGGCTACCGCTATAATAAACATCGGCGCAATTGAGAAGATCGTATAGTAGGCGAGCGCTGCTGCTAGATGCGCTGCGTTGTCTGTATTCCACTCTTCTAGTGTCGTGCGCAACAGACCCCAGGTAGAAAGTCGATCCTCAATTTGTTTTGGCATAATATACTTGAGTATTTGGTGGGCAGTGACTTGTGGACTGTAAATAGACGCTGCGAGTACAATAGCTCTCTGCGTTCGCTCTTCCTTTCAAATGTCATTTTAAACTCGCAGCACGCAACCTGCAACTCCTAGATCTTTTGCGCTGCTTACCAAAATAGCTTGCTTATATACGCTTGCGGGCTGTGGATATAGCTCTCTTCAGCTCAAACCGGTATCTGGTGTTGCGGCCGCTTTAAAGGTCTTGGATAATTGCTTTGGCCAGGTAAAGTAAAAGGCGGTGCCGTGGTTTTCGCTAGATTCGATGCGGATCGCACCCCCCTGGCTTTCTACTATTTTCTTGACCATCGCGAGACCCATCCCGCTACCTTCGACTTGATCGCGTGGTTTCAACGTCTGAAAAAGCTCAAAGATACGGGTATGGTATTGCTCAGCAATGCCTGGCCCATCATCGATGACCGAGAATTCGACATGATCGCCGCAATCTTGCGCTGCAATCGCTACCTGACCGTCGCAGCGTGTGTGATGTTTGATCGCATTGTCAATCAGGTTGCGCAACACCAGTTCCAACGGCACACGGGCCGTTGCCAGGATAGGCAGGGCCTCGTCGATCAAAACGGTGAATCCCAGTGGTGGCTCGATCTCTTCGACCAGCTCTGTCACCATAACTCGCGTGTCTACCCTTTGCGGACTGAGCTGAATCCGCCCAGCACGCGAATAGGCCAGCAGGTCGTTGAGTAGCTTTTCCATGCGTTTGACGCGCCCGCGTAGCTTAGCCAGGTGTTCCTGGGAAGCGGTCGTCAGGATATCCGCTGCATCGGTTGTAATAAAGTTGGCGAGGTTGTCGATGGCGCGCAGCGGCGCTTTGAGGTCGTGCGAAGCTGCATAGGCGAACTGGTCCAACTCACGGTTGCTGCGCGCCAGTGCGGCCGTGCGCTCTGCCACGCGTTGCTCTAACGTTCCATTGAGTTGCTGCAGCTGGGCTTCGCTTGCGATCATATCCGCCTCCGTCGCTTTGCGTGCAATCGCAACTCCTAACAGGTTTGCGACGGCCTGGACGAAATCTAACTCGTAGGTAGCAAAGTTGCGTGGCTGTCGGCTATACGCATTTAACACCCCATAAGTAGAACCGGTGCGCCCTGGAATGATCAGACTGATGCCGCTGACGATCGCGTGGGCGCTGAGCAGCGCGGCACGCGGAAAACGGCTTTCCGTCTGAAAATCTTCCACAACGACCGGCTCGTCGGCCTGAAGCGTGTACGCGAGGTGAGCATCGCTGTTCAGCGCAATGCTGGTCTGATCGGCTGCGTTCACTGGCCAGCCGACGCCAGCCTTCTGGTGCAGGTGTTGGCCGTCCGTTTGCAGTGCCAGCACCGAGCAGAACTCCATGCCCAGGATATCTGCCACTGCCACTGTCACTGCGGTCAGTAGCGAATCCAGATCGCCCCCTTGCAGGGCTTGCCGGCTCAGAGCAGACACTGCGCTTTGCTGGCGGCGCAATTTCAGTTCATGTTCGGCGCGCTTCAATTCACTAATATCCACAAAGGTAAGCACGACGCCCTCGACCACATCGGCAATGGTGCGGTAAGGGAAGAGACGGAGGAGGTACCAACGACCCTCGGCGCTCTGTTCGATCGTTTCCACTCCGACCCGCGTTTCCAAAACGCGCGCCGCTAGTTCCGGGAGGTGACGCTGCTGGAGGCGATGCGCGATATGAGCAAAAGGGCGCTCCAGATCAGCCTCGATCAGATGAAAGATCGCCGCGGCTGGCGGGGTGAAGCGCTTGACGTGCAACGCCCGATCCAGGAAAATCACACCAACGTTGGTTGCCGCCATCAAGTTCAAGAGATCGCTGTTGGCGTGGCCCAGTTCCTCGATCTTAAATTTTAACTCGGCATTGCTGGTAAAGAGCTCTTCATTGAGCGACTGCAATTCTTCTTTGCCCGTCTCCAGCTCCTCGGTGGTCGATTTCAACTCCTCATTGATCGAGAGTAGTTCTTCATTACCGGCGCTCATCTCTTCGCGCGCGGTCTCAAATTCTTCAATTGTTGTACTCAATCGTTTTTTGGTGTGATCCAGTTCCTCCACCAACTCCAGGTTGAGGGCGTTGGTGTGCGCGGCTGGCGTTTCGTCCGCGTGCGCAGGAATTTCGTTGCCATTCCCTTCACTCTCATCGAAGATCACCAGCGCATAGCCTTTCAGATCTGGTTCACGCGCGGGCAAAACGTGCAAACCCACGCGCTGGTTTTCCCCCGCCAATTGAATGAGCACGGGTGGCACGCGCAACGATCTTTGCTTCTCCAATGCACCGTAGAGCGCGCTGGTAAGTTCAATCCGTAGGGCTGGGTGGATGCGCTTGAGAAGATTGTTGGTCGGTTCGCCGCCCGGTTGTTGCAGATAGCGACCGGCATGCTCCGAGATGTGTACGATCGTGTAGTCGGCGTTGACCAGCACGCTCGGCGGGGCATAGCGCTCGACCATGCGCTGGTGCAGCAGGCCATAGCTGGCAATTGGCTTGCCTTCGGACAACGTGATTTCAGTGGCTGGCGTCAGGCTGGCTGGGCTAAACGATAGTGTGGGCCGGTGGGGATCCTGCGCCCAGACCGTTGAGCGACGGAAGAGGCTGTACTTCTTGTTAACGGCCTGGAACAGGTCGGTCCGCTCCATCGACTCCGCCGGCGACAGCAACAAATAGCCATCTGGGCGCAGAGCATAATGGAACAGATCAAAGACTTGGGCATGGATCTCGCGGTCCAAATAGATCAGCAAATTGCGACAGGTGATTAAATCCAGCTTGGAGAAAGGTGGGTCTTTGATCAGGTTATGCGGCGCAAAGAGCACACTATCGCGCAATAATGGTTTTACCAGGTAACGATCTTGTTCATGGCTAAAGAAACGCGCCAAGCGTGCGGCCGAGACATCGGCTTCGATCGTCGCGGGATAACTGCCGGAGCGCGCGCGACGTAGGGCAGACTCGCTCAGATCGGTGGCAAAAATTTGGATCGGCACGGGTTGGTTGAGCAGCGTCGCGTATTCCAAGAGCAGGATGGCAACCGAGTACGCCTCTTCGCCCGTGGCACAGCCCGCCACCCAAACACGCAGCGGGTTGTCGGCATCTTTGTCGGTGAACAAGTGCGGGATCACCTCCTGTGCCAACAGCGCAAAGGCTTCGGAATCGCGAAAGAAATTTGTCACCGTAATCAGCAAATTTTGGTAGAGGGCCGCGATTTCCGCCTGGTTTCCGCGTAGGAAGCGCGCGTAGGCCGACAGGTCTTCCAACTGATGGACTTGCATCCGCCGCTGGATGCGCCGCAAGATGGTGGAGCGCTTGTAGCGAGCAAAATCCTGCCCGGTCTGGAGGCGAATCTGGGTGAAGATCTGGCGTAGGATCGCTTGTTCACCGACGGCAACGACCTCGTCATCTGCCGCTGCCAGGTTGGCGGGGACGCCTAACGCATACTCACGCAAGCGCGCGGGCATGGCCTGGATCGGCAAGATCAAGTCTACCAGCCCGGTGGCAATCGCACTTTGTGGCATACCATCGTAGGCGGCCTCGCTCGGTTCCTGCACGACAGCCAAACCACCGGCTTCTTTGATGCGCTGCAGGCCGATCGTGCCATCCGAACCCGTGCCAGAAAGAATGATGCCAATCGCATACGCGCCATGCGTGCCGGCCAACGTGCGCAAGAAATGGTCAATCGGGGCACGGTTGCGGCGCGCCTCCTCGAGCGGCGAGAGGCGCAGGTGGGAATCGATGGTCGAGAGATTACGGTTGGGCGGGATCACATAGACATGGTTACGTTCAATTTGCAGCGTTTCAGTTACCTGCTGTACAGGCATGGTGGTGCATGGCTGGAGCAGTGTGGCCAAGTGGCTCTCATGTTCCGGCGCCAGGTGCATCACGATCACAAAGGCCATTTCGCTAATCGCCGGCACTGCCTCGAAAAACTGCTGCAAGGGCTGGAGTCCCCCAGCCGAAGCACCAATACCGACAACTATCACTGGCGCATCGCTTGCTTGGCTCATCTTATTTCCTAAATTGATTCTGTGAGATAAAGCTATCCTAACCAACGACTACGATCTGCAAGGGTTGGCTACGTATGCTGTATAGCCGACACCTACAAAGTAATATGGCTTGCTGACCTTCACTGCCCTGTTGTTTGCCAAGTTTACCATGAGGTGGCGTGAAAGAGGAAGCGGCCGCGCTGCTTGAGTTGCAGCGCGCTCATGCAACAAATTTGGTAAGAATTGGCGTGTTTCTGACCGGGTTAGCTACTATCCTCACATTATCGCACTATTTATTTAGGAAGACTAATTGGGTGATCGGTATGGGTGTATCTTAGTTTGGGGGCAACCCGTGCGACGCACACGGGTTGCCCCCAAACTAAGATACACCCGATTGGTATCAACAGATCCAGGCCGCAGCCTATACTGGTTGGATTAGGCGGCGTATTATTTAGCCGGATTGGTAACGATTCAGGCCCGCTCTGATTTTCATCCAACACTAATCTGGAACGCCTATACCTTTTGCGCTTCGTGTAATAGATCTTCGAGGCGCTCGGCCATACTGGCGATCCGGCGCGCATCCCCGCCTTCGAGGTTATGGGTCATCGTTTGCACCGCTTCCAGACGGGTTTGAAGTTCGCTAATATCAATACTTTCTATCGTCGGTTGCGCGCCCGTCGCCAGTGTCTGCGAACCGGTTTCCGGGCTTTGGATGCCGGTTGCCGTTGGAACTGCTGCCGGCTGCACGCTTGGCCGTGGCGGCGTTGGACGCATCATCTCATTCAAAAAGATTTGGATGGTAGTGGCGACGAGGGGGGCAATCAATAATCCGAGCAGACTAAAAGCATCGACCATGGCGATCATGATCACAAGCACAAGCACGCGCCCGTACCGATCGCGCGTATAAAGCAGGCGCTCAACGACAAATTCCATCAGGACAAAAATTAAGACCGTGTAGGCCACAGCCAAGGCCGCAGTGACAGGGCTGAGCGTCATCCAGACAAAGATCGCGAGGGGGATGATGGTGAATAAGCCGCCCACCAATGGGATAAGCCAGGTAAAGCCCGCGATTACGCCCCACAGCACAGGGTAGGCGATGCCCAATAGCCAATAGCCGCCCGTGATCAACACGCCGGCTAATAAACTTTGCACGGCTTCACTGCGAATGTAGGCGCCGACGCCTCCCTCCAGAGTACGCCAGATGTTGCGTCCTTTTGCGCGCCCCTCGGGCGGTAAGAGTGAAAGCCAAAGCCGCTCAAAGCGCAACGCATCGGCTGTCCAGTAGATGCTGACGACAAGTGCGAGCGGCAATTGGCCGGCAAAGTTGCCCAACCCCTGTGCCAACCCGATCAGCGCTTGCGTAATCGCTGCGGTCTCGCCGGTGCCAATCAGCGCGGCAAATTGCTCGGGTGTCGGCAGGCGTTGCGCCACCACCGAACCTGCCGATTGCCCATTTTGCCAGTTGGCCTGCAACCAGTTGTAAGCGACGACCAGATCTTGGCCTAAAACGCTAAATTCTCCGGCCAGAGCGATGCTAAGCCCATAAATTAAGGCGATCGTGGCCGCCACGCCTACGCCATAGACAACCATCAGCGCCAGTCCACGTGGCAAACCGTACGCCATTAGTTTATCGATGGGGCCGCGCGCCGTGGCTGCGATCACCAAAGAGATAATAAAAAGCAAGACAATGCTCAGTAGCTGCCATGCT
>Ga0209591_10009294_pt1 | contig 10637 bp, 9 predicted proteins | sample MAT01_FD_187207 | JGI IMG/M metagenome (GOLD analysis project Ga0209591, IMG submission 187207) | Freshwater microbial communities from Lake Fryxell liftoff mats and glacier meltwater in Antarctica - MAT-01 (SPAdes) (version 2) | ecosystem: Environmental > Aquatic > Freshwater > Ice > Liftoff...
GCACTCTATTTTTTTTAAGGTATTTATTTTAGTTATCAGTAAATTTAAATTAATTATAGTTTATCATTAAACTCTTATATTATAAAGTCTTCAATGGTTTGATAATTTAATTTTAATGTTCCTTAGCAAATTCATAAGAATTCCTTTAATTTACTTTCAATTTCCTTATTCATTATTTTAGTGTATTAATAATCAATTAGATGCGTGGTGCTGATGAATCTTGTTAAACATTATTTCTTAGAATCTTGTTTTACTGGTGTAGCGTTAGTTTGAATAAGCAAAGAGTTAGTAGTTTACTACTACTTTTTGCTTTTCTTTTTCATCTATTTTAATATACTTCTAACTAGAATGAATGCCTCAGCAAACTCTGTCCCTATTGTTACACCCCACCTTTTGGCCTGTATTTCCAATGCTTGTGGAGATCTTGGATGTGGAAAATTTCTTTTTTCAAACTCGTAGGATTCCATTCCTTTAATTTTCGCTTTAATATTTTCCTCATTTAATTTAACAAAGAAGTTAGGTAAGAAAGGATTTGGATAATTAAATGCTTGCCATTCTGTAGAAGAGGGCGTTTCAAAACAGAATAAATGTGAGGTATGTTCATTTTCCATAGGACGTATTGCAGTTACAACTGCCTCAAATGTTCTTCTATGGTCAATGTTAGTATCTCCTCCGTGATGCGTGAATATTATTTCAGGATTAAAGTCATTTTTTTCCTTCTCTATAACTTTGATAATGTCCAATAGATCTACACTATCGAATCTATTGTCTGCAAAATTATAGATTCCAACAGATTCAAAACCAATGCAATCTTGGGCATTTTTAATATTTGCTCGATGTATTTCAAGATCATCCGCCCATTTCTCGGCATCTCGTTGCTCTGATCTTGATGTTATTCCTTCACCCAGAATAATTACCCTAATTTTACAGTCAAATTCTGTAATAAATCGATTCATTGTTCCTCCACAGCCTAAAAGTTCGTCATCGGGGTGGGCTACGACCAAGAGAATTTTTTTATTTTGAAATTGTGTCATATCTCTTCAAATTGTAATTTCTGTATCAAATTTCGAGGTAATAATTCCATTATCTGAAAGAAGACAAGGAACTCCTCCAATTATAGGATAAGACATTAAACTCTCACTACAAAAATAGGCATCCTGTTTTTTGTTTAATTCTAACTTCGTAATAGGACATGCAAGTTTGAAACTATTTGAATAAGTAGATTTATTTTTTTCTATTATCATTAACCCTGTTGGATTTAGATCATTTAAAATAACGTCGAACAACCTATGTTCAATAACGTTATATCCTAAATCTTCAGCAATTTTTTTCAAGCCTTTTACATATCCATGAGAATCCATTCTTTGTTTAGCTTGTTCACTGCCGAGTTCATATGCTGGTTCAAGCAAAATTAAGTACCTATTTGAAATTCGAAAGAGCTCTTGTAATAACTCTTTTTCTTGTCCACCATTAGGTTCAATTGAATGAGAAGTATATACAATGTCAACACTATTATCTGCGATTGGAATGTGAAAAAGATCACCAGTAAAAAGAAAAGCGTTGTTTAATTTTTTATATTCCAAAAATTGCTGAGCATATTTTATACGCGACCAAGAAATATCAAAGCCACCTACAGCAGATGGTTTAACCTTCAATTTTTCAATAACATTGCCTAAAGTAGTTGCTTCCCCAACCCCAGCTTCCATAATATTACCAGATGTATCTAATGTATCGAGTAGACTAGCTAGAGCTGTAGTATATTTTCTATTTGCTTCAGGATTTTCTTTAAAAAAATCGACATAACTACCTGCTTGCATGTCATAGCTGATTTGAATTGCATCTGCAGAGTTTGTGGTAGTATTTTCTAGTTCACGGATATATTGAATAACATTACCGCCTTTGTCGTAATGATTTTTTATTTCTCCAAGCTTTGAATATATGCTATTTTTCATTTATCAATTCGTTAAAGTGCCAAAGATATTCAATAATTTAAAATAACTCCCCTCGAAAAATAGGAATTAATTTTCACGGTTTTCTTTTTAATTTGTAGACTTTAGCTGCATTAATTAGAAAACACAATGACAATTATTTAACTAAATATGATTATGAATTTAAATATATTTTAATTTTGATATATTGAGAAATACAAACATTAATCATATAAAATGGATTGGGTTAATTATTACCCTCAACTAATTTCCAAGAAAGTGGAGTGCCTCTTTCAATATTTGTCTTCGCCTTTTTACCGATTAATTGCTTTAAATATTTTGGAGATAGCCCAAATCCAGGGCGAATAGACTTAATGTTTTCACTAGTAAAAATTTCACCTTCATTTACATCAGATATAACATATAGCGAGCGCGCAAAATTTCTATTTGTTTTAGATTTTTCAGAAAGTTCTAAGCTAGCCACACCAAGAGCTTTTTCAGTATCTCTAATATTCGAAATCATCAATTTAAATTCATCAGGAGTCATACTAAAACTTGCGTCCGGACCACCTTGATTTCGATCTAGAATAAAGTGTTTTTCGATAATGCAAGCACCTAAAATCACAGCTCCTAAAGGAACGATGTAGCCTAAAGTATGGTCGGAAAGCCCAACTTGAACATTAAATTTATCTCTCAATAAAGGAATTGCATTTAAATTCACTTCTTCTAAAGATGTTGGGTAAGAAGAAGTGCATTTTAATAAAATTATTTGATTATTTCCCATTCTTCGGCACGCTTCAACTGCTTCAAAAATATCATTTTCGGTTGCAATTCCGGTTGACATTATTATTGGCTTTCCCTTAGAAGCAGCATGTTCAATTAAAGGAATATCAGTAATTTCAAAGGATGCAATTTTATAAGCAGGAACATTTAATTCTTCAAGAAACTCAACAGCTTCATGATCAAATGGAGAGGAGAAAAATTCCATCCCTAATGAGAAAGCTAGTTCTTGAAGAGGTTTATGCCATTCCCAAGGAGTGTGCGTTTCAGTATATAAATCAAATAAACTTTTATTATCCCAAAGTGTTCCGCCACTAATAATAAAATCTGTTTTAGTTGAATTTATTGTAATGGAACCTGGTTTAGAAGTTTGAAGTTTAAGACAATCAACACCTGCGGCATGCATAGCCTTTACAGTTTCAACCGCTATGTCATAGTCTCCATTATGGTTGCAAGATAACTCACCAATAATAAAACACGGATTTCCCTCACCAATAATTCTATTTCCAATTTTATATGTGTCTTTCATTTTAATTCTAGTAATATTTTATATCCTTCTGGCAAAATAGACCGAAATGGTAGTCCTGTATAGAATTTTATTCCTCTTCTTCTTAAATAATCTCTAAAATCTTCTTGCAAATCATCAAGATTTCCCTCTATCACCATAGTTTTAGTGTTATAAGCTAAATTATTACAGTATATTGTTTCATTATCTATATTATAATTAATTTCAGCTTTTAAATTTTTGTATTCACACAATTTTTGATATTCAGTAATAATATCATCAATTTTAATTTTATTTGCTTTCTCGTCTCTGTTAGGATAGACATTTTCTTTAATTATTTTAATCGGCATACCTGCTGCAAAACAACCATCAGGAAGATTTTTATTTATCAGAGAATTTACTCCAATTACTACATTATTGCCTATTTTTATATTTGCCAGTACTGTGCTTTTAGCAGGAAGCCAAACATGAGAACCAATTTCTACTGGACCAAATTCTGAAGGGAAACCATTTAGAATAGCTGGATAAGCACCATGCGTCCAAATGTCAACGTATTCTCCAATCCCAACATCATCACCTATTTTAATTGAATAATTTGTGTTGAGTTTTACAAAAGCACAAATCATTACACCTTTACCAACCGTTAAGTAGGAGTCATAATTGTATTTTCCACCATGCCCAACAGTTACATTTGAATCTAAAAAAAGGTATTCATCAAAACTAATTTTTCTGGCGCAGAAAGTATTATTGTTACCTATAAATCCGTTCGATTTTATGATAAAATCAGATTCACAAAGAATTTGATTGTTATCTCCAATATTACAATAATCTCCAATTTCGCAGTATCGTGCTCTAATATTTACATTAGTTCCAATTTTAACTGACTTTCCTATGGATATTTCATCTCCATAAAACCATGAATTTTCTCCAATTGATATTTTTTTCATTCTAATTAAATTTAATTAAAAATACAATAAAGTAAACTTATAATATATTTTCAAATGAAATTCCGACATGTGCAAATATATGATTTTAATAATAGATAATTCTTTCTAACAAGCAAGAGATAAGAACTCATTTAATATTCTTTTTGAACTTAGTCCATCAATTAACTGTATATATCTTGTAAAGTGTAAATCTTCAGGAGCATTCAATTTTAATGAAGAATATAGTTTAGCAACACCTTCTTTTATGAGCATATTATTGATACTTGTTTGGTTATCTGCAGTTTGGTAAGTGTAAAGACTGCCGCCGGAGCATGAATATTCTAAAGACATAGTGCTCGGCGGTAAAATTGCGACTGAGCAACTACTCATTAAATTTGAAACTTCAGACGCATTCAGATTTCGCCAAACTTTTAAAGATGGATAATTTTTTGAAAAACTGCGAATTGAGTCTGAGTTTGGATTAGCTCCTCCTAAGATTACATTAAATTGATAATTATTCCAAATTGGAACAATGGTTTTTAAAATGTTTAAAGTAATATTTTCAGGGTCAGCGCCACCCATGCAAACCAAGACTTTATTATTAGGAATTTTAGTAGTATTATTTAGTGCTTGATTTAAGAAGTCAGGTCTTAGAATGCAGTATTTAATTCCCAAAAGAAAACGGGTATAAATTTCAGCTGCAAAATCTTTTTTAAAAACTTCGTTTGAATGATTTATAATTAAATCGGCTACATAATGATAATTTTGAATATCATCTATGTAAACTAGTGCATGGCACTTTGCTTTTAACGTCTTTTGATAATCGGTATCAAAATTATAACCGTCAAGAACAACTATTTCTTTCCCTGTTAAACAATTAGTCGCAATCCAATTAGATTCAGCTATTAAATTATTTTGGGTAGGAATTTTAATTATTAATTTATTTTTAAGAATTGAGGCTACTTCGACATCTTCTTCGCGTAAAAGGAAAATACACTCAAAATATTTATTGAGCATCAATTCAATTGACTCAAGCCTCATAATGTGACCTAAACCAATTCCTTTATTTCCGTTGGCTCTTAGAAAAATCTTTGATTTTATCATTTTAAGTTCAACTGATGAAGTAGTATAAAATGGAAATAAGGTGTTTTATATATATTCACTTTTTTGGGAGATATCTATTTACCAAATTTTCTCTATTTCTCATCAAAAGGAATTCACTGAGATTTGCAAAAAAAGTATTATGAAATACAAATTTTATTAATTTGTATTTTAAACCATAAGTTGGGCTGAGTCTCTTTCCTTGTATTGTTCCGTTGGCGAAGTCTTCAGGTTTATAATGTTTGAAACGCTCCCCAAAAGTGCCAAAGAAATATCCGTACATGAGAGCAATTTCTTTTGATTTAGGTGGTAGATTTTGCGAAATTAATTGCATTAAATGTTGATGGTCTTTTGGAACATAAGCAGCATCTAAGTCGAAGTAAAATGATTTACCTACTAGTATGCTCGTTTTGCCCATATATGTTGCTTCTGCACCGATTGTTGAACCGAAAGTTATTGTTTTACTTGCATGTTGAACCAAGTGGTAAGTACTAATTTTTGAAGATGCGGGTATAACCGTTAAGTTGCTGTAGGAGAGGTCGTGCAGCACTCTAACATTTTCATTATCAACTTTGCCAAGATTGGGGTGAATCCTTAAGTAAAAATGCACATTAGTAAGACTTGCACCATCAGTAACCATTTTAATGATGCCTTCCGTTTGGTTTTCATAAAATGGATTTTTCCATTCTTCATCTAGAGATGCAAATTCGTCTTCAGATGAATTACAAATTAGAACGTTTATTTTTCGACTATCCCAACCTTCAGGTAATGTATGCTCTTGATCTTCAAGGAATGAAAACCAATTCTCCATTTTGCCGCCAATTCTGGTTTGGTACCATTTTTCAGCAATAGATATTTTTTCTAATGAATCAGCATTTTCCCAAGTTTCTTTTATAAGTCTTTGCGTATTATTAATATCATGAACACTTGTATTTTCAAAAATAGAGTAAAAATTTTGGGAATTTCCTCTTTCATGGATTAAACATTTTATTCCAAGTAAATTACAAGCTCTTAAAACTGCTCTTGTTTGGGCTAATCTACCATTAAATACATAAACAATATCTGTTTTATTGTTTTTTAAATAATTAATCATGCTAAAATAAACACCCAAGCTTGAAATAATATATCTTTCTATTAAGTTAGCGCCTAATTCAGGATTAGGATCTCTTAGTATCGAAATAACAGAAGATGAAATAGCAAACCCAACATCAAAATTATCAACTTTCAGTTTTTGTAAGTCATGCACATTATTAAATAATTTGGGCACATCTAAGATTCGTTTTTTATCGGCCTCTGTTAAGTTAAAAAAGCTTTTTACTGTTATATCCTTATTAATAAGTGAATAGCCACTATTTCTTTTTGAAACGCACCTTTCGCAGGCCTCAGGTTGGAAAAATGGATTAGTATCGCAAGCTGGAAGTTCTTTATTGCAAATAAGCTGAACAATTTTATCACCCTTTTCTTGATGATTAATAATAATTTCGAGTTCAGTTTCATAATGAGAAGCTAAAAGAGTATGTGAATTAAAAATTGCGATATTCATAAATTCTTTTTTTCTTTAATTTTAACGTTCTCCTTCTTCTTTTAGGGGTAAATGAACGAGTTAAAATATTATTTATTTGACCGGTGAATATATAAAATTTAGAAACTCAGATTCATCAATTATTGAATTTGATAATTCTAAGTAATTAATATTTCTAAATACCTTTATAGAAGCGATATTATCGGCTTTCACAAAAGCAGTAAATGTTAGATTATTGCCAAATGATTTATTCATTATTTTCATTCCCTCCCAAACAATTTCTTTTCCAAACCCTTTACCTCTGTGTATTGAATCAATTAAATAATCTATTTGCCAATCATCATTATTTTTATCAAATCTTATTTGACCAATGGGAGTTTCATTCAAGTAAGCAATAAAAATAATGGACTCTGTACTATTTATTTTTTTATTAAACCATTCTAAATGATTTTCATAAATAATCGGCTCATTATTTACAGCGTTGTTTCTTACTTCAGGGTCGTTTGCCCAATTATAAATTAATTCTGCATCCTTACTTGCGGCTTCGACTAAATGCAGAATATTCATTAATGATAAAATTTTTTAATTTGTTCAATTACATACTCTTGTTCTTGTTCAGTTAAACTCGGATACATTGGCAAACTTAAGCAGTTGTCATAATATTCTTCTGATATGGGGAAATCTCCTTTCTTCCATCCTAAATTTTTATAATAAGGCATTAAATGTACAGGTATATAATGTACTTGTGTGAAAATTGATACTGTTTTTAAAAAATCATAAAGTTCTTTTCTTTTCTTTGTTTGAATAATAAATAAATGATAAGCATGTTGTGTGTTTTCAAATTGCTTTGGCAGCGTTATTGGTAAATCCTTGAGTTCTATGAAATACTTTTGAGCAATTTCATTTCTTCTTTTTATCCCGTCTTCCGCTCTTTTTAACTGACTAATTCCCAAAGCAGCTTGAAAATCTGTTAGTCTGTAATTGTAACCCAACTCTTGCATTTCATAATACCATCCACCATGATTTTCAATTAATAAATCAGGATTTTTAGTAATTCCATGAGTGCGCAGAATATTGAGTCTGTCGTAAAGTTCTTTGCTATTGGTAGTTATCATTCCTCCTTCACCTGTTGCAATATGTTTAACTGGGTGAAAAGAAAAAATTGCAAGGTCAGCATATTCTCCACTTCCCGAATTGTGAATATTTCCGTCATCAGATTTAAATTTTGCTCCAGGCGAGTGGCATGCATCTTCAATAATCCAAAGATTATTTTTAGTAGCGATTTTTTTAATTTCTTCCATATTAACAGGGAATCCTGCAAAATCTACGGGAATTATTCCACTAAAATATCCTGGTGGTTTACTTTCAATTAGTTGAATTAATTTATCAATATCAATCGTAAATGTTTCAGGATTGATGTCAACAAAATGAACTTCACCTCCGCAGTATTTGACACAATTAGCAGAAGCTGCGAATGTAATAGGGGAAGTTATAACTCTTGATTTTTCGTTTGCATTTAAAGAAAGTGTACAAAGGTGCAATGCAGCGGTACCATTTGAAACGGCAACAGCATATTTAGAACCAATATAGTGTGCGAAGGCTTTTTCGAACAATTCAATAGTTGGCCCTTGAGTTAAGAAATCTCCCTTTAATATTGCTGTAACAGCTTCAATGTCTTCAGAGGTAATATTTTGCCTGCCATATGCAATTTGTTTCATCATTCTGGAGAAAAATTAGGATCCAAATATTTTTTAATTAAGTCTTGAATGTCTGTAATAGAGAGCCATTCAGAGTTAGTTCCCGAGTTATAACAAAATCCATGTTCTACCATTTTACCCCCATTTTTTTCGTAGAATTCCTGAAGAGCAGGACGGCCTTGAGGCAGAATAACAAAGTATTTTCCAACATCAACAGTATTAAAAGAGTCGGAGCTTGTGATCATTTCTTCATGTAACTTTTCACCTGGACGAATTCCAATATTTATAAGTTTTGAAATTGGAGAAATTGCCTTTGCAACGTCTGTAATTTTATAAGATGGTATTTTGGGAACAAATATTTCACCACCAGCGCTATGTTCAGCTGCATAAAGAACCATTTCTACGCCCTCTTCAAGCGAGATATTGAATCTTGTCATATTCTCGTCAGTAATTGGCAATACACCATCTTTTCTTTTATTTAAGAAAAAAGGAATTACAGAACCTCTTGAGCCCATTACATTTCCATAACGTACTACCGAAAATTTAACATTTTGTTTACCCTTTATATTATTTGCGGCTACAAATAATTTATCAGAGCATAATTTTGTAGCGCCGTATAAATTTATAGGAGCAGCAGCTTTGTCTGTAGATAATGCAACAACATTAGAAACATTTGTATCCAAAGCAGCATCAATAATATTCTGAGCACCAAGAACATTAGTTTTAATAAACTCAAAAGGGTTGTATTCAGCGGCAGGTACTTGTTTTAATGCGGCAGCATGAATAACAAGGTCAATTCCTTCAAAAGCTCTTTTTAATCGTTGCGCATCTCTAATATCTCCTAAAAAATAGCGAATACAAGGAAATTCCTTCTCTGGAAATTGTTGACTCATTTCGTATTGTTTCAACTCATCTCTTGAAAAGATTACCAGTCTGCTGATGTCTGGATATTTTTTCAGAAGAATTTCAGTTAGTTTTTTACCAAGGGAACCAGTTCCACCAGTAATAAGAATTCGTTTATTGTTGAGAGACATTTATTTTAATTAATGGGTGTTAAATATTATTTTGTTGAAAAGTAAAAGTATCATCGAAGTACCCTGATGTAAAAATATTTTTGGAATCTGGATGCAATCCAATTACAATTGGAGGCATAAGATTATCTACTACATCGTAAGCTGTGTCTGCATTTGATGAACCTAACCAGTAGTATGTTTCATAAACTCCAGGTCTTAAATTAATTTTAGGGAAATTTATATCCAAAGTGAAAATATCACCACTTTTTAAATTTGTTGTATTAATGTTAATCTTTGCTGTACTCGTTACAATATCTCTAGTTTTTCCAGATCTGAAAGCAATGCTAGCCATGAGTTCTTTCACAGGTTGAATTAATTTTATTTTTAATTTAAATTGGACAATATCATTTTGATAAAATTCATTAGTTTTAGTGTTCTGTTCATTAAATGTATCAACTCCAATAAACCTTACTTCTCCTGTGCCCCTTCTAGAAGTAGCGTCATCAATACTATAATTTTCATTGATATTTATTTGCATATTTTGCTGAACATATGCTTTAATAACTTTATCCGTTGGTCCATCAAGTTTCATGGTCCCTTGATTAAGGAGAATTGCTCTAGAACAAAGGTCGTTTACTGCACCCATGTTATGACTTACAAAAATTACTGTTCGGCCTTGTTCCGAAACGTCTTTCATTTTCCCAAGGCATTTATTTTGGAATTCTTGGTCACCTACAGCAAGTACTTCATCAATTATTAAAATATCAGGTTCTAAGTGAGCAGCAACAGCAAATGCGAGTCTAACATACATTCCTGAGGAGTATCTTTTTACCGGAGTATCGATGTACCGCTGAACTCCAGCAAAATCAACTATTGCATCAAACTTAGATTTGATTTCACTTTTTTTCATTCCAAGGATAGCCCCGTTTAAAAATATATTATCTCTTCCGCTTAAGTCTGGGTGAAAACCTGTTCCTACCTCTAAAAGTGAAGCAATTTTACCTTTAATTTTGATGCTTCCTGTTGTAGGAGCGGTTGTTCTTGAAAGTATTTTTAATAAAGTAGATTTACCCGCACCATTTTTTCCAATTAAACCTAGTATTTCTCCTTGTTTTACTTCAAAATTGATATCCTTTAATGCCCATACAAAATCGTTGTCACTTTT
>Ga0209591_10009295_pt1 | contig 10637 bp, 8 predicted proteins | sample MAT01_FD_187207 | JGI IMG/M metagenome (GOLD analysis project Ga0209591, IMG submission 187207) | Freshwater microbial communities from Lake Fryxell liftoff mats and glacier meltwater in Antarctica - MAT-01 (SPAdes) (version 2) | ecosystem: Environmental > Aquatic > Freshwater > Ice > Liftoff...
GATTGGGCAGGCGGGATTTTTTACCTACTACTCGCCTAATCCCTCACCCCGGCCAGCTCGGCCAAACATAAGCCGCCAGCTTCGTCCGTTCAACATAACCGAGCGCCTCATACAACCTCACTGCCCCCCGATTCTCCGCCGTCACCGTCAGAGTCGAATACTCACATCCCAACTCACAAAACTTCGATAGCGCACCCAACATCATCAACCTCCCCACGCCCTGCTTCCTCACCCCCGGGTCCACACAAAGCTGCGACACATGCCCCACCTTCTCAGCCGCAGCATCAGACACACTAGCCAGCAACGCCCCTACCAACCGCCCATCGTTCTTATCGCTAACCAGGTACGAAGCCTCCGCACTAAACCCGCCACAAGCCGGATAACGAATCATATTCGACAGATAAACTCGAGCCCGGGCAGGCACGCGGTACTGATCGTTGATATCCGCATCCATATGTCCCCGGTAAGCCCGAACCATCAACTGCGCCACGTCTTCTTCAAGACGCCAGTTCCAGGGTTCAATCCGCAAGCCTAGCGGAGCAACAACAGAATCGGGCCACCTCGCCCCACTCAACTCAAGCTCCATAAACCGCCGCTCATACCGCTCCGCCCGCGGATGCGAATAAGGAAAGCGCAACATCATCGGCTGCGTCTCAAGCCGCTTCGCCTGCGGAAAACGCCTGATCGCCTCCACCGTCGAGGCCATCAACAGCCGCTCATTCTCAACCGTCGCCCGCGCATCACAAACATAGGCATCCCCAATCAGAGCCTTGTTTTCTTCCACCACAAAATACGAATAGCCCACCACCCGCCGGCCCTCAAGCAACGCCACTCCACCCAAACTATGCGTCGCCACAAGCTGCCTCACCAGCCGCGCCGTACCTGCAAAATCCCACCGGTACCAATCGAGGTAGCGCTGCGTTTCTTCCACCAGCAACTCCTCGATCTGGTCCAGATCAATCTCTTCAAGCGCTACTGGCTCTGGAAAAATCACGCACTTAAGAACTGCTTGATGCCCGCAATCGCCTGCCTTGTCCGGTGATTGTTTTCGATGAAGGCAAAGCGAACATGGCCTTCACCCAACTCACCAAACCCGATCCCGGGCGACACAGCAACCTTCGCCTTCTCCAGCATCTGCTTGGTAAACTCAAGTGACCCCATCGCCTTGAAACGCTCTGGAATCGGGGCCCACAAGAACATGCTGCCCTTCGGCTTCTCCACCGGCCAGCCCGCCTTGTTCAACCCACCCACCAACAGATCACGACGCTTCTGATAGATGTTGCGGATCTTGACAGTCTCTTCTTCGCACTCCCGCAGCGCGATAATCGAAGCAATCTGCACTGGTTGAAAGTTCCCATAGTCGAGATAACTCTTGATCCGGCCCAGTGCCGAAACCATCTTCTTGTTCCCCAGCACAAAGCCCACGCGCCAGCCCGCCATGTTGTAACTCTTCGTCATCGAAAAAATTTCAACGGCATGCTCTGTAGCACCGGGAATCTGCAGGATGCTAGGCGGCTCATACCCGTCAAACCCAAAATCGGCATAGGCAAAATCATGGATCACCATCGTGCCATGCTTGGCAGCCAGATTCAGCACGCTACGGAAGAAATCCAACTCCACCGTATGCGTCGTCGGGTTGTGCGGAAAGCTCACCAGGATCGCCTTCGGCTTCTTCACCTCGGTCTTGTAAACATGCTCAAGACGATTCAAAAACTCATCCGGGCTATTCAGAGGAAGAATGCAAGGAGTCCCCTCGGCCATAGTCACGCCATACTGATGGATCGGGTAGCAAGGGTTCGGCAACGCCACAATATCACCCGGACCAATCACGGCAAACATCAGATGCGCCAGGCCTTCTTTGGCCCCAATCGTCGCAATCGCTTCCGTGTTCGGATCAAGGTCAACGCCCCACTTCCGCTTGTAGCGTTCAGTAATGGCAAGCCGCAATTGAGGGATCCCCTTCGACACGCTATAGCGATGATTCTTCGGGTTCCGCGCCGCTTCAATCAGCTTGTTTACAATGATGCGCGGCGTCGGCCCATCCGGGTTTCCCATTCCAAAGTCCACCACATCCTGCTGGTCTGCCCGCATTCTAGCCTTCATCTCATTGACGACGGCGAACACATAGGGGGGCAGCTTGGCGATGCGGTAAAACTCTTCATTCGATAACGACATTCCTTCTATTGTAGAAAACGTCTCGCCTCAGGTTGCTACGATGACAATAATTCGATGCAAATTCGTAACCTGGTTGCCATCTCTCTGATCCTCGCCATCTGCCTGCCCAGCCCCGCGCAGCAGTCCAAACTGACAATCGAAACGATCATGCAGGGCCCGCGCTACAGCGGCTACACCCCAGCCAGCCTCCGCTGGTCCGGCGACAGCCAGAAACTCTACTTCAACTGGAAGCGCCATACAGATCCAATTCAGGCCCCCATGGAAACCTACGTAGTCAACCGCGACGGCTCGAACCTCGTCAAACTCAGCGAGACGGAAGCCCGCCTCGCCCCACCCGAGAACTGTACCTACGACGAAGCCCGCAACAAATGCCTCTATTCAAGTTCAGGCGACCTCTGGATCTACGATTTCACTACCGACAAAATCAAACGCCTCACCGCCACCAGCGACATCGAATCGCAACCTCGCTTCATCCCCGGTGCCAAAGAAATCGCCTACCAGCGCGCAAACAACCTCTTCATCCACTCCCTCACCGACGGCTCGATCGAGCAGATCACCGACATCCGCACCGGCAAGCCCTCCCCTGAAGAAGAAGAGCCCAAGAAGGACCCGAAGAAAGAACTCACCGCGCAGGAATTCCTCAAGCAAGAGGAAAAAGACCTCCTCGCCATCGTCAAGCAGCGCAAAGAAGTGAAGGACGAATCCCGCGCCCGCCGTCTCCGCGAAAACCCAAGAAAGCCCTACTACCTCCCCGCCCGCAACATCGCCTCAAGCCTCCGTCTCACGGCCAACCGCGCCCACGTCATCGCTGTCCTCAACGAGCAACCGGAAGGCGCAAAAACCGCCATCATCCCCAACTACATCACCGAGACCGCCTATACAGAGGACCTCACCGCCCGCACCAAAGTCGGAGACACCCAGGGCAAGTCCCGCTTGATCGTCATCGACACCAAAACCGGCGAAGCCAAACCAGTAGACCTCGCTTTAGGCGAAAAACCCAAGTCGACCCGCATCTTCAACCTCGTCCAATCAGACGACGCAACCAAGGCGGTTTTCCTGCTCCGCTCAGACGACAACAAAGACCTCTGGCGCATGGCCCTCGACACTGCAACCGCCAAAGCCCGCATCCTAACCCACGATCATGACGATGCCTGGATCGGCGGCCCCGGCATCTTCCGCATCGGCTTCCTCGGCAACCTGATCTTCTACCAAAGCGAAGTCACAGGCTTCAGCCACCTCTATCTGCAACCCTTCGCCGGCGGCGACCCCAAGCCCCTCACCTCAGGCAACTACGAACTAACCAACGTCGAGCAATCCAAAGACAAGCTCCTCTTCTACATCACAACAAGTGAAGGCAGCCCCTACGAACGCCACTTCTATTCGCTCGATCCTTCAAACGGCGTAAGAACCAAAATCACCACCGCCCCTGGCGAACACAACGTAGTTCTATCGAGAGACGAAAACTGGATCGCCGACATCTACAGCTTCACCACCAAGCCCGACGAAGTCTACATCGGAGAAAAGAAGACTGGGGCAAAACTCCAGCAAATCACTACTTCACCGTCCCCCGAATTCCTGGCCCGCAAATGGATTGAACCCGCGATCGTAGAGATTCCAGGCAGAGACGGCAAGAAGATTCCCGGCCACCTGATCAAGCCCACCACAACCCGCCGCGGCGGCCCCGCAGTGATCTTCGTCCACGGAGCGGGCTACCTGCAAAACGTCCACCGCTGGTGGCCCAACTACTACCGCGAGTACATGTTCCACCACATCCTCTCAGCCGCCGGCTACACGGTATTAAACATCGACTACAGAGCTAGTTCCGGCTACGGCAGAGACTGGCGCACCGGCATCTACCGCTTCATGGGAGGCAAGGATCTGGAGGACCATCTCGACGCCGCCAAATGGCTAGCCACCGCCCAGGGCGTCAACCCAAAAAAGATCGGAATCTACGGAGGCAGCTACGGCGGCTTCATCACTCTAATGGCCCTCTTCACCAGCCCCGATACCTTCGCCGCAGGGGCTGCACTAAGGCCAGTAACAGACTGGGCCCACTACAACCACGGCTACACTTCGAACATCCTGAACGAACCCCAAAAAGACGCCGAAGCCTACCGCAAAAGCAGCCCGATCTACCACGCCCAGGGCCTAAAGAGCGCACTGCTAATAGCCCACGGAATGGTAGACGTCAACGTCCACTACCAGGACAGCGTCCGCCTCGTCCAGCGTCTGATCGAACTCGGAAAAGAAAACTGGGAACTAGCCAGCTACCCAGTAGAAGACCATGGCTTCGTAGAACCCTCAAGCTGGACCGACGAATACCGCCGCATATTGAAACTCTTCGAGAAAAACCTCAAATAGACCGAATTGCAATAGCAATCCCCATTACAGAAAGCGTACGCCGCTCAGAATTCCGCGCAACCATTCCAATTGCTCTGCGGTCTCTGGCACAGCCACGCCGCGCACCTTGCTCACCAATTCCACTGCCTCTTCTACGCAAACCCCGCTCTCCACAAGAATCGCTACCGCCGCCATGCCAGCGCGGCCCACACTCTGGCGGCAATGAATCGCAACCGCTCTTCCAGACTCAAGATCCGCTTCCAACCGCGAAACTGCAGCGGCAAACTCGCTTCTGGAATAGGGCACACCTCGATCCTTTACAGGTAATGAAAAGAACTCCAAACCAGCTCTTACCGCAGCTTCCTCTTCCGAGCCCAGTCCAAGTTGTCCAGCCTCTTGAGGCTCCAAAAGCGAAACCAATACATCCACCCCAGCGCCATGCAGACTGGCCAGCTCATCATCCAGCCAATCCCCTCCACGCGGCCGCGCAACAATGTAGAGCTTACCTTTCCACCGGCCCGGAATCTCGAATAGTTGCGGCTTCATACTTCTTTCTCAATTATCGTGCGCGGCAATGAATGTATGTCTAGGCCGCGCCCCAACAATACAGCAAGCCGGTGGTGCCCATCAAGGAGCAAACCATCAGGTCGTGTCTTCAAACTCCCATCTTGCCCTGTCGCAAGACTCTCAAGAATTACTTCCGTGCTGAGCTTCGCAAAATACTCAAGCTTTACACGATTCAATGTCTCAGCGCGATGCAGAAAGACGATAGGCGTGGGTTCCCTCTCCCTCACTCAAGCCTCCCGTTCCAAGCTATTCTCCCCACCCATCTCCAGCCGCCCCTTCTCCACATACAAGGTCTGCGACGGAAACGCAAAGTCCGAATCATGCTTCTTAACTATCTCCATCACCCCCAGCAGTAACTCCTCCTGTATCTTCAAAAATTCTGCATAGTCACTCGTCAGCACATAGGCAAACAACTCAATATCGAGCGAATAAGTCCCAAACTTCAAAAACTGCACCCGCCTTCCCTCCGCGCTCACCCGATCGTCCTTCTCCAGCAACACCCGCAGTTCATCGAGCAATCCCCGCATCCCGCCGCTCTCCATCCCGTACTTCACCCCGATCACATGCTTGAACAAGATCCGGTCCCGCTGCCCAAGATTCTCAATATTCATCGTCGCCAGTTGCCCGTTCGGGATATACAAAACACTCCGCTGCACCGTCCGAAAACGAGTCGCCCGCAAACCGATATCCTCGACCGTCGCCACACCCGTTGGAAACTGGCAGCTGTCCCCCACCCGGATGCTCTGATCGCTCAGTAAAGACAACCCTCCAAACACATTCTCCAGTGTCTTTTGCGCCGCAAACGCTATCGCAATACCGCCAATTCCCAGTCCGGCCAGTGCCGCCGTAATGTCATAGCCAAAGCTCTTCAGCCCAATCAGCACCGCCCCCATCAACACCAGCAACTGCACCAGCCGACGCCCCAGTTGCAGTATCGACCGCGTGGAACTCAGATTGTTCCGCGTCAAATACTCCTTCACCCGCCGGTCCGCATAACCAATCACATTGAAAATCACCCAAACCCACAACATCAGCCACAGCACGATCAACACTCGCGTATACCAGACCCGGTACACCAACGGCAGCCCCAAAACCCGCGAAGCCATATTGTGAAGAATCAGCCCCACGAACAATACCGCCGGCAATTTCGGACTCCGCGACACCTCCCAGCGCGCCGGCAGCCAACGCACCAGGATCCAGAGCACGCCCCACGCCAGGCCCATCGCCAGCGGTAGCGCGATCAGAATCGACAGCAACACCCAAATCGGCATCGACAGAAAGTGATGATCGATCAACACTCGCGGCAGCAGGCGCTCCACAGCTGGAAACCCAAACTCCGAAAACATCTGAGGGGCCATCGCCACCGACTCCCGGCTCAATACCCAGACCTGCTGCCCGCTCTCAGCCACCCGAATCATCACCACCGGGCTCGACTGCTCCGCCCCTACCACCGCCCCCACCGTGTCTCGATCCGGCGAAATCCCGTCATCGCCATTTCCCTCCGGCTTCGAGCTGACACTGTCCAAATTCCCTACAAAGCCGCGATCCAAAACAAAGTGCAGCTGGCGGGCCAGTTCAACCTTTTCCTTCTCAGACACTCCAGGGGCATACTGCAAATAATTCGTCGCCTTGACGAAGTTCCCCTCATGGGTGCTCTGCAAAAAGCCCATAAAGCTCGATTTCGGAGTAGTCCTGCCCAGACGGTCCAGCGTCGTCTGCCCGCTCGCCAGCCCACTCAGCACAAATATTGCAATCCAGATCCGCATAGCTCCTCCCACCATAACCCCATTTTGTGACACGCGAGTGGGTCAATCTGTGTCCCACCGCCACGCTCCGGCCTTGAAAACCAGAATTAAATGCTTTAGAATCAATAAAGTACTTCGGCAGCTCGCGTGCTACCGATATGGATAGAAAGATCATGACGCGCCGCTGTGCCAGCCTCCTCCTCTCATTCACGCTCCTTGCGAGCTTGACGATAGAGTTGTGTGCCGCCACCCTCGAACAGCTTTCCGAAGCCCGCCTGATCAACGAATCCACAGAAATCGTCCGCGGCACAGTCACTTACTGTAACCAGACCTACCGTCAACCCGTCATCTGGACCGTTTGCGAAGTCGCCGTAACAGAGCGTTTTAAAGGCCAACAAGCTTCCAAAATTCAGGTTGCGATTCCCGGCGGCACTGCCGCTGGCTTCCGGCAGAGCTTCGAGGGCTCACCCACTCTCACCCGCAACTCGGAATACCTGTTCTTCCTCTGGCAGGGCAAGAGCGGCCTAAAGCAAATCATGGGCCTCAGCCAGGGCCTTCTCAACATCGTAAAAGACGCAAATGGCAACCTGATGGTCGCCCGCGCCAAATCTGAAGACCGAATGGTCACTCCCGAGGGCCAACCCGTCGAAGACCCCGGCGTCAACATGCCCCTGAGCAGCCTGCGCAGCCGAATTACAGCCAGACAGCCCCGCGGAGCACGCCAGTGAGAATCCTCCGCACGCTCCCACTCCTGGCCGTCCTTGCGGCCTCAGCCACTGCTAGCTACCATTTCGTCCGCTACTCCAGCCGCTTCGGCTACCAGCAGCCCATCTACGAAAAGTTCGATCTAAACGCGCTGGTCAATCGCACAGTCCCTTTCTTCCTCGTCTCTGACGGTCAGGAAAAACTGGCGCCCGGCGACAATTCAAACGCCCTGATGAGTCAAATCCTGCTCGCAGCCCGCACCTGGAGCGATGTAGCGACAAGCGACCTCCGCATTGCCTTCGGCGGTTACGCACCCATCGCCTCCGGCCCGCAAGGTGCCCCAGGCATCGACGTCATGTTTTCAAAGACGTCCCCCCCGGCGTCATTTCCTACGCCGGCCCCACCGTTAAGGCCGAATCCGACCTCAACGGGAGCGAGCCCTTCACCCCCATCCTCCGCTCGCTCGTCGTCTTCCGCAAAGACCTCACCAATATCAGCAGCGTCGCCTACCCCAGCTACTCAGAAGTCTTCTTCCTCAACGCCGTTCACGAGCTAGGCCACGCCCTCGGCCTCCAGCACACCTTCACATCGTCGGCGATGTCCACCCAACTTACCCGCGCCACCACTCGCTCTAAACCTCTCGCCTCCGACGACATCTCGGCCATCTCGATCCTCTACCCCTCGCGCAATTTCGCCAGCCTCTTCGGCTCGGTCACCGGCAGAGTCACCCAGAACGGCAACGGCGTCAATCTCGCCAGCGTAGTCGCCCTCTCCCTCAACGGCACTGCCGTCAGCACCCTCACCAACCCCGACGGAACCTACCGAATTCAAGGCGTCCCCCCAGGTCCCTATCAGATTTACGTCCACCCCATTCCGCCTCCGGTCCAGGGCCAGGCCACGCCGGGCGATATCATTCTCCCCCGCGACCCAGACAACAACCAGATCCCGGTCAATAATCGTTTCGACCTCCAGTTCTTCCCTGGCACTCGCGATCCCCAGGCTGCCCGCACGATCAACATCAACCCGGCACAGCCCATATCCGACATCAACTTTACAGTCAACACGCGCACCTCAGCCCCCACCCTTTTCGCCCCCACGACTTACAGCTACTTCACCAACCCGGCCACCAACTCCGGCAACTACGTCCGCCCGGCCTTCATCACTCCACAAGTCGTCAACCCCGGCTTCATCGCCACCGGCTACGGCTTCGTAACCTCTTCATCCACTCCCGTCGCCGGTCTCCGCTCCACCATTCTCGGTGGCTCACCGGCTATCAATGGAGTCCGCGGTTTCAGCAACCAGTTCATCGTCTTCGACCTCTTCCTCTCCGGCTTCCTCAGCGAAGGCGAGCGCCACATGGTCCTCGAAAGCGGAGCCGAAACCTACGTCCTTCCCTCTGCCCTTCAGGTCGCCACCCGCCGAGCTCCAGAAGTCATCAACGTCAACTGGATCGCCCCCGCCACTGACGGCACCCGCATGGCACTGGTCACCGCCACTGGCATCAACAACAAAACCCGCGTGCTCGTCGATGGCGAACACGCTCCCGTCCGCAATTTCGATGAAGCCGCCGGCACCCTGCAAATCGCTGTCCCCACTGCCGCTTCCGGCCACGTCGCTCGTGTCGTGCTGCTCAATTCCGACGGCCAGAGCTCGCTTTTCCTCCGCCCCGATGCCCCGGCCCAACTCCCCTTCACCGAATCGGAAGCAAGCAGCTTCACGATCACGCCAAATACCATCAACCCGGCTACAGAAACCGTTTACGAAATTAACTCTCCAGGCGCTCGCTTCCAGTCCGGTCGCGTTACGGTCGGCTTCGGCTCAAGCGACATCCAGGTGCGGGCCCTCACCGTCCTCTCACCCACCAGGCTTCTGGTCAGTGTCGTAGCCACTCCTCAAGCTCCTTCTGCAAACTACACAGTCACCGTGCAATCCGGCCTCAATCATATGCAGCTACGCAATGGCCTTGGCGTACAAAATCTCTCGGTAGCCTTTGGCCGCCCAGCCCTCCAGCCAGACTCACGCTGGACCACCGAAACCGGCAACCTATTCGTGATGCCAGGCTCAAACGCACTAGTCCTGGTAGCGGGCCTCAACTCGAGCAACCCCCGCGTCACAGCCACCCTCAACGACCTTCCCATCAATGTTCTTTCCGCCGCCTCTGGTAGAGTCCTCCTACAAATCCCTGCCACCGCCAACACCGGATGGGCGCAGCTTAAACTAAACATCGAAGGCGAAACTGTCAATAGCGTTTTAGTCCTCATCACCGGCGCAGCCCCCACTATCCAGCGTCTCGAAGGTTCAGACCAATTCAACATCGACACCATCCGCCCCGCCATTCCGGGCGACCAGATCCTGGTCACCTTCACCGACCCTTCGCAGTCGACCGATTCCACCCTTCGGGCAAACGAAGTTTCCCTGACCCTGGGTGAAACTCCGATCTACACTCTCCGCGTCGATCGCATTGCCGCAGGAGTCTTTCAGGCCGCGATCACTCTTCCCAGAGGTACACCAGATGGTACGCAGACTCTTTCAGTCGTCGTTAACGGTCGCCCTTCTTCTGCTTTCAACATCGCTGTCCGCAACCGATAGCCCCAACGCCCGAAAATAGTCGTCAGTGCTCCTAACTCTCCTCCTCCTCACCCTCGCCCAGTCGCCCGAATACATCCGCGCCGGCAACCCCGACGACATCGTCACCAAACCCAAGCCCGGCTATCTCCTGATGGGCGGTGGCAAAGACGTAGAAGAAGCCTTCCACTGGATGATTGAAAAATCAAGCGGCGGCGACTTCCTGATCCTCCGAGCCCGCGGCACCGACGCCTATAACCCCTTCGTCCAAAAACTCGGCAAGGTCAATTCCGTAGCCACCCTCATCCTCAAGAACCGCGAACATTCAAACGACCCAACCGTCATCGACCACATCGACAAAGCCGAGGCGATCTTCATGGCCGGCGGTGACCAATGGAACTACATCCAGTTCTGGAAAGACTCCCCCGTCTCCAAGGCGATCCAACGGCGCATCGATGCCGGAGTCCCCGTCGGCGGCACCAGCGCCGGTCTCGCCGTCCTCGGCGAATACTATTTCTCGGCCCAGCACGACACCATCAC
>Ga0209591_10009296_pt1 | contig 10637 bp, 12 predicted proteins | sample MAT01_FD_187207 | JGI IMG/M metagenome (GOLD analysis project Ga0209591, IMG submission 187207) | Freshwater microbial communities from Lake Fryxell liftoff mats and glacier meltwater in Antarctica - MAT-01 (SPAdes) (version 2) | ecosystem: Environmental > Aquatic > Freshwater > Ice > Liftoff...
TCGGCGACAACGCCAAGTGGGTGTTCGACACGTATCGCTACGATGCGTTCGGGCGGCGCGTGTGGGTACGTTCAGACGGGAAGTCTTCGGCGATCAGCGGCGGCTTCACCGCCGAGTGGATGGAGTGCGATCTGAGCACGGTTAGGCGCACCGTGTGGGACGGCGACCGCGAGCTGGTGGAGCTGCAGGTACCCGTGAAGCAGGCCGGGAGCACCACGGAAGAATCGGCGAGCACGCTGGAGAACGACCGGTACGTGCCCGACCTGCCGCAGGCGCAGGGCAACGATCAAAACCCGTTCTTTGGACGCGTGGTGTATACGCACGGCTTGGGCACCGACCAACCCATTGGCCTGACGCGCTATAATTACGTCGACCGGTTCGGCACGGCCCCGAGTGTGGTGGCCTTTCCGCCGACGGCGCTGTCGTTGGTGTGGAACACGCTGGGGAAGTTGAGCTTCGACGATGGCGACGCTGATGCATGATGCGGGCGCCAATATCCTGGATTTGCAAGCAATGCTCGGGCATGCGCAGCTCTCGACGACGGAGATTTACACGCACGTCTCGATCGAACTGGAATGATGCGGGTGTCCGGTGCTCTGTCTCATGCACATGCATCGCACACGCGTCACGCGCGCGCGTCCTTCTTTAGCTGCTAGTAGCTGCTAAAAAGAAAACAACAACAGCAGTCGTATGCAGGATGTGCGCGCGAAGACACTGCCAATCAGTGTGCGCTGCGCGCTTGGTATGATCCCCCCGCCCGCCCACGGCCCGCGAACAGAGTCCGATGCAGAGGGCCCGTGCCCGTCCGCCCTCCGTGGGGGCTCCCCGACTGGTGTCCCCTGACGCGCATCCGCTTGACCGAACATGTCTAAACAGGCATATTTCACAATGCCGCCGATCATTGGGCTCAAGCCGGTCGAGTGGATCAGCTCCACCCGAGATGATCTCCAGCGCCTACCGGAAGCGGTCCAGTACGAGTTTGGGTACGCCCTCTATCAGGCACAGGTAGGAAAGCATCATGTCAGCGCCAAGCAGCTCAAAGGAGAATTTCGTGGCTTGATCGAGCTCGTCGAAGACTTCGACGGCGACACGTATCGCACGATCTACACGGTGAAGCTGGCGGGTGTCGTGTATGTGCTGCATGTGTTTCAGAAAAAGGCCACGCACGGCATCGGCGCGCCACGGCACGAGATCGCAACGCTCCGCGCTCGACTACAGCAGGCGAAGGCGCACTACGCGGCGCACTACGGACCCCCGAGGAGCCCCTGATGGCCACGAGAGCAGTGACACGAATCGTCCAGCGCAAAGCGCGCCGAGCAGACGCGCCTCCGGTCGATCACAGCAGCGTCACCCGCGGCAGCGGCAATGTCTTTGCGGATATCGGACTCCCGAATCCTGAAGAACATCTGGCCAAGGCACAACTCGTCTCGATGATCGATGACGTGATTCGGGATCGTGGACTCACCCAAAAGAATGCGGCGGCCCTCATGGGCATCGATCAGCCGAAAGTGTCACATCTCTTGCGGGGGCGATTTCACGGCTTCTCGACGCACCGGCTCCTGGAATTTCTGAACGCGCTCGGCCGGGATGTCGAGATCATCGTGCGAGCCGCACCGAAATCACGCAAGCGTGGGCGGCTGCACATCGCGGCCGCCTAGCCTCGGCCGTCAATCACGCTCCACCACCACCGCCACCACAACATCGGCAACAGCCAACTGTTACCAATCCGGGCCCCCTCGGCTTCTGCGACGCACGCGTTGGAATACCGTATCACCAGCGTCGCCTTTACCGTGGTTGAGTTGCGCGACCCCGGCACGAACATCGGTTCGTAACGCTTCAAGCCTCCTGCTCCGCGTCGTGCGCCTGGAGCATCCGAAGCCCGGCGCGGACCACTTCACTCGCCCTCGTGCACGTGACGCTCTTCACTTTCTCGCCGACAAACGCCTCGAACTCCGGCGTCAAAGACACGTTCATGACGGGCCTCCTCTAGGTGAACGTAAAGTTGTCATAAAAACACCAGCAATATTCGCCATCGTCGGACGCGATACTTACGATCCGCGTTTGGATCCGTTTAGTGCTGAGGGTCCTTGGCCCCGTCGTCACGCAACTGAAACTGCCGTTCACTGCGCGCCGTCGCACCATCGCGCCTGCGCATTTCTATCGCCAGCCGATACAGACCCGCTGGCAGATCCCGAAGGTTGAGCGTGACGGCACGACTCGTGGTCGGCATCGCTTGCGTTTCCACCGCGCTCCCGCGACGCACTTCAGGTTCACGCCACGTGATGACCACACTGTCACGTCGAGCACCAACAACACCAAGACGTTCGCCGATCCGGCGCGTCGCACCCGCTTCATCGTCGCGTGTCACGCTGAGACGCACATCGAGCGTGTCGCCCAGCGCGAACCCGTAACCTTCCCAGTACACCGCGATGCGTTCCGCGCGCGGAAACGACAGCGTCCCCGCCATCTGCGCGAGCACGCGGACCGGATCGGTGGGCGCCGCATCCAGACTGTCTCGCATCTCCACGAACACCGGTGTGGAGAGCGCTACCGACCGCGAGGCCATCGCACGCAGCGTCGGCGAGGGTGTGATACCATACCGTGCCCGGAACCAAGTCGAGCGCGCTGGCGCCGTCGTGTCGGTTCGTGGCGTGGTGCGTCGCGCGCGTTCGGTCAGTCGCGGATCGTTAACGCGCACTTCGGCACTCAGCACCAATGGCGTAGACGGCACGCTCGCCGCCAGTCGTATCGTCGCCTCGCGATCAACCGTCGACCGCGCCAGCATACGCAGATCGGTCGGGCCAGTGCTCCCGACCAGCACAGCAGCAAGCGTCTCGCCGGACCGTCGCCCCTGCCCGCCCGGTGGACTCGCGATCGCGAACGCATAGAGCACCGTGCTGTCACGTCGCCACTGCGCGTCCTGTCCCGTGGCGAGCGTCAGAAGGTGTATCGACAACGGCATGTGTTCCCGCGGCCACCACGTATCGAACGATACTGCGGTCGGCGCGGTCAGCTGCCAATCAGACGCGCGAAGCTGCATCGGCTTTGTGATCGCCTGTATCGGCGGCACGAGCGCCTGTCGATCACGACGATACTCGCGCGCCGTGTACGGAGGCGCGGGAATCCAGAGGCGCGCATTCACTTCGCGCAGCACGTTGAGCTCGTCTTCGAACGGCCCGCCTGGCCAATAGGTGTAGGAAGGCCAGCCGTAGCGAATGGTCAATTCGTGTTGCGCCTTGCCGCCCCCGGACGCAGACCACACGAAACGCTCGTCGCGATCAAGCGCGGCGCGGACACGCGCATGGGTTTGCCGACTGCGATGCGAGACAAAGCGCTCGTTCCCCGGGACACTCCACAGCGGATCAGACAACCACCACATCTGCTCCACAAACCGTTGACGCTCGCCACAGGGCATCGCCGCCACGCGCGCGCGTTCGTCGGCCGAGAGCAAGAGCAATGCGTCCGCATCCGCGCACGTGGAGTCGGTTGGCGCCAGGCGCATCGCCTCATCCGCAAGCCGAAACACCGAGTCGGCCGCAGCGATACGATCCGCCTGTTCCAATGCGAGACCCCGCAGCGCAAGGCACCAGACGCGCGTACCCTGGCATGCCTCGGCGGCGGCGATGGTGCGTTGTGGCATGCGCTGGTCCAACACAAACCGCACACGCTGTCCCGCGATCCATTCGTCTCGCGGAAACTCCGCGTGCGCCCGCTCGAGCAGTTCGATCAGCTTTTCGCGCTCGGTGATCAGCAGCACGCGTTGGGCGATGGGCACCGCCACATCAAGGCCGTCGCTTTCGTCGTTTGGCGTAGGCTCGTCGGACGGGAGCCACGAGGGACACACCGAGCCTTTGGGATCGCGGATAAGGCGTTGCGTCGCCCACGACACCGTTCCGGCAACCGGTGCGTCGGGTCGTACGGTCCGTGTGGGTGGTGGCTCGGGTGGAATCACTGGCGCGCGGCCTCGTCGCGTGGGCGTGGTACCGAGATCGACTCGCGGCGCCCTGTTCGGCGTGTAGCCGATGTCGCCGCGCGACCGCGACTTGGCCATTTCTATCTGGCGATCGGACGGCGACTCGACAAAGCAGAGCATGGACAAATAGCGGCGCAATTCTGGAGTCAGCAGCATCGCGTCGTGATCACCGATGAAGAACGGCTCAGCCATCGTGCCGTTTCTCATCACGGCCCACCCGCGAATCCTGGTCAGATTGATCATCCCGTGGCGCTTCACTTCGGCTTTCTGCCACGTGCTGCGCCAGCGATCCTGAAATTTCTCGATCGCCCTCGTGAGGGTACGGTGCAGGTCCACAGAGTCCGTCCGCACCGCGAATGCGGCCACGCGCGGCGGCGGCTGCTGCGCGCTCAGTCGCGGTGCTCCCCACAGCACGGCCGCCATCAACAGCGGCACGCGAACTTTCGTTATGAACCGCGTACGTTTCATGGCCGCAAGGCGGAAGCAGGGTCTACATGGCTCCGCACCGATCATCGGGTGCGCTGACACGAGTCTACGCTGGAAGACCGATGGACGCCATGTGACCTCTGTGATTCATCACAAGGTTCAAGGCACTGACATTGCGTGAACGGGAGCGGCCGTAGCACTTTAGGGCCAGTGCGTGTTGCATGCATCGCGCCAAGTCTCGGTTCCCGACCACCACCGGCGAGCGGCCGTCGCTCGATCCCACCTCAGCACGTCAATCATCGCGTCATGCGTAGTCAATCTGTTCGCGTGCTTCTCGCCCTCGCCGTCGGACTCGCGCTCGGCGTGAGCCTCGCCACGTGGGGCGATGCGTCCTCGCGCTTCGTCGCTATCGCTGACGTCGTGGGCACGTTGTGGACCAACGCGATTCGCATGACGGTCATTCCCCTCGTTGCCGCGCTGACAATCGCGTCGGTGGCAGGCACCGGAGCGAGCACGGATCTGCGACGCGCCATGGGCCGAGCGTTCGTGGTCTTTCTTGTGCTGCTTGTGCTCGGTGGAGTTCTGGCGCTCGTTATCGGTGAACTCGCGTTCGCAGATTTCGTACTGCCGGCCGACGTCGCGGCTCGTGTTCGCGGCTCGGCGACCGCCGTCGGCGCCACGCCAACCTTGCCATCGCTGAGCCAACGCCTCATCGACATGGTGCCGTCGAATCCGATCAAGTCGGCCGCTGATGGAGCACTGCTGCCGCTGGTCGTCTTCACGCTGACCTTCGGCTTCGCACTCAAGCAGATCGCGGTAGAACGACGCGACGCCGTGATCACCTTCTGCCGCGGCATCTCCGACGCGCTTTTGGTTGTGGTTGGATGGGTCGTCGCCGTCGCGCCGGTTGGCGTCCTTGCGCTCGCCTTTGCGCTTGGCGCACGACTGGGCGTCTCGAGCCTTGGCGCACTGGCGCGCTACATCGCTACGCTGGCGCTGGTGCTGATCGTGTTCACGCTGATGCTGTACCCCGTGGTGATGCTCTTCGGGCGCATGTCCCTGCGACGGTTTGCCGCCGCCGCTGCACCGGCGCAGGCGCTCGCTGCGGGGTCGCGATCGTCACTCAGCGCCCTGCCCATGATGATCAGTGCCGCGCAAGAGAAGCTTGGTCTTAATGCGACTGCGAGTGGGTTCGTGTTACCACTTGCCGTGTCGGTCTTTCGCGTGAACGTGCCAATGGCGTGGGTGGTGGGTGTGATTTTTCTTGGCAAGGTCTACGGGGTCGACATCAGCGTCACCACGCTCGCGCTGGTTATTGTGACGTCAACACTGCTGAGCTTTAGCGTCCCCGGGATTCCGTCGGGCAGTTTGTTTATCCTTGCCCCGGTGCTGGTCGATCTCGGCCTGCCCGCAGAAGCCGTGGGCATCTTGATCGCCGTCGATGTCATACCCGACATTTTCAAGACCACCGCGAACGTCACCGCGCATTTGACGGCGGCAACGCTGGCCAGCGGGTGATCTGGGGACGGCGGTCCTCGCCGACTCTCGCGCTTTCTGGCATTCGGCGCTATGCTGGGGTGGATTGTGCATGTTCCCACATGTCAGGAGTCATCCCATGGAGCCGTCGATAGTGGAGTGGCTGACCAAGGTCGGCAGCACTGCCTTCGCGTGGTCGCTCGGAGCCCTCGTCGTCGTCAACGCGGTGACGGCGGTGGTGTTCCTCGTTCGCCATGACCGGGCGCTCGTAAATCGTTGGACAGGTCGAGTCCTTGCGCTCGACCTTTTCCTCGTCGGTACCGGCGTCGGCGTGCCGCTCATGACTACGATGGCGCGCATGACGGTGACGCTTGTCTCGTCGTCAGTGGTCGCCTCGGGGATGGGTGTCGAAGCAACGAACGCAGCGCCTTCTGACGGCGTGATATCCGTACTTCGGAGAAAGTAGACACTCGTTGGGCGATGATGGTACTGCGCTTGCTTCGCGCGTCGCGCCGAGTGGTGCTGGCCGGAACAGCGCTTTGCGCCTGCACACGCGGCGAGCGCGCGTTCGGCACGCGTGCCCTTCACGCGCAGCCTGCGCGCAACGCCGGGCGCGCGCGCGGACCTTCGACGCTCGATCAACCGTCCGTCGTTCGGCTCACACCCCTGCGCACGATCGGGAGACTCGAAGGACCACCAGAGTATGCCTTCGGGGAGCTCGGTGAAATTGCGGTGGACAAGCGTGGCCGACTGTATGCGTACGATGAGAAGGACCATCAACTGCGCGCGTACGATGCCGCCGGCTCGTTCGTAACCAGGATCGGTCGGCGCGGTTCTGGCCCGGGCGAATATCAAGGGATCGTGGGCCTGACCATTGTTGCCGATTCATTCGTCGCCATCTACGATCCATCCCTCGCACGTATCACGTTGTTCGAGCCGTCGGGGAAACTCTATCGCACCATCAGCGAGCCGCGCGCGACGTCCTGGGGTGGTGAATCGTTTTTTGCCGACAATGCCGGGCGCGTGTTTGTTCGCATCCCTGTTCGACGCCCCGGTGCGAGCGAAATGGCGGAAGGCGAGGGTGCAACGGCCGGTGCGCGCTTTCTCGGCTTCGACACCAAGGGCCGGTTTGTCGATTCCACGCGTCGGCGCCGCGCAGCTGGTTGAGCGCGCATGGACGCCCGTAGCATTGACGTCCGGTGAGCGCTTGAATTGGGAGCAATGGGCGACGTACATGTCAAACCTCGATAAAGGTCGATACACGTATGCGATTCCAACACGAAAACCCGCCTACAATGGTCTCAAGGTCGACCTGAACGGTCGTATCTGGGTGTCAGTATTTGCAGCGGCCGAAAAACGCGACGTTACGCCGCGTGGCGCAGGGGAAGAACGCGCCCCACATGGCGGTCTGGTCGTAGTAGTGGGTCCTCCCTGTGCTCATGTACCCGAACGCATCCCCCGGAGCCTGTCGGGAGGTCGCAACCGCCCGTCGCGCGGGCGTCACCGTATTCGGGGGGTGAGTCCTACGCTGGCCGCGTTGTTCGGGCCTATCTCAGGGTCCCGGTGACGGTCCAGCGGGAGCACGGCAAATGCCGGGCCGAGCGCGCACTAACCGCGACTCCACGCCAACTCCACACCCTCCTTCGTGCCTAGCGCGCTTCGGAGCAACGCCACGAGTTCCACCGACGCGCCCTCCGCCTCGAGCAGGTCGATCGTCCCCGCTTCGATGTAGTAATCCGTATCGGTACGCGACTCTTCTTCGAGCAACTCGATGAGCTTGGAGAGGTCCGCTTCGGTGATCGTACCGACCGCAGTACCGGAGTCGTTGTCACGCAGAGTGATCATTGTTTTTTAGCAGGAGGAAGGTTGTGGCTACGTCAAATGCTCACGCTTCACGGGCAAAGGCTCACTTAAAATGCAGCGGCGCAGCCGCTGTTACCAGAGCGTCTTTCACGAGTCGCGCGCGCGTCACGCGAAGCCCGACGCGCAGTCCCCGGCCGAAGGGGGCCGGTGCGAGGCTGACCGTGGCGGGAAGCCTCGCCCGCTCCCATGGTTTCGAACCGACGGCCGTGCCGATCGGTGCGCCGAGCATACCCCTCCGATCGCGCTGAACAGCGCATTCTCGAAGCCGCTGATCTTTACGCAGTCGGCACCGCTCTGAGCATCCTTGCACGGGCGGTCGGCGGGGGATGACCGCACCCCAACCCGATCGCCCCCCACAGTGCGCCCTTGCCGGCCCCTCGGCTTCGGCTCTTGCCGCGCGAGATCTCGAGTGAGGTGAGGGCCGCCATCAACGCCGGGTGCCATCGACCATCCTGTCCGGAAATCACGAATCGATTGCTCGCCACCGCAAGCAACGGGACATCATTGTCACCGTCGCCCGCCGCAGCCACCACGCGAGGACTGAGCTGCCGGCGGAGGACTGAGCTGCCGGCGGAGGACTGAGCTGCCGGCGAGCGAGGGCGTCGAGTAGGGCGGTTGCACCGCGCCCCCTGTCAGCGCCCCGCGTCACCGCCAGCCACGAGCCACCGGACGCTATGCTGAATCCACGCTGACGCAACGACGTCGCCAAGGGCATCCGATCATCCCACGGTGACCAGGACTTGGCCGGAGGAGCACCGACGCCCGCCCACCAAGCGTTGGCTCGACGTCGGCTTGATCAACGTACTCAACGCCGAGCAGCGATGCCGTTTCACGCACCGTGTCACGAATGGTAGCGGCATCGTCACCGAGCGACATCACGCACCACTCGAGCGCATCGATTGTTTCGCGGGTACCCATCGTCGACAGCGACTCGTGCCACGGCAGCGCGACCACGGCGCCGTTCTCCGCCACCACCGGCCCCGAAAGCGGTCGCGCTGATTGCGCGAAAGTTCGAGGATCGTGCGACTTGACGCCAACACGACGTCGATGGCATCGCGGTACCGCGAAAGGTCACTCGGGGTGATGGCATAGTGGCCGGCGTTGTCGAGCAACGTCCCATCGACATCCGAGAACAGCATCACGCGCGCCATCAACGCGGCGCCTCACCGATCGATCGCGCGTGGTCGCGTGCACCACGGCAGACTTCTCGATACCAGTGCGCGGATGCCTTCAAGGTACGCTTTTGCGTCAGGTAATCGACGTGAACAAGACCGAAACGCGGCCGGTACCCGGAGGCCCATTCAAAGTTGTCGTACAGACTCCACGCGTGATAACTCCGCACGTTGGCCCCGTCGCGAATGGCGTCGGCCACCGACTGCAGGTGTGCGCGATGATACGCGATGCGCGAGTCGTCGTGAATCATCCCGTCTTCCCCGGGCGACTCATCGAACGCGCAGCCGCTTTCGCACACCTCGATCGGCACGTCGCCGTAGTGGGTGCGCAGATCAAGCAACGCGTCGTACAGCGCACGCGGCCAGATCTCCCAACCCATCGCCGTGCGCTTCCCGTCGCTTCGACCAAAGGCATTCTCGATGCGCATCGTGTTGGTCGTCTGCTGGGTCAAGTCGGCGTGCCCGCCCGTCGCGCGTTCGTCCGACAGCACGTCAAACAGAAAGTACGGTAACTCCGGACGATCATCCGCATCGCCGCTGACCACCAAGCGGTAGTAGGTGTTCACACCAATGAAATCGAGCGGCACCTGCATTCGCGCTGCATCGTCAGGTAATTCGGCCAGCGCGCCACGCGGAATACTCTTCAGGAACGCATCGGGATAGTGCCCCGTCATCAAGGGGCCGAGAAAGAGCCGATTAAAGACGGCATCAGCATATTCGGCGGCGACGCGATCGACGTGCGACGACGTGGCCGGCTCGCAGGGTGCCAGCGCGAACACGGTGCCGATCTTCGACGCAGGCTGCACAGCTTTCGCGGCGTGAAATCCTTCGACATGGGCCATCGTGATGACATGCACGGCCCGCAGAAAATCGCGCAGGCTGCGTCGACCAGGTGCATAGCGACCGAGTAGGTAGCCGCGCGACGAAAAAATGAAGGGCTCGTTGAATAACGACCACTGTTGCACACGATCACCGAGCGCATGAACCATGTGCGAGGTATAGTCGGCAAAACGGGCCGCGGTATCGCGCGATGCCCAGCCGCCGCTATCCTCAAGTGCCTGAGGAAGATCCCAGTGGTACAGCGTCGGAAACGGACGAATGCCGGCTTCCAGCAGCCCGTCCACCAGCCGCTCATAAAACCCGAGCCCGGCACGATTGATCGCACCCCGCCCCGTGGGTTGAATGCGCGGCCACGCAATAGAGAACCGATAGCTTCCGACGTTCAGATCACGGATGATGCCCAGATCTTCGTCGAGGCGGTTGTAGTGATCGCAGGCGATCGCCGCATTTTGCCCGTTTTCGATCGCGCCCGGCTGCTCGCAGAACGTATCCCAGATGGAGCGGCCACGGCCGTCGGCATCAAGCGCCCCTTCAATCTGGTAGGCTGACGTGGCAACGCCCCACAAAAAATCACGCGGGAATCGCGTGGAAATGGAGATGTCGTCTGATGTTGGCACACTCGCAAGCTAGTGAAAGTTCGCCGCAGGCACACCGCAATGGCGCAGCAAATGACGAACGCGTCGTCAGCCCCTGTGATTTTCGGCGAAGCGAGTCCACCGCCTGCACTCGTACCTCGTACCTCGAGCCTTAAGCCTCAAGCCTCAAGCCTCAAGCCTCAAGCGGGAGCTCTCCCCTCTAACCCCAGAGCTCACAGCTCACGCCTGTAAGTGCCTCAAGCCTTCCTCCCTCACCCCTCCCACCTCCCTCACCCCTCCCACCCATAAGCA
>Ga0209591_10009297_pt1 | contig 10636 bp, 11 predicted proteins | sample MAT01_FD_187207 | JGI IMG/M metagenome (GOLD analysis project Ga0209591, IMG submission 187207) | Freshwater microbial communities from Lake Fryxell liftoff mats and glacier meltwater in Antarctica - MAT-01 (SPAdes) (version 2) | ecosystem: Environmental > Aquatic > Freshwater > Ice > Liftoff...
GGGCGAAGCAAAGGAACAGCAAGATGGCACAGCAAGGAAAACGAACAGTGGAAGTGCAGCCGCGTGCGACGCGGCGGACGCACACCGCAGAGTACAAGCGACAGATTCTCGCCGAGGCGGATGCCTGTCGGCGCGGGAAGATCGGGGAATTGCTGAGACGGGAGGGGCTGTACTACTCGCAAGGGGCGAAATGGCGGGGAGAACGGGAAGCGGGCACGCTGGCGGACCGACCGCGCGGACCGCGACCGAACCCGGAACGGGCAACGCTCGACCGACTGGCGCGGGAGAACGCGGCGCTGAAGCCGAAACTGGAACAAGCGGAGGCGATTATCGAGGCGCAAAAAAAGCTGGCACGGCTGTTGGACAGCCGGGAGAGCGACGCGAGATGAGCGCCATCGTCGCTAAAGTTCCGCGTTTGCCTTTCTGCCCTAAATCCTCGGTCAGTTGACCGTGTTGCGCAACCCAGATGACCAAGCCTTCAGATTGATGCGTATTGAGTTGGTCAAGGACAAACGTCCAGTGGGCAGCGGGATCATTGGCAACAGTTTGAGCGATATGGGCGACAAAATCAACCTCAGTGCGCCGGTCGCCGAGCGAAGGGCAGAACCAGCGCACTGCGGAAGACCTCTCACCGCTCAAGCTGCCTTATGACATCCGCAGCACGGACGCCGACGGGAATATGCGCTATATCGAGGTGAAGGGACGTGCCGGCGTGGGCGGTGTCGAACTGAGTGAGCGCGAATGGCTGACCGCCGAGAACATGGGCGAGGATTACTGGCTGTACATCGTGACCGACGTGAAGACCCACCCGACGCTCACAATCATCCGAAATCCTGTACGGAATTTAGCCGGAGATGGTATCATGAAGCGAACGAGATACCATATTCCTGCCGATGTCTGGCAGGGTGCGAGTGGCGAAGGCGAATGAGATGAGTGATGTAACGGTACTGTCCATCGACACGATTGTGTCAAACCCGAAAATACGCAGCGGGCGTCCGATCATCGCTGGAACGACGCTCATGGTGCAGGATGTGGCAGCGCATCATATCTACCGCAAGTACACGCCGGAAGAACTGGCGGAACAATTGCAGATTTCGCTGGCGCAGGTTTTCGCCGCGCTCGCCTACTACTATGACCACAAAGACGAAATCGACGCGCAGATCGAGGAAAACGACCGCCTCATCAGCGACGCAAAGGAAAAAGGGTTTGGGCAGCGACATCCGCCTGTACTTCGATGAAGGCGTTCAGGTTGCCGTCGCGGAGCAGATGCGGAATCGGGGCATTGATGCGGTCACGGTGCGCGATCTCGAATTGTTAGGCGATGCGGACATCAACCATTTGCAGCGCGCCTCAGAAATGAGGCGCGTTGTTTGCACATTTGACCACGATTTTCTGCGTCTCCATGCCGAAGGCATCCCTCACGCGGGGATCATCATCGCACAGCACTTTGACACCACCGTCGGCGATTGGGTACGCGGCTTAGAATTGATCTGCGGCGCGATGACCGCCGACGAAATGAAGAATCAGATTGAGTACCTATGACGACTTACGATAGACGTTTAATTGAAGACTCGCTCCCTCTCGAAATCATCAGCGCGCAGAGCGCCCGTGAAAGAAGTATCCGTCACGGACACATCAGCACGCTGCACATCTGGTGGGCGCGCCGACCCCTCGCTGCCATGCGCGCCGCGATCTTCGCCAGCCTGATCCCCGCGCCGAAAGACGACGCCGAGCGCGCCTACCTGCACGCGCTGATCGGCGACATCGTGAACTGGGATGCGGTGAAGAATGGCAACAATGCCCGCGTCGAGGAAGCCCGCGCGCTGATTCGCAAACATTACCCGGACGGGCCGCCGAAGGTGCTTGATCCCTTCATGGGCGGCGGCAGCACGGGGTTAGAGGCGCTGCGTTTGGGCGCAGAGGCGCACGGGGTCGAACTGAACCCGGTCGCCTACCTGATCCAGCTTTGCACGCTGGTTTACCCGCAGATGTACGGGCAGCCAAAGACGGTCTATGCCGCACCCGAACCGGAACTTGAACAGACCGAAATTCCCGGCATGGAAGATGGACGTTGCAAGCAGTTTGACCTGAACATGCCCACGACGGAAGCCACTGTCATACAGAACCCGCTGGCGGCAGATGTTCGCAAGTGGGGCATGTGGGTGCTGGAAGAAGCCCGCAAAGAGATTGGACACCTGTACGAAGACCCTGAAGGTCATCCAATTATTGGGTATATATGGGCACGTACTGCGAAATGCCCAAACCCAATGTGCGGCGCAGAAATGCCTATGGTGCGGCAGTGGTGGCTAGCAAAAACACCGAGGCGAAACGTTGCTATTCAGATGTCAGTCAATCGCGTACAAAAGACAGTAACATTTTCAATTGATGAAAATGTGCCCAAGGATGCAAGCTGTCCTGATGAGGGAACGATGCGGCAAGGTTCGATATCTTGTCCGGTGTGTGGGCAACCACCTTCAGATGATTATTTGCGTTCTGAGGGGCGCGCAAATCGGCTTGGCTCAATGCTTATGGCAGTTATGTATGCAAGGAATGGTCAAGACGGAAAAGGTTATAGGGCAGCCACAGCCGCTGATAGAGAAAGCTTCACTGAAGCGCAAATTCTCCTTAAAGTCCTGCTTACCAAAAATCCAGAATGGGAGCTAATTGAAGAAATTAGCCCCTTAAGACCATCTTCCAATGCACGCGGATTATCGGGTGTAACGCGGTATGGCTTAGACCATAGGTCACAAGTTAAGGGTCAGAAGCGGAAGTCAAGCCCAAAAGTTCAGAGAATTTACTGGGTGTAGGCTTGCGCTTAACAATGCCCAACAGTTGGGTATTCTGAGCCAAATAAGAAACAAGATCATCGGTTTGACCGCGATGATAAGCTTGAGTGAAAAAGTACAAGCTGCGGTAGACCATTTCTAAAGAAAGCGCGGCAAAAGGTTTCACAAGGACATCCGCAACCTGATCGGTGAGATCAACTAATGCACCGTACAGGAGCCAAGTCGACCACAATTGCAGTTCAACCGCGTTTTGCGACCCACTGCAAAAGTAAGCTAATCCCAGCAGTCGCTTGACGATATTAAAAGCATCTTCGATGCGCCAGCGCTGCCAGTAAAGCGCACCGGCATAAGCGGTGGGCAGAACGAGCGGATCAAGTTCATTGGTGAGATAGCGATACCAAGTGCCTTTATAAAGCACCTCAATCAAACGGATTTGCTGTCGCGTATCCTCTTTTCCAATCCAGACAAGGCGATCATGAACGGCAGCACTGCGGTGCAGCACTTTCACGACCGCATAACTGAGGTTGATTTTGGTCCGGGTCAGAAACGTTACCGCCTGCTGGGTCAGTTGGTTAAAGACGGCAAAGTTGAGATAGCCCAGATCCATGATCAGCAGCATCCCACGCTCTAAAACCGACTGGATGTGGGGGTAGAAACTCTGATCGTGTGCTTGCGGGTTGCTTTCATACCAGATGTTCACCGGTAGACGACTGCACACATCTAACAGCGCCGTGATTTTACCGGCAAGCGGATGTTGGGGCAGGTCTTTTAACAATCCAATTTTGCGGATTAAGGCATCCAGCGTTGAACCATCCACGCTCAACACCTGCTGGTAATGGCGCTGCGCCCACTTCAATTCTGGCGCTAACGGACGCTGACGCTGCTTCCAGCGTTGCTGTAACACCGGCAGTACTTCCCCGATAATTGCCGCCAACAGCGCTGCTGGTAAACTGTTCAACCGCTGCGAGAGCGCTTGTTAGCTCACTGTCACCGACGCTGCCCAGAGCATACTTTCGGTCTTTACCACACGCGCTAATTCACTCACCCCGCCAATTTGACGCCACACCATGCTTAACAGCAGCGCCACCATGACCGGCAGCGTTAACGTCCGCTCTCGCAACCCTTGTTCATGGAAATGCGCGACTTGTCGCATGGTTGCCGGATGCACAATATCGTACAGATGACGTTCCACTTGATCGTCCGGCGGACTCACCAGCGGTCGTTTACTGCGATCTCTTTGAATGGCTCGTGTATGACGAACCGAACTTCCTTTTTTCTTCGTTTGAGGCGTCTGATTTTCATCCATTCCCTTATTTTACATATTCAGACGCTTCACTTTCACCCTTGATTTTGCTTCTGTTTCCTTAATTTGTGACCTATGCCCTAAGGGAGAAGGATTTAGGATGAAGGCAATCTGCGTAAGGCGAAGTTCTAAAACACAACCTTTTTACAGCTTCTCAGACCCGCCCCTACAGAGTTCGGTTTTAGCGAATGGGTACGGCGTTGATTTCACCGCGTACGCCGACCCAGCGTGCATCGACCCAGCCGACGACGCCGTTATAGCGAATTTGATACCATTTCGGAATGCCCGCCTGAATCGTCCGCCCGATCACTTCGACGGGCTGCCCCCAGGGCACACTGCCAACACGGTCGGTACGCTGGCTCGGTCGGCGGCGCATGTTCATGACGGCGCGCGGACTGGCGACGACGCCGTATTCCGATGCGCCATCGATCTCGTCAAAGACGCTGCCTTGAAACTGGATCAGGTTGATATCGACGTTGAGCGTCAGGTAACGCCCGGACGACCAGCCACGACGACCATCGGAGAGTTGAAGCAAATACCAGTTGTAAATGCCTTCGTCACGGTTGCGCGCGACGACGGTGTAGGTTGAGCCGCCGATCAGCGTGGTGACGAAACTCGCACCGAGATACGGACCTGTGCGTAATGCCAAGCCGCGCGCACCTGTCACGGTCGCGCACGTCGTCGAACACGCTGGCAGCGCGCTCGGCGTGAGCAGTGTATTTGGGTCGAAGCCCGGCGGGAGCGGTGTAGGTGCGCCACCCGCGATTTGGAACCATTGGAATTGCAGCGCCGCTTGATCGATAAATTCGACGAACTCGACGCGAATCGTGTGCGTGCCCGCCGTCAGCGTTTGCTGAAAGCGATCGGTCGTCAACACGCGCCCAATGAACCGATCCAGCACCAGAATGTTGTCGATAAATACGCGCACACCGTCATCACTGGCGACGACGAATTCATAGGTGCCTTCATTGAACAACTGCACCGACTCGAAACGTGCCGACCAGTTATCATTAAAGACAACACCGGGCGCGGGGCTGCTTGTCCCCCAGTTCTGATTGATGCCCGACGGATATGACTGTGAATAGACGACCGCGCCAGAAAGATCGGTCGTATTAAAAAACTGTCCAGTCCAGCCCGTGCCAAACTGCGCTTGCGCCTGTACGTCGGCTACGCCAGAAAGCGATAGCGCCAGCACTACCAAGCCGACCAGCGCCAAAACGCTGGTGAAAACGGGGATTAGTCGTCGAGACATGCCTGCCTCCGCATCATAAGCTACAAAAGTGACTTGATTATACCGTGAACACGCAAAATGAACGACTCCCCCATTTGACCCCCCCATAGCTGGGCTAGTGAGGGGTGCAACTTTATCGTAGGGTAAGCGTATACTATTGTGACGATGTTGATCGGCGTTAAACACGCCCCTACAATCTTTTAAGGAGAATTTCCATGTCTGACATGAACACGAACCCCAATTCGGAATCCGAAGACACCAACGGCAAGACCACCCGTACGTTTGAACAATTCGAAGTGGCGGGTGGACAACTTGTCGATCGCGTCAAAGATATCTTCGAAGAAGGCAATGTGCGCCGCGTGATTATCCGTAACCCGGAAGGGCGTATTTTGCTCGAGATTCCGCTGACGGTTGGCGCGGTAGCAGGCGGCGCGCTGCTGTTCCTGTACCCGGTGATCGCGGCAGTCGGCGCGTTAGCGGCATTGGTAGCGCGTGTAACGGTCGAAATCGTCCGTGAAGAACCAGAAGCGTTCGTTCAGGATGTTAAAGAAGCTGAACACGATTTGAAGAACAAGGTCGAAGATGTGGTCGATGATGCACGCGAATCGCTGAGCAAATAGTTTCACTCGGTTTACGCCAAATCGATTTCGTTTTGTCCAAACGCTCCTTTCCGTATGGAAATGGGGCGGCGGACACGATCTTGATTTTGGCGGCGCGGTTAGGTCAAAAACGAGGGTGGATGATGGCAAAACATTCGATATAGACGCTGTTTATCTGAAAAGCGCCGTAAAACCCCTGCCTTCAGGCATGGGGATACAAGGCGCAGGGCAGTCGCGTTCTAGCAATCCCTGACGAAAATGAGCTCTTCTAGTCCATTGTGACACACAAAACAATGTTAGCAATGGTCATTATGGATTTTTAGAGCCGCATTGTTTTAGAACGCGATTGCCCTGCGAAGAGGCACTTAGCGGAATATTCAGTTACGATGGCGAAATACGATCAAAGCTGACTCCAACTTATCTGCTGACCACTCCGAATGGAATTTATGGCTGGGGAACGGGACTATCCGGTTCTCGCCCCTCGATTTGGGGGAATGCGGAGGTCATTCCAACCGGAGCGACTGCATTACCGCCCAGCGCCGAACGCTTTCAATACTTCATCATTTATACCTATACCGGTATAAACGCGATCACGTTTGATAGCGAAATCACGTTACCCCGCACGACACAAAACCCACGATGCAGCTACAGTTTTCAGATCGCCACGACCGAAGGTCGCATCGATGTGACTGGTCCCAATGCGACGTGTTCGAACTGAGGAAACCCGATGAAAATCATTAGCACGGCTATCCTGCCTATGCTGTCCGTTATCATGTTGTGCATTCTCCTGTCATTCAGCAGCATGTTACAGGCACAGGCACTAGCCGTCTATACCGTCGTTTATACGTTTGAAGGTCCCGGCGCGGAACGCAGCATTTTCTCCGTCAATTCGGACGGTTCCAACTGGCAGGAGCTGACGGATGATGGGACGCAGCCTGTGTGGTCGCCGGATGGATCACGGATTGCCTATGTCTCCGAGCGAGACGGTAATCCAGAAATTTATGTCATGAACGCGGATGGAAGTGACCAACAGCGCTTGACGACGAACTCATTTGTCGATTATCAGCCGAGTTGGTCGCCGGATGGCGCGCAACTCGCGTTTGCCAGCAGCGAAGTTTTACATGGCAGACTGGATATATATATTCTCGATGTTGCCACAGGCACTCGCAGAAATATCACCAATCACCCTGCACAAGACTATGATCCAGCCTGATCGCCTGATGGCAACAGCATCGCCTTTTCCTCGAATAGAAGCGACACGTTTGGCATCTATTTTCTCGGCCCCATCACGAATGTGGTAACTGGTGAGCTTCTGGGAAGTGCAGATTTGGGCGAGCCGAAATGGTCGCCAGATGGAGAGCGATTAGCTTTTGCAGGTGTCGGTTCAACCGATTTAGGTGCGTATATTTACACGCAAGCATTGACCAGTTCAAGCGCGACAGAAGTCACTTTTGACTCTGAATCTGCACCTTTCGACTGGATTGATAACGATACACTGCTGTATGTCCCTACCGTTGTATCGATACAAGAGATCGGCGCAAACACTGGCAGCGCCGTCCCAAGTACGGTGGATTTAGATTTTATTGGCGGCGGTTTAATTTACCTCGATATTTATAACCCAGCCGCAGTACCAGCGACTCCAGCGCTTACACCGACACCAACCCCCACCCCAACGTGAACCCCAACCCGTACCCCCACCGCGACGCCGACGCTGCCCGCTATCGGCACGATCCAGCTCGGCGGCGTCCCAGCGACGGTGCAGCTCAACGAGACGACGCGCGCATGGTTGACGCTTGATGAACGCCCAGAAATTTTGATGCGTTTGCCCTAATCCCCCAACCCACCCAACCGCCGCCGCCAAAAAATCGCTATGATGTACCCTAACGTAACCTCTACGTCACGATTCGGCGTATAAATAAGACAGCGCCACTCACGCAATCAAAAGGACACGATCATGTCGGCGGAACAAGCGCGGCTGGACGAAAACGAGCGCGGCAAAATCAAGTGGAAACAATGGGGATCGTACCTGAGCGAACGCGCATGGGGGACAGTGCGCGAAGATTACAGCGCGGATGGCGATGCATGGGGATATTTCCCGCACGATCATGCGCGCAGCCGTGCGTATCGCTGGAACGAGGACGGACTCGGCGGCATCAGTGATGACCTGCAATATTTGTGCTTCGCGCCCGCGTTCTGGAACGGACACGATCCGATTTTGAAAGAGCGTCTTTTTGGGTTGACGGGCCCCGAAGGCAATCATGGCGAAGATGTCAAAGAGGTATATTATTTTCTCGATAATACGCCGACGCACAGCTACATGAAAATGCTGTACAAATATCCACACGCCGAGTTCCCCTATGCTGATTTGATCGCAGAGAACGCTCGGCGTGGGCGCCACGATTTCGAGTATGAACTGGTCGATACAGGTATTTTTGCCGACGACCGTTATTTCGATATTTTCATCGAATATGCCAAAGCCAACCCCGATGACATTCTGATTCAGATCACTGTGATCAACCGCGCGTCGGAGTCGGCGGCGTTGACGGTGCTGCCAACGCTGTGGTTTCGCAATACGTGGGGGTGGGGCTACGACGATGGCGCGATGGGTGATACGCCGCGCAAGCCGACGCTGCGCGAGAGTTTCCGCGAGTCGTCACATGCGATTGTACAGGCGTTTCACCCGGTATTGACCGACACTTACTTATACGTCGACGGCGCGCCCACCTTTTTGTTCACCGAAAACGAGACCAATAAAAAACGGCTGTATGGCGCTGCGAATCCGTCGCCATTCGTCAAAGATGCCTTTCACCGCTATCTGATCAACGACGAAACTGGCGCGGTCAACCCGAAGCTGGAAGGTACGAAAGCGGCGGCGGTGTATACGCGCACGCTCGAGGCGGGCGAGACCTGGGTGATTCGGCTGCGTCTTTCAAAAGGCGCGCACGCCAAACCATTTGAAGCCTTCGATGGCGTCGTTGATCAGCGCCGCGCCGATGCCGACGAATTTTACGAAACGATCCACGCGCGCGGCTTGAGCACCGATCAACGGCTGATCCAGCGTCAAGCGCTGGCGGGGATGTTGTGGTCGAAGCAGGTGTATTATTTCGACATCTCACAATGGCTCGGCGGTGATCCCGGCACGTCTGCGCCGCCGGAGTCGCGTAAAGCAGCGCGCAACAGCGATTGGCATCACCTCAACAACTTCGATATTTTGTCGATGCCGGATACGTGGGAGTATCCATGGTATGCGGCATGGGATTTGGCGTTTCACAGTTTGCCGTTGGCGCTGGTCGATGTCGCGTTCGCCAAAGAACAGTTGTTGATCATGACGCGCGAGTGGTATATGCACCCCAACGGGCAGATGCCCGCCTATGAGTGGGGGTTTGGCGATGTCAACCCGCCTGTACACGCATGGGCGGCGATGCGTGTGTATCGTATGGAAGTTGAAAAAAGCGGACACGGCGATATCGCGTTTTTGCGCCGTATCTTTCACAAAATGCTGTTCAACTTCAACTGGTGGGTCAACCGCAAAGACGCGAGCGGCAAGAATATTTTTCAGGGCGGCTTTCTAGGCTTGGACAATATCAGCCTGTTCGACCGCAGCGCCAATTTGCCGGATGGCAGCATCATCAACCAATCGGATGGCACCGCGTGGATGGGATTTTATTGTTTGACCATGCTCAACATCGCGCTCGAATTGGCAAAAGAGGATTCGGTTTATGAAGATATGGCGATTAAATTCTACGAACACTTTTTGGGAATCGCTGTCGCCATGAGCGGCTTCGCACGTCATGGCGTCGGTTTGTTCGACGACGCCGACGACTTTTTCTACGATGTGCTGCACATGCCCGAAGGTCAGATTATACCGCTCAAAGTACGCTCGCTCGTCGGCTTGATTCCCTTATTGGCGGTTGAAACGGTCGGGCAGCCGACGCTCGATCAACTGCCCGATTTTGAGCGCAGTATTGGCTGGATGATGAAACATCGCCCGCATTTGACGGGCAATCTCGCCGTCACCGATGTCGCCGGGTATGGCGATGCGTTTCTGTATGCAATCCCGACGCGCGAACGGTTGATCCAAGTCTTACGGCGCATGTTGGACGAAAACGAATTTTTGTCGCCGTATGGCATTCGCTCGCTGTCGAAAGCGCACGAGCGCGAGCCGTACAGCGCGCGTGTGGAGTGGGTATCGTTCACCATTGGCTACGAACCGGCTGAATCGGAGAGCGCGATTTACGGCGGTAATTCGAACTGGCGCGGACCGATCTGGTTTCCGATCAACTATTTGATCATCGAAGCGCTGCGGAAATATGACCGTTATTACCGCGATACGCTCAAGATCGAACACCCCACCGGGTCGGGTCATATGCTGACGCTGGAAGAAATCGCCGACGACCTGAGCCGCCGCTTGACGCGCATTTTCGAGCGTGACGCCGACGGGCGGCGCGCTGTTTTTGGCGGCGACGACCTCATGCAGATGGATCCGCACTGGCGCGATTACGTGCTGTTTTACGAGTATTTTCACGGCGATAACGGGGCGGGCTTAGGCGCGAGCCATCAAACCGGATGGACGGGCTTGGTCGCGCTGTTGATCCAAGAGACCGCGCCGAAAAACGAGTCGGAGTAAGTCCCTGACGCAGCCTCGTCCTAAATCCTTCTCCTTCAAGGAGAAGGATTTCCCCTCTGCCGCGAAGGTTTTTCACCCCTTGCCCTTATG
>Ga0209591_10009304_pt1 | contig 10632 bp, 7 predicted proteins | sample MAT01_FD_187207 | JGI IMG/M metagenome (GOLD analysis project Ga0209591, IMG submission 187207) | Freshwater microbial communities from Lake Fryxell liftoff mats and glacier meltwater in Antarctica - MAT-01 (SPAdes) (version 2) | ecosystem: Environmental > Aquatic > Freshwater > Ice > Liftoff...
TCGAGCACCTGCTGTTCAAGGGCACCCCGACGCGTTCCGCGCTCGAGATTGCCGAGGCCGTCGAGTCGGTCGGTGGCGAGATGAACGCGTTCACGAGCCACGAGTACACCGCGTTCTACGTGCGCGTCCCCGACGCGCGGCTCGAGCTCGCGCTCGACATCCTCTCCGACGTCGTCTGGTCGCCGACCATCGACGCGGAGGAGATGGACGCCGAGCGCAAGGTGATCCTCGAGGAGATCAACATGCGCGACGACGCGCCCGACGAGCTGCTCCACGACCTGCTCGCGGAAGCGATCTTCCCCGACCACCCGCTCGGCCGCTCGGTGCTCGGCACCCCCCACTCGATCTCGGCGATGAGCCGCGACGCGGTCGTCGACTACCACGCCGAGCACTACCACCCGTCGAACGTGGTCGTCGCGGCAGCCGGGAACCTCGAGCACGACCACGTGGTCGAGCTCGTGGAGCGTGGCCTCGCGGCCCGCACCGGTTCCGACGGCCGCCGACCGGGTCGCGTCATGAGCCCGTTCCCGCCGTCGCGGCCACTCGAGGTGCTCCGACGACCGACCGAGCAGGCGCACCTCGCGATCGGGCTCCGAGCGTTCTCGCGTGACGATCCCGATCGCTTCGCGCTCACCGTCTTGAGCCAGGTGCTCGGGGGCGGCATGTCGTCACGGCTGTTCCAGGAGGTGCGCGAGAAGCGCGGGCTCGCGTACTCGGTGTACGCGTACCGCGCCGCGTACGAGGAGATCGGCGCGATGGCCGTGTACGCCGGCACCACACCGGCCCGCGTCACCGAGACCCTCGGCGTGCTGAACGCCGAGCTCGACCGGCTCGTGGCCGACGGCGGCGTCAGTGACCGCGAGCTCGACGCGGCCAAGGGCCATCTCACAGGTTCGATGGCGCTCGGACTCGAGAGCTCGTCGAGCCGGATGCACCGACTGGGTCGCAGCGAGCTCACCCTCGGGGAGATCCCGACGCTCGACGAGCTCGTCGACGCGGTGAACGCGGTGACCCCCACCGACGTCGCCCGGGTCGTCGACCGGGTCTTCGACGGCACCGACCACACCCTCACCGTCGTCGGCCCCTTCGACGCCGCCGACTTCACCTGATCGGTCCTCGCCTGTCCGTCGAGGTTCGACCGGGCCGTCGACCCGGCGCGCCGGTTGACCACCGGAAGCGACCCATGCGAACGTTGCGAACCTCAGTGCGATCGTCGGTGCGATCGTCAGTGCGATCTTCGGTATCGGGAACGGACCCCGAACCACTGACGACCCACTGACGACCCACTCACCAGGAGTGACAGGGGAGGAGCGGAGAGGTGTCGGGGGCCGGGGGGGAGTGGCCGCTCGTGGGTCGCGACGCGGAGCTCGCGCTCGCCGACGCCGAGCTCCGGACGAACGGTGTGATCGTGATCGCCGGCCGGGGCGGAGTGGGCAAGACCCGGCTGCTCCGCGCGATCGGTGGCCGCGCCGCGGAGGCCGGGGGCCGCGTGGTCAGCGCCACCGGTACCCGGGCCGCGGGTGAGGTGCCGCTCGGTGCACTCGCGCACCTGGTCCCGTCCGGAGGCGTCGACGTCGGAGGCGGTTCGGTCGTCTCGTCGATCGTCGCCACGCTCGCCGAGAACGTCGACGCCGGTGGGCGGCGCCTGGTGTGCGTCGACGATGCCCACCTCCTCGACTCCGCCTCGGCGTTGTTGGTACAGAGCCTCGCCCGCAGCGTCGCCGTCGACGTGGCGATCGCCATCCGCACGGATGAGGCGGCACCCGACGCCGTCGTCGCGCTCTGGAAGGACGACGCCGCGACCCGCCTCGAGCTCCAGCCCCTCAGCGAGTCCGAGGTTGATGCGCTCGTCCGCGCCCGTCTCGGCGGGCCCGTCGACTCCGGGACCCGCCGCATGCTGTGGGAGTCGACCCGCGGCAACGCCCTCTTCCTCCGGGAGCTCGTGCACGAAGGGCTCGCACGCGGGGTGCTCGACGACCGGAGCGGGATGTGGCGCTGGGACGGCCCTCCGACGGTCGGACCCACGCTCCGGGAGCTGATCACCACCCGACTGGCGACGCTCGAGCCCCTGGAGCACGACGCGCTCGAGGTGGTGGCGATCGGTGAGCCGGTTCCGCTCGGGCTCCTCACCGAGCTCGTGGGCGGGGAGCCGGTCGAGGCACTCGAACGCAAGGGCTTCCTCGAGATCGAGCGCGATGGCGCGCGGCGCGTCGCGCGCGCGGGACACCCCCTGTTCGCCGAGGTGCTGCGAGCTGATGCGCCGACCAGCGGGGCCGACGGGATCCGGGTGCGGCTCGCGGCCGCATTCGACCGTCGTGGCGCACGTCGCCACGACGACCGGCTCCGGGTGGCGACGCTGCTGGTCGATGCCGGTGCGCCGGCGGAGCGTTCGCTCCTGATCGACGCGGCCCGGGAGGCGTGGGCCCGAGGCGACACCGACCTCGTCGAGTCGCTCGCCAACGCGGTGCTCCGGTTCGGCCCGGATCCGGAGGCCGCCTACTTGATCGGCGAAGTGCTCGCGAACCGCAACCGCTACGAGCAGGCTGTGACGTGCTGGCGCGCGGTCCTTGCCGGGGAGTGTGAGGACTCGCTGCGGGTTCTCGCCGCCACAGCCGCCGCGTCGGTGCTTGCGCTCACCCTCGGCCGCAGCGACGAGAGCGAGGCCGTCCTCGCCGACGCCGAGCGCATCGTCGAGTCGCACGCCCTCCTGGCGCGCCTCGCAGCCGCGCGCACGGCCGTGTTCGTCCACTATCGGCCCGACGAGGAGATCGGCGCGACGGCCGACACACTGCTCGCCGCCGCCGGGACGGCCAACGAGACGCAGGTGTGGGCCTGGATCGGATCGGCGCGGCTGCGCATCACCGGGGGCGAGCTCGACTCGGTGATCGCCGAGTCGGCGTCGATCCATGAGTTCGCGGCGCAGACCCGCACGGAGTGGCCGCTCTCCACCATGTTCGTGGCGATCTGCCGGTTCTTCGCGCTCCACGCGGCCGGTCGCCTCGACGCGGCCGAGCAGCTCTCGGCCACGAACCTCGAGGCGGCGCTCGCCGAGCCGTTCCCTGCGGCGCGCTCGGCGTGGGTCGAGGGGCTCGGGATCGTCGCGTACACGCGCGGCGAGCTCGACGTCGCGTGGGCGAGGCTCTCCGAAGCGGCGGCGATCTCGCGCGACCACGACAGCGGATCGTTGCGCGTCGTGCTCCACGAGCTGGCGTACGTCGCCGCGCTGCGCGGCAACGGCGACCTCGCCGAGCAGCTCCTCGACGAAGCCGGCCTCGCCCTCCAGGGTCTGCTCGAACCGATCGTGCCCGCGGCCCGGGTGCGCGCCGCGGCCCTGGCGGCCGCCGGTCGGGTCGAGGTGGCGCGCCGGCTCCTGCGCGGGCTCGCGGAAGACGTTCGCAGCGAGGGTCCGTACCACGAGCTCTTCGTGCTCCACGATCTCGCCCGCACGGACGGTGCGGTCGAAGCCGCCCCCCGGCTCGCCGAGCTCGCCGACCGCTTCGACGGGACCCTCGCGGCCCTCTACCGCGACCATGCCGTCGCACTCGCACAGGCCGATGCCGATGCGCTCGACGACGTGACGACCCGCTGTGTGGACCTCGGTCTGTGGCTCGACGCCGCCGAGACCGCGACCGCGGCGGCGAGCGTGCGCAGCCGTGTCGGCGACGACCGGCGCGCGGTCGAGGCGGCCCGCCGGGCCGGGGAGCTCGCGGCCCGCTGCGGCGGGGCCCGCACGCCGCTGCTCGCCCGCCACGAGTCCCCGCCGCTGCTCACCCCCCGCGAGCAGGAGGTGGCCGACCTCGCGGCGGCCGGCTCGACCGACGCACAGATCGCGGGCCAGCTCTTCGTATCGGTACGCACCGTGCACGCGCACCTACGCTCCGTGTTCTCCAAGCTCGGGATCCGGAGCCGCGGCGATCTCCCCTCTGCGCTCGCCGGGGGTCCGGCGCCCGAACTGATCCCTGAATAGGCAGCAACTGCCGATGCGCGGCCGGCGACGCTTCCGTACGGTCGACCGATGGCTCGCGACCTGGTCACCGCGTTCTCCCTGCTTCCGCCGTCGTACTCCACCGCGCTGCGGCTGCGGCTCGGCGGTGCGACGCCCAACGAGGTCGGGACCGCGCTCGACGTCGACTCGGCCGCGGTTGGACCGCTGCTCGCGGTGGCCGACGCCAAGCTGCGGGAGCTGCTCCTCGCCGACGGTGAGGAACCACCGCAAGGAGTCGGGGCGTGAGTTCCACCGTTCACACCGTTCACGCGGCTCACATTCGCCGAGACATCATCCGCACAGGGAGTGCAACCATGGGCAAGCGTCGTGTCGTGCGGGATGTCGTACGGGTCGGTGTGGCCGCTCTCGTGCTGGCGGTAGTGGCGTCGGGGTGTGCGTTCGTGTCCCGCGTCTCGGAGTCGTCGGCGCCGACCACACCGGATGCGACCACGGCATCGGGTGGCAGCTTCGCGACGTCGCTGAGCACCGACGGCCGCTTCGTCGCCTTCGAGAGCGAGGCGCCCGACCTCGTGCTCGGAGACACGAACGGTGTGAGCGACGTGTTCGTGCGTGACCGCAGCTCCGGCACGGTCGAGCGCGCCAGCGTTTCGAGCTCCGAGGCCCAGGCCACAGGCACGAGCTACTCGCCCCGGATCACCCCCGACGGCCGGTTCGTGGTCTTCGAGTCGTCGTCGGCGGATCTCGTGGCCGGCGACAGCAACGGGGCCTCCGACGTGTTCCTGCGCGACCGGCAGGCCGGCGCGACGATCCGAGCAAGCGTGCTCACGAGCGGCGTCGGTGCCAACGGGAACAGCTACCTGCCCACGGTCAGCTCCGACGGTCGTTACGTCGTTTTCCAGTCGGGTGCCACCAACCTCGTGGCGGGCGACACCAATGCGGCGACCGACGTGTTCGTGCGCGACACCCAGACGGCCACGACGAGCCGGGTCAGCGTCGGCACGGGGGGTGTTCAGGGCAACGGTGCGAGCGTCCTCCCGACGGTGAGCACCGACGGTCGGTACGTCGCGTTCGAGTCGGGCGCCACCACGTTGGTGTCGGGCGACACGAACGGCGTGGTCGACGTGTTCGTGCGCGACCGTCAGGCGGCGACGACCAGCCGGGTGAGCGTCGGTGCCGCGAGCGCGCAGGCGAACGGCGGGAGCGAGGCGGCGGAGATCTCGGGCGACGGCCGCTACGTGTCGTTCGCGTCGGGGGCGACGAACCTGGTGAGCGGCGACTCGAACGCCGTGAGCGACGTGTTCGTCCGCGACCGCCAGACCGCCACGACCAGCCGGGCGAGCGTCACCTCGGCCGGGGGCCAGGCGAACGGGCCGAGCTCCGAACCGGCGATCAGCAGCGACGGGCGATACGTGTCGTTCTCGTCGCTCGCGACCAATCTCGATCCCGCCGGGACCCCGGCGTACACCGACGTGTACCGACGAGACCGCACGGCGGGCCAGACGCTCCTGATGAGCGGGATCGGCAACGACGAGGGCGGGTTCTCCTCGATCAGCGCGAACGGCGCGGTGGTCGGGTTCACCTCGGCCGCCACCAACCTGGCCCCCTTCGACGACAACGCAACGTACGACGTGTTCGTGCGGGTCGTGTCGACGAGCACCACCGACCTCGTCAGCCGGTACCGCACCGCTCAAGGCAACCAGGGCTCCGCGTCGATGGACCTGAGCACCGACGGCCGGTACGTGACGTACGTGTCGGCCGCGTCCGACCTCGTGCCCGGCGACACCAACGGCGTGCAGGATGTGTTCGTGCGCGACATGCTCACGGGGACCACCGAGCGGGTGAGCATCACGAGCAGCGGAGTCGGGGGGAACGGCAAGAGCGACCATCCCTCCATCAGCCCCAACGGACGCTTCGTGGTGTTCCAGTCGGAAGCGACGAACCTCGCCGCGAACGACGCCAACGGCCTCGCCGACATCTTCCTGCACGACCGTGATCTCGACTCGACGTATCGGGTCTCGTTCGCCTCCGACGGCGTGAACGCGCCGAACGAGCGGAGCTTCTGGCCGGATGTCAGCTCCGACGGCCAGTTCGTGGCCTTCCAATCGTTCGCGAAGAACATGGTGCCGAACGACAACAACGTCGGCTTCTCGAACATCTACGTCCGTGACCGCACCGCGGCCACGACGACGCGCGTGAGTGTCGACACGGGTGGCGGTGACCCGAACGGCGGATCCAGCGAGCCGGCCATGACCCCCGGCGGCCGGTTCGTCGTGTTCGAGTCGGGTGCGAGCGACCTCGTCGCCGGTGACTCGAACGGACAGAGCGACGTGTTCGTGACCGACCGGGCCTTCGGCACCACCACCCGGGCCAGCGTCACGTCGGCAGGCGTCGGCGGCAACCTCGCCAGCGAGAGCGCGAGCATCACCGACGACGGCCGCTACGTGGTGTTCGTCTCCAACGCGTCGAATCTCGTCGCCGGCGACGGCAACGGCGTCAAGGACGTGTTCGTACGAGACACCCTGACGGCCACGACGACCCGGGTCACTGTGAGCAGCTCGGGGGCAGAGGCCAACGGGGAGGCCTCGTTCTTCACGCCGACGATGAGCAGCGACGGCCGCTACGTCGCGTTCGCGTCAAGTGCCTCGAACCTCGTGACGGGCGACACCAACTCGTCGTTCGACGCGTTCGTGCGTGACCGTACGAAGGGAAGGACGACGCGGGTGTCGACGAACCAGGACCTCGCCCAGGTCGACTTCGGTGCCCTCGAGGCCGCGCTGAGCGCCGACGGCCGCTACGTCGGCCTCTACTCCCAAGCGACGAACATCGTCGTCCCCGACGTGAACGGCTCCCAACCCGACGTGCTCGTACGGGCCAATCCGGTGCCGACGATCAGCTCGGTGGCGCCGGCATCCGTCGCTCGGGGCGCCACCGCCACGATCACCGTCAACGGCACGAACTTCCTGCCCGGCGTCAACGCGTTGTTCGGCGACCGGATCACGCTCACGAACGTGAACCGGGTGAGCGAGGAGCAGGTGAAGTTCACGATCTCGGTCGCCTCGAACGCAGCGACAGGCAACCGCAACGTGATCGTCTACCTCAGCGGCACCGGCCCGGGCACGCTCACCGGCGCGGCGGCCCAGTTCGCGTTCACTGTGACGTGACGCCGGGCGCACGTCGGTGCGCGGACTCACGGGAGCACGGGAGGCGTCGGCGCGAGGGTCGGCGGCGCGAGCGGAGTGGGTCGGTAGGCTCGTCCCGTGATTCGAGTCGGGGTGTTCGGGGCCGGTGGGCGCATGGGCTCGACGGTGTGCCGGGCCGTGCTCGACGATCCCGACATGGAGCTCGTTGCCGCGGTCGACCCGGAGCGAGCGGGGATCGACCTCGACCAGCTCGGCGTCCGGGGCACCGACCTCCAGGTGTCGGCCAAGCCCGACGCGATGAAGAAGGCCGACGTCGAGGTCGCGGTCGACTTCACCGTCGTCGCCGCGGCCCGCGAAAACCTGTCGTACTGCGCCGCGCACCGCATCCACGCGGTCGTCGGCACCACCGGCTTCACCGCCCATGACCTCGAGGGGTTCCGCGAGGAGTTCGCGCCGGGACGGGTCAACGCGGTGATCGCGCCGAACTTCGCGATCGGCGCGGTGCTGATGATGCGCTTCGCCGAGCTCGCGGCGCCGCACTTCGACACCGCCGAGGTCATCGAGTTCCACCACGACGCCAAGGCCGACGCGCCGTCGGGCACCGCGATGCTCACGGCCGAGCGGATGGCCGCGGCATCGGGCGACTGGGCGAAGGACCCGACCACCAACGAGGTGCTGCCCGGGGCTCGTGGCGGCCCTGGCCCCTCCGACATCCGGGTGCACGCGGTGCGGATGCGGGGGGTGGTCGCGAACCAGGAGGTCATCCTCGGCACCACCGGCCAGACCCTCACGATCCGCCACGACACCACCGACCGCACGTCGTTCATGCCGGGCGTGCTGCTCGCGATCCGAGCCGTCGGCGACCGACCCGGCCTGACCGTCGGCCTCGACTCGCTCCTGGATCTCTAGAAGGGTGCCCGCTGCGGATCCTGCGCTGCGCGAGCGGTTGCTCGAGGCCGCCTACGCGTGCGTCGCGCGCTTCGGGTTGGCCAAGACCACGGTCGAGGACGTCGTCAAGCAGTCGGGCGTGTCGCGGGCGACCGTCTACCGCGTGTTCCCCGGCGGCAAGGACGAGTTGCTCCGCGAGGTCGTCGGGTGGGAGATGGGCCGGTTCTTCGGCGCTCTCGCCGAGGCCGTCGCCGGCGCTGCCGACTTCGGGAGTCTCGTGGAGGAGGGACTCGTCTTCGCCCACCGGGCGGTGGGGGAGCACGTCGTGCTCCAGAAGATCCTCGTCACGGAGCCCGAGAAGCTCCTGCCGCTCATGACAACCGAACAGCACCGGCCGCTGCGCTTCATCACCGCCTACCTGGTCCCGTTCCTCGAGCGCGAGCAGCGCGAGGGTCGCCTCCGGGCGGGGCTCGACCAGGCTGCGGCGGCCGACTTCGTCGCTCGGATGCTCCTCTCGCTCATCGGTTCGCCGGGCCGCTGGAACCTCGACGATCCGGCCGCGGTTCGCCGCCTCGTCCGCGAAGACCTCCTGGTCGGGGTCCTCACCCCCGAGGCCCTCGCCGGCTGACCCGCGCCGCTGACCCGCGCCGGCTGACCGAGCGAAGTCGGTGTGACGCGGGACACATTGATCATGAGACGGTCATCGCCTTATTGTCTCAGGTGATGTCGGCATCTCCGCAGGACCGGATCCTCGACGCGACGCTCGTCTGTCTCGCCCGCTACGGCGTGGCCAAGACGACAGTCGACGACGTCGCCCGGGAGGCCGACTGCGCGCGGGCCACCGTCTATCGCTACTTCGCCGGCAAGCGGCAGCTGGTGCTCGCCGCGGTCGAGCGCGAAGGGCAGCGCCTCCTGGCCGCCGTCGACGGCGCGGCCGAGGGAGCCGCCACGCTCGAGGACGGGCTCGTCGCCATGGCCACCACCGCGGCGCGCCTGCTCACCGACAACGCGGCACTGCAGTTCGTGCTCGCCCACGAACCCGAATCGGTGCTCCCTGCGCTCACGTTCGAGGGCGGCGACCGGTTCCTCGCCGACGCGGCCGCCGCGTTGACGCCCACGTTCGAGCGATTCGTGCCCGTCGACCGTGCCGGGCGCGTCGCCGAGTGGTGCGCCCGCGTCTTCCTCGCCTACCTGGGTCCCGACGAGGGACCCGTCTCCATGACCGATCCGCAGCAGGTGCAAGAGCTGGTCCACGACTTCGTGGTGCCGGCCCTCGCTCCGCTTCCTACATCCGCGCACCTCAGCAGGGGGTAGTTCCACATGGCAACGAACCAAGAGATGATCGGTCGCGACGAGCTCGACGACCTCGAGGCGATCCTGTCGATCACCAACAGCGACGTCAACGAGATCCAGCACGTCATCCGCGCGAACTCCGACACCCTGTTCACGTGGGACTACGAGCAGTCGCGTGAGCCGCTCATCAAGCTCTACGAGAAGGCGAAGACCTCGCAGTGGAACGCCACCACCGACCTCGACTGGTCGCTGCCCGTCGACCAGGCCGCGCAGGTGCTCGCCAACGCCCAGGCGAACGTGAACGGTCCGTTCTCGGGTGGACTCGACCTCAAGGGCACGCCGTTCGAGTCGTGGACCGACGACCAGTGGATCCAGCTCGGCATCGAGGGCCAGAACTGGACGCTCTCGCAGTTCCTCCACGGTGAGCAGGGTGCGCTGATCTGCACCGCCCAGATCGTGGAGACGGTGCCGTGGATCGACGCGAAGTACTACGCGGCGACCCAGGTGATGGACGAAGCGCGCCACGTCGAGGTGTTCGCCCGCTACCTCGACGAGAAGATGTCGGGGCACTACCCGATCAACGCCCACCTGAAGATGCTGCTCGACGACATCATCAAGGACACCCGCTGGGACATGACGTACCTCGGCATGCAGATCATGGTGGAGGGGCTCGCCCTCGCCGCGTTCGGGTTCATCCACCAACTCACGACCGAGCCGCTGCTGAAGAAGTTGCTGCGCTACGTCATGAGCGACGAGGCGCGCCACGTCGCGTTCGGGGTGCTCTCGCTCAAGGAGTTCTACACCGAGCTCGACTCGCACGAGATCCGTGAGCGCCAGGAGTTCGCGTTCGAGGCCGCGGTCCGCATGCGCGACCGGTTCCTGCAGCAAGAGGTGTGGGAGAAGATGGGCGTCGACGTGAAGGAGGCGATGAGCCTCGTGATCCAGGACGAGGGTCGCGTCATGTTCCAGTCGCTCCTCTTCTCGAAGATCGTGCCGAACTGCAAGAAGCTCGGCCTCCTCGACGCCGGCGACGGCTGGCTGCGCACGAAGTTCACCGAGCTGGGCGTCATCCAGTTCGAGGACTGGGTCGACACGAGCGACGAGTACGCCTCCCTCGACGAAGTCGCCAAAGACCGAGACGCCGCCACCGCGTAGCGATCAGGAGACGATGCGGCGTCGAGGTCCCATCGAGGAAGACCGCGAGACCGCGTCGCGGAGCCGTCGGCTCCGGGAGAACCGGGGTCCCGGCGGTCCCCGAGTAACCTCCGAGTGATGGCGGCTGGAAAACGCAAGCAGGGTGCCCGGGGCGACGCGGTCAGGATCGTGTTCCTCGGGGGCCTCGGCGAGATCGGCCGCAACTGCATG
>Ga0209591_10009305_pt1 | contig 10632 bp, 11 predicted proteins | sample MAT01_FD_187207 | JGI IMG/M metagenome (GOLD analysis project Ga0209591, IMG submission 187207) | Freshwater microbial communities from Lake Fryxell liftoff mats and glacier meltwater in Antarctica - MAT-01 (SPAdes) (version 2) | ecosystem: Environmental > Aquatic > Freshwater > Ice > Liftoff...
CCGTGATCGAGATCGCCAAACGCGACTTCACTTATCTGCGCGAGTCTGCCGCGACCATCGAAATCAGTCTGGGCGACGCGCGTCTGAACCTCGAACGCGAAGCGCCGCAGCAGTTCGATGTCCTGGCAATCGATGCTTTCTCGTCGGATTCAATCCCCGTGCATCTGATTACGCTCGAAGCGCTCGATATTTACACCAAGCATATGAAAGCCGACGGGGTGATCGCCTTTCACGTCTCCAACCGCTTTCTCGACCTCAAGCCGGTGGTGCAGATGCTGGCCGATAAGCGCGGCTTTCACACCGCCTGGGTTCGCGATACCTACGAAGACGGCAGCACCACCAGCGACTGGGTGCTGTTGACCAAGCATAAGCCGTTCCTGCTTAGGCGCGAGATTGTCGAAGGCAGCTACGTCATTCCACCGGAGCCGGGCTGGCGCCTGTGGACTGACGACTTCAACAACCTGTTGCAGGTTTTGAAGTGACCGAACAGACGCCGCGCAGTTGCCAGCCTTGCACGGCATGCTGTGACGGGTGGGTGCGCATCAACGTGTTTGATCAACCGGTGTTGCCGGGAAAACCGTGCCCGCACTCCTCGGGCGCAGCGGGAAAACAAGGCGGCGGCGGATGCAAGATTTATTCGGAGCGGCCGGTTGATCCGTGTGTCAATTTCTCTTGTGGATGGATCGCCAACGCCAGCCACCTGCCGGACTGGATGAAGCCAAACGAGGCGAAAGTGATTGTGCTGCCCGCATGGACCAACTGGCGCACCTTCCCTGTGGATCTGGCGCTGCCGGTTGGCGCGCGCATCCCCTACAGACCGCTTGCGTGGCTGCAGGAATACTCAAAGACCAGTTTTCGACCGCTCATCTACGCGGAACAAGAAATTGATCGCAACGGCCATTTCACCGGCACGCAAAAGGTGCATGGCTATGGGCCGCCGACATTTCAACAAGAGATGACACAACTAATCGCCGGTCGGCGCCTTGGTTGAGCATCGATTGAAATTCGGTTGGGCGTCCGTTGAGCGTCCGTTGACGCTACCATTGAATTTCCCATGACCGCCACATTGATGTCGCTGTGGTCGCATTTGCGCCCGGCAACCCGCGCCTGGATGGCCTTTCACATCGTCGCCGTCATCTCCATCGGCCTATGGCTCGATATTCATCTGGGCTGGACCGGCCAGCATATTGCCACCGTCTGGGCGCTGGCGGTGTGGGGCTGGCTATATTGGTTGGGCAGGCGCACGGAACGACAGGTCTTGATCTTGGCCACATTGCTATCGGGCATCGGCGAGGTGTTTCTGTCGCTGGTGTGGGGCCTCTACGATTACCAGTTCCAGAACGTGCCGTTGTTCGTCCCGCCGGGCCACGCGTTGCTAATGACGCTCGGAATACTGAGCGCGCGATATCTGGCGCGGCAGTCGACGGCCGTTGTTGCCATCGTCACCATACTCGCCGCAACCTGGGCGGTATACGCATGGTTGGCCAATAGCGATCGCTTCGGCGTTGTGTTGTTCGGGCTCTATGCCGCCTGCCTTTGGTTTGGACTGGCGCGCACACTCTATGCCGTCATGTTTGGACTGGCGCTGATCATGGAGCTGTACGGCACGGCGCTGGGAAATTGGGTGTGGGCGTCATCGGCCCCTTGGCTCAACCTGTCGGCGGCCAATCCGCCATTTTCGGCGGGGGCATTCTACTGCGTGCTCGATCTTCTGGTACTGGCGCTCCTGCATTCGCGCCGCGCGCCGGATGCGACCATGGTGACAAAGGGCTAGCAATTTTCCCCTGCTCCCACAAAGGCGGGAGCTTAATTTATTTGCACTCCGCGATTCTCAACTTCGTGAAATGTGCCAGCTAGCAAAATTCCACCCGCTCCTGCGCAGGCGGGAGCCTCATTTGATTGCACGCCGATTTTCTGAAAATTGGGCCCCCGCCTGCGCGAGGGCGGGTGATTAACACTTTCGGACTCACCCGCGCCAATTGGGGAATCGGCAGGCAGCGTCGCGACGATTCGCAGCAATATCATCGAGCGGTAGCGCATGAGAGTAAAATAGCGCTGCTGCGCGCCGGCTGGCAACCCGCGCCGCTTTTTTCAACCCTTTTTTCGCGCCAGGCCTCTAATGTCGTTTGCATCACTGAATCTTGCTCCAGAACTACTCCGCGCCGTCCTCGAACAGGGCTACACCGAACCGACCCCCATCCAGGCCCAAGCCATTCCCGCCATCCTGAATCGGATGGACATCATGGGTTGCGCGCAGACCGGCACCGGCAAGACCGCCGGCTTTACATTGCCCCTGCTGCAATTGCTGGCACCACTGGCGAGCACCAGCACCTCGCCAGCCAAACACCCGGTTCGCGCATTAGTCCTGACGCCCACCCGTGAACTGGCCGCGCAGGTCGAAGAATCGGTTCGCACCTACGGAAAATATCTGCCCTTACGCACCGCCCTTCTCTACGGCGGCGTCGATATCAAGCCGCAGATCAAGTCCATGCAGGGCGGCGTTGAGATTGTTGTTGCCACACCCGGACGCTTACTCGATCACATGGAACAAAAGAGCGTTAACCTCTCGCAGGTCCAGATGTTAGTGCTCGACGAAGCGGATCGCATGCTCGACATGGGTTTCATGCCCGCCATCACCCGCATCCTCGCTGCGCTGCCGCCGATGCGGCAGAACTTGCTCTTTTCCGCGACCTTTTCCGAAGAGATTAAGAAGCTGGCCAGCGGTTTCATGCGCAACCCGACCATGATCGAAGTCGCGCGCCGCAATGCGCCAGCCGAGCTGGTGACGCATCAGGTCTATGAAGTCCCCGCACTGAAGAAGCACGCACTGCTCGCGCATCTGGTCAAGACCCGCGACATGCAGCAAGTGCTGATTTTTTGCCGGATGAAGCGCGACGCCGACAAACTGTCGCGACAGTTGATCCGCGATGGGCTCTCGGCGACCGCGATTCACGGCGACCGCAGCCAATCGGAACGCAGCTTAGCGCTCGATGAGTTCAAGACCGGCAAGGTCAAGCTGCTGGTGGCAACCGATGTGGCCGCGCGTGGCATCGATATCGATCAACTGCCGTTTGTTATCAATTACGAGATTCCAAATACGCCGGAAGACTATGTGCATCGCATCGGCCGCACCGGCCGCGCCGGTTCGCCGGGTGAAGCGATCTCGTTGGTGAGCCCTGAGGAAATGGACTATCTGGGCAGTATCGAAAAATTGCTGAAGCGACAGATTCCACGACTGCCGCTACCATTGCTGGGAGGCGATCGCGAAACGCGCGCGCCGCGTGAACGCGAGCCCAGCGCCGTCAGTCGCGCTGCCGCGCCAGCCTTGTCTGAAGACGAACGCCGCGAACGCGCTGAACAACGTCGTGTGCGCGAGGCGAAAGACTCCGGGCGCGCTCGCCGCGCGCCGTACGCGGGGGGTAGCAGCACGCCACCCGCACCGCTGCCCGCTTACCCGCATTTTGACTTCAGCAAACCCTACGAGCCACCCGCCAAGGATGCCGCGCACGATGTTGCCGCCGTCGCCGCCAAGGCCCCGCTTCCGCACCGACCGCAAGCCCGATCCATCGGCGCGCTACTCGGGCGCAAGAAGCTCGACAAGGTATAGGGAATCGCTGGTTAAGTCCATTTCGTCGCCATACGTTGTTGCTCAACCAAAAACATCTCCCTACATATCAGACATATGCCGCGTCAATATTTTTGCGAGTTTGGCAACTGCGGCGCCTAGTCTGGCTTAGAACTGAACTTAACCAGAACTTCCCCGGCGCCCGCGCGCTGTTGGACCAGTGAAAGACGCGCCATCGGCGCGTTTTTCCGTTTCGGGTGATCAGCGGCAAGGCAAAGGTAGCGTAATGTGCAACTTTCGAGCGCTGTCGATGGTGCCTCGCGCGCTCCACACCACATTCCCATTTCGTTGAGCGAAGATATCGCCATCATCACGCAAGGAGAAGGCCATGAGTCGCTGGAAGCATTACCTACCGTATGCCGCAATGCTGTTGATCGCCGTTGCCATGTTGATGCATGGACCGATCGCACAACCCGACGACTACCACGCCTTCGCCGACGTGCGTGAATTCTCCCGCCTGCCGAATGCGGCGGACGTCGTATCAAACCTCGGTTTTCTGATCGTCGGGGCTTGGGGCTTGTGGTCATTCCGTCAACGAGACCGCCAGCGGGCGCTGGGCGCCGCGTGGCCGGGATACGCAACTTTCTTTATCGGGGTCGCACTTACCGCCATCGGATCGGGTTACTACCACCTGCAGCCTGACAACGATAGACTCTTCTGGGATCGCCTCGCGATCGCGATTACTTGCAGCGGACTACTTGCCGCCGGCTACGCTGAGGCCTACCAACGCATCGCCAAGTCGGCGCTACCGACGCTCGTCGGTGCCGCGATGTTGAGTGTGATGTGGTGGTCGATCACCGAAAGCGATGGCACCGGCGACTTGCGCCCTTACCTACTCATTCAAATTGCGCCGCTAATCATGATTCCGCTTTGGCAGTGGGCGGCGAATGCCAACAAACGCGATCGCATTGCGTTTGGCATCGCCATCTTGCTCTATGTACTCGCCAAGATAGCAGAATTGCATGACCGCGATGTCTTCAATATGCTGGGCTTTATGAGTGGCCACACCATCAAGCATCTGTTGGCGATTGCGGCAGTAGCAGCGTTGACGGTCAATGTCGTATTGCGCGTGAAGGGCATATCGCAGCACCAGATCAAACAGGTAAACCAGCGCGGATCCGTATGATCGACGACAGCATTGCCGGAACGCCAAGTGCATATTGCTTAAACCTCGAAAAATTCGTTTGGTTTTTGCAGCTCGATATTGTCACCTTCGCAAATTTCGCAAATGTGACGGCGCGAAGCATCGCATCGTTGACCAACGAAAATTCGCTCTAAATTAGTTGCCGATTGAATTTCCCTCGGCGAAGCCTCTCGCAATTTCTCGGCTTGTCTTGCTCCGTCCGGATTGATGTTGAAGAATCGAAGCCCGTGCGTTTCAGCGGCCGACTTAATCGTTGCGTTGATGTGGCCATCACGAAATCCATCGCCAATCTCTCGATGACCGATGAGATACTCAAATGCCTCGATCACTAGCCACCCGCCTCAGTTGCGACTAAAGCCAGCCCCTAGGAGAAGATATTTCGGTGTGGCCGTCAGCGACCGCGATCCGTGTGAAAAGGGCGGCGTTTCGAGAAGCTAGCCGACCTTCAACACCAACTTCCCAAAATTCTCGCCTTTAAACAGCTTCATCAATACCTCTGGAAAGCGATCAATGCCTTCCTCGACGTGCTCCTTAGACTTCATCTTGCCTTGTTTCAGCCACGCGCCCATCGCCACCGCCCCTTCCTTGTAACGAGGCGCGTAATCGAACACGACGATGCCTTCCATGCGCGCACGGTTGACCAGTAGCGACAGGTAGTTCGACGGCCCTTTGATCGGTGTGGTGTTGTTGTATTGCGAGATGGCGCCGCAGATCACAATGCGCGCCTTGAGGTTGATGCGTGTCAGGACGGTATCCAAAATCTCTCCGCCGACGTTGTCAAAATAGACGTCGATGCCATTCGCACATTCGCGCTTCAAGCCAATCCGAACATCCTCATTCTTGTAGTCGATGCAGGCGTCAAAGCCGAGCTCTTCAACCGCAAGACGGCATTTCTCCGGCCCACCGGCGATGCCGACCACGCGGCATCCCTTGATTTTTGCGACTTGACCGACCGTTGAACCGACGGCACCCGCTGCGCCTGAAACCACCACCGTCTCGCCAGCCTTCGGCTGCCCGACTTCTGTCAAACCGAAGTAGGCCGTCATGCCCGGCATGCCGAGCACATTGAGGTAGGTGGTGAGCGGCGCCAGCGCGGGGTCCACCTTGCTCCAACCCTTGCCGTCCGTCACGCAGTAAGTCTGCACATTCGCCATGCCGGAGACATAGTCACCCGGCGCGAACTTGGCATTCTTGGATTCGACCACCTGACCGATACCGCCGGCCCGCATGACGTCGCCCAAGGCGACCGGCTCGATGTACGACTTGCCCTCATTCATCCAGCCACGCATCGCCGGGTCGAGTGACAAATACAGGTTCTTGACCAGCAGTTGCCCATCGCTGATCGCGGCAAGTGTTTCGTCGCCAAATTTGAAGTCGCTGTGCTTGGGTTCGCCCACCGGGCGGGCGACCAGTCGGACGGTATGGTTGGTGGTCATCAAACTTCTCCAAATGCGCCGCAGAAACGCGATCCGCAGACGCCACAAAATTAAAAAGCCGGCAAAAAAAAAGCCGGTGTGCGGGGACACGCACAACCGGCTTTGCTTACTGCGGGTCGACTACTTCAGGTGCGCTGCGACGAGCTTGGTCATCTCAAACATCGAAACAACTTTCTTGCCACCGAACACGGCCTTTAGTTTTTCGTCGGCATTGATCATGCGGCGATTGACGGCGTCCTGGAGCTTGTTCTTCTTGATGTAGTCCCAAAGCTTCTTGGTGACTTCGGTGCGCGGAATTGCGGTCGCGCCGACGACGGCTGCCAGAAGGGTGGATGGGGTCATCGGCTTCATGAAAGCTGCGTTTGGCTTGCGCTTGGCAGCTGGCTTCTTTGCCGCCTTCTTGGCGACGGGCTTTGTAGCAGCAGGCTTTTTCGCTGCTGGTTTCTTAGCAGCAGGCTTTTTTGCTGCTGGCTTTTTCGCTGCTGGCTTCTTAGCAGCTGGTTTTTTTGCGGCTGGCTTCTTTGCTGCAGGTTTTTTTGCGGCCATATAGTTCCTCCAGTGTGTTGTCAAGGTTGTCCCTGAAAATGCAGCGGTCGGATGTTGCAGCATGTTCGTCACCGACAGCTTGACGTTTTCATAGTGCAAATACGTACCACGCGCCAAATATAACGCATTCTTTTGTGTCGTGTGCAAGTGGTTGCAGAGATTTTTTATCTCGAACGCGGTATGTCTTTCATAGGGAGAATGCCGATGTTGCGCTTTTTGCGTTCGCGCTTGGGCGCTAATTGCGTCACCGAAAACGTCGTCTGGTCAGCCATATACTCTTCTGCGGTATGGCTGGCAGGTTGTCATTTGTATTCAAATATTCACTTCGCGAAGTGCCGGTTTCTCTATGAAAACAAATACTAACTGTTCCACCGCAGCGCTGACATGCAGCCACTGATCGCGCTTCGGCAACTCAAGAATCACGCGCCGTTCGATACAATCGAGGCCGGCCATCTGGCGCAAACCGCCAAGTTTGTTGCTGAAAATCCCGACAGCTTTTGGCGGCGGACGACCGCCGCCGGCCACATCACGGCGTCCGCATTTGTGGTGAATACGGAACACTCACACGCCCTTCTGCTGCACCACGCGACGCTTAATCGGTGGCTCCAACCGGGCGGACACGTTGACGACACCGACGCCGAGCCGCTTGCTGCCGCGCTGCGCGAAACTTGGGAAGAAACCGGGGTCGCAGGGCAACCCGTGTTTGCTGTTGCTGGCGCGGCGTCTACCTTGTTCGACGTTGACGTCCACCCGATCCCGGTGCGTATCAAGCACGGCGTGTCAGAACCTGCGCATTTGCACTACGATCTTCGATATTTGTTGGTCGCGCCGGCCGGTGCTGTCAGAATCTCCGACGAGTCATTCGCATTCCAATGGGTGGCGATCGCCAGCATCGCTGAAGGACAGGTGGATTCGGGCATCGCCCGCATGGCACGAAAAATTCTTTTATAAGGTAGACCATATGGAACTCGCGGACCTCCGAAAAGACTACAAGCTGGCATCGCTCGACGAGGCCGACGTTGATCCCTCGCCGTTCGCACAATTTGAGAAGTGGTTCAAAGATGCCACGTCTGTCGCGGTACTGGAACCCAACGCAATGACCCTGGCGACCGTGAACGGCGCTGGTAAACCGTCGGCGCGCATTGTGTTGATCAAAGATTTTGACCAGCGCGGGGCGACGTTTTTTACCAACTATGTGAGCCGTAAGGGCGAGGACCTGCGCGCCAACCCAAACGCGGCGCTGGTATTTTTCTGGCCTGAACTGGAGCGCCAGATCCGTATCGAGGGCCGCGTTGAGCGCGTCGATGCGGCCGAGTCTGATGCTTATTACGCCATCCGCCCGTTGGCCAGCCAGATCGGCGCATGGGCGTCGCCGCAGAGCCGCGTGATTGCCTCACGCGAAGAATTAGCCTCGCGCGTGGCGACGTTCTCTGAGCAATACGGCGAGGCCCCGGTGCGCCCGCCACACTGGGGAGGTTACCGTTTGGTGCCTGATCTGTTTGAGTTCTGGCAGGGGCGCGCAAGCCGCTTGCATGACCGCATTGTCTATCGGTTGTCGGGCACCGTCTGGCGAACTGAGCGCTTGGCGCCCTGAGCCGGCTTGTAATAGTCGGCAAGTCGTTTCAGGTAGCCCGGAAGATTCGGGTTCGCATTGAGGCGGATAAAGAACTGCGGGTCGGCGTTGGTGGTGAACGGACTAAGCGTCGTGCGCTCGAAGGGCAACTGAAATCTGCAGGCCAGCAAGCGCTTTGCATCCGCCGCCGCCGGCGCACCGCCGTGGTATTCGGTACCACACCACTGCAGGTCTTTCGCGAACTGCTCTGCGGAAACGCGCTTGGCGATCTGCGTCGCATCCAAGCGGAGGGCTTGTTGGATACGGACGGACACGTCTTCGACACTCGTTTCGGGCAAGGCTGACCCCTGACAGTTGGGGGCGATCATCTTGATTCGGCGAGCCGCCTTGCCTGCCGCCCCCAACAACACTCCCATCGGTGGCAACGACTCTAGCTGTCGGTCAGTGCGCAGCACCGCGAGTAGCGCCTTGTCACCATAGAGCGACTCGCCGCGCACCATCACCAGTTGGATGTTTTCCTCGATCGCAACAATCAGATTGCGGTATGGGTCATCGACCAACCGGTCGACGACGACAATGTCGGCCAGGTAACCGGGGCTGATCTGCCCCAACTGCTGTTGCCAGCCGATCGCGTCGGCCGGATTGAGCGTCACCATTTCCACCAACTCACGATCGGTGAAGAGACGCTTGAGTTGATGCTGATTGACCAAGTCGGCGACCTTCAACTCGCCCAAAATCGACTTTGATCCGGACGGCGTCCAATCCGGCGCGAGCGAAATGCCGACGCCCGCCTGTTTCGCGGCGCGAACATCCGCCGTTTGGCCGTAGAGCATGAAGTTCGATAGTGGCGACCAGACCAGTTTGGCGCCAGCCTGGGCCATTTCTCCGAATTGCGCTGCTGTCAGCCCAACACCATGGATGGCCACTAGTTCCGGGCCGAGCAGGCCGCTGCGCTTGACGGCGTCAAACTCACCGGCCATCCGCGCACCTACTCCTTCGGCCAAATGAATCACCAGCGGTCCGCGAAGACGTTCCTCGGCCATGCGCTGCCACTCGGCGGCGTCACGTCCGATATCGACTCGTGAAAATGCCGGGCGCCGCGTCACCGCACTGGTTTCAATATTGCGCACCAGACACTCGTCGCGCGCCGACGGCAGGCTGGTGCGCGAGCCTTGCAGCGTGGTGGTGCCGCCCATCAAGGCCTTGTACTCGCCATAGCGGCCGACATCAACGCCCAGATCAAGGTAGTGCGGCGCGGTCAGCAGCGTATTAAGATTGGTGATGCGACGCGCATAGTCGTTATCGTAAAAGCGCCACTCATAGCGATCACGATATTTTCGTTTGATTGGGAGCAGCGGATAGATCGCGTATTCAGGATGATTGTGCAAGTCGATCATGCCCGGATAAATCACCCCGGTCAGATGTACCACCGGTGCTCGTTGCAATTCTTGCTTGAGGGCTTCATCAGCGACTGCCGCTGCCAGTGTGTAGCTGTCGCGACCGATGGCGACGATGAGGCCGTTGTGCACCCAGACGAGGCCTGGATTGAGTACCTCGCGCGCGGCATTCATGGTCACGACGCTGCCCGCCAATACAACGCTGCGGCCATCGGTCGGCGTGGCAACGGCTGGCCGCGTCTGGGCAGCAGCCGCTCCACTCACGCAGGCAGTCAATATCCACGCGCCCATGGTCGCGGCGACTCGGTGGGGTATTCCCGGATAGTGGTAATCGCGAACCATATTTTCTCCAACCCTTCAGACGTTTCATGTGCAGCGCGCGCGCACCAAGCTTTGCCATAATGGCGCACACCAGCCGATGACGTACTTTAGCGCCTGATCGCCAACCTGACGCCGTGACCAATCCCCTTACCGATCTGTTTGGCTTTCCGCTCGCTACACCAACATCCGGTGGCGCAACCACTCGCGAGGGCGGTGATGCCACCCGCAATGCCACCCCCGACCGCACGCGTGACGGTGGGCGAGAGTCAGGCAAAATTTGCCCGGCGTTGGCGAGTGCCGACGCCACAGCACTTGCTGCAAGGCTGCCGCCACTCATTCATTTGGGCACCTCGTCATGGTCGTTTGCCGGCTGGGCGGGACTGGTCTACGATCGCAGCTACCCCGAATCACGACTGGCGCGTGATGGGCTGGCGGCCTACGCCGCACATCCTCTACTGCGCGCCGTCAGCCTCGACCGCACCTTTTACGCGCCGCTCGCCGAGCGCGAATACGCACGCTACAGCGGCCAAGTTCCCGACGACTTTCGGTTTGTCGTCAAGGCGCCCATGGCGCTGACCTCGAGCTACCTG
>Ga0209591_10009307_pt1 | contig 10631 bp, 10 predicted proteins | sample MAT01_FD_187207 | JGI IMG/M metagenome (GOLD analysis project Ga0209591, IMG submission 187207) | Freshwater microbial communities from Lake Fryxell liftoff mats and glacier meltwater in Antarctica - MAT-01 (SPAdes) (version 2) | ecosystem: Environmental > Aquatic > Freshwater > Ice > Liftoff...
ACTGACTTTTCTCAACTCGTAAAAACGGAAGTTCAGAGAATCTCGATTGGAGAACCTCGAACTGTTCCCGCAGGACAATATGCAACTGAGGTCTTAAAAAATCTGGGAATCTTGGAATCGGTAAAATCTAAATTTGTGTTGGGTAATAATGTGAAGTCAGTACTAACGGCTGTGGAAACAGGTGATGTGGAAGCAGGTATTGTCTACATCACTGATGCTAAAAGTTCAGATAAAGTTGCGATCGCAGCAATAGCTGATCCCAAGCTACATTCTTCAATTCGCTATCCGATCGCCGTTTTGAAATCAAGCAAAGAACCAAATGCTGCTAAGCAATACGTGGAATTTTTGCAAGGTAACGAGGCTAAAGCTATATTTGTAAAATATGGCTTTGGGATTCCTGCCCCTTAAGTAGGTGGTCATAATTAAATCAAAACCCAAAAAGCTGTGGCGCACGCGCAGCGTGCGCCACAGCTTTTTGGGTTTGGGTAATTTATTACGTCCAACTACTTAAACTAAGTTAAATGTTGATTCCTGATCTATCGCCATTATGGGTTTCTCTAAAAGTATCATTGCTAGCGACAGCGATCAACTTTGGCTTAGGCACAATTGTTGCTTACAAAATGTATCTTTATCGTGGAAAATTCCGCTCCCTCATCGAAGGGATTCTCATTTCGCCGTTGATTTTACCACCTACTGTGGTTGGTTTTGTGCTGTTGATTTTGCTGGGCAAAAATGGGATTTTAGGACAGATTCTTGCTCAATGGCATCTTCGATTAGTATTTACATGGTACGCCGCAGTCATAGCGGCGATCGTTGTGTCATTTCCATTGATGTACCGCGCGGCTTTGGGAGCCTTTGAACAAATTGATTCTTTGCTATTAGATGCATCTAGACTAGATGGAGCATCAGAATTAGATGTGTTTTGGTATATCGCTATTCCCTTAGCGATGCGCGGAATTATCGCGGGGACAGTGCTTACCTTTGCGCGGGCGCTAGGAGAATTTGGCGCAACATTAATGATTGCTGGAAATATTCCGATGCAAACTCAGACCATGCCAATGGCAATTTATTTTGCAGTAGAGGCTGGGGACATTCAAGAAGGATGGTTCTGGACGATCGCTATTGTAATTATTTCTTTGATGGGAATTATTGCAGTCAATTTCCGTTCAAAATAGACCCAAGAGAGAGACGTGCTAAGGCACGTCTCTCTCTTGGGTCTATTTTAGTTCGTCATATTTTTTATTGAATCGTTTTTTCGCCTGTTCATAAACCTCCGTGGTGATAGAGGTAAAGCTATTATCTTTGGCGTAGGTTTCAATCTTTTTGCGAGCAAAGGGACGAACAAAAAAAGGAATATCTTTGAGCTTTTCTTCTGCTTCCGATGTCCATATAATTTTTTCACTCATTGATTTTCACCCACATTAATTTATACTTTACAAAGTTTAACAGAAATTTAAAAACCAAAGGAGAATACGGCGCTCTGCGCCGTATTCTCCTTTAGTCAATTATGCCAAGCATCTAAAAATACTAATATTTCGTCATCCCAATCAATCCAGCCTTTTTAATCAACGAAATCATGACTACAACTACTCAAAAAACAGCATCTTGGGCAAAGGCGATCGTAAAACCAGCGACTGAATTTCCGATCACCCAACTCTCGACGATTTCTGGCAAGATTCCTGAAAATCTCAAAGGCTCCCTTTATCGCAATGGTCCTGGAAGATTGGAACGTGGCGGATTACAAGTGGGGCATTGGTTTGATGGTGATGGTGCAATTTTGGCGGTGCATTTTGCGGAAGGGCAAGCCCGTGCGACTTATCGCTATGTTCAAACTGAAGGATATTTAATAGAAGAGAAAGCCGATAAATTGATCTTTGGCAATTATGGCATGGCTCCCACAGGCTTTTGGTTACAGCGTTTTGGTAAGTCTTCTAAAAATGTGGCAAATACTTCTGTTATTGCTTTGCCCGATAAACTTCTTGCTCTTTGGGAAGGTGGTTTACCCCATGCGCTCGATTTGGAAACTCTAGAAACCAATGGTTTAGAAAATCTGGAAGGTTTGGAAAACCGTTTACCTTACTCGGCTCATCCCAAGCGCGATCCTCTGACAGGCGAGATTTTTAACTTTGGGGTTTCCTATGGCAAGAATGCGACTTTGCATATTTACCGTAGCGATCGCAATGGCAGGTTGATCAAAAAAAGTCAGACTAATTTGCAAGGGCTGCCGATGATCCATGACTTTTTACTAGCAGGAGATTATCTGATTTTCTGCGTACCACCTCTGCGGATGAATGTATTTCCTGTATTACTTAATTTACAAAGTTATAGCGAATCATTGCAGTGGAAGCCCCAAGAAGGTACAGAGATTCTCGTGTTCAATCGTCATAATTTGGAATTGGTTAGTCGTAGCGTGACTGAGTCTTGGTTTCAGTGGCATTTTGGCAATGGTCACAGCGATCGCGATGGGAATGTCGTATTTGATTTGATTCTCTATCCTGACTTTACCACCAATCAATTTTTGAAAGAAGTTGCTTCTGGTAAAACTAAAACTCAAGCCAAAGGAACTTTTTGGCAAATGCGCCTTAATCCCCAGACGGGCGAATTTCGAGAAACTTCACAATTAATTGATCTCGGCTGCGAATTTCCGAGCGTCGCCCCTGCGGAGGTTGGTCAAAACTCTCGCTATACCTATCTCTCTATTCGTCGAGCTGATACCAATCTCACCGAATTATTTGATGCGATCGCAAGTTACGATTATCAAACCCATACGCTCACCGAAGCTGACTTTGGTGCAAATCGCTATCCGATGGAGCCATTATTTGCACCTGATCCCACCAATCCCGATCGCGGCTGGATAATCACCGTCGTATTTGATAGCGATCGCGAATGTTCGGAAGTCTGGATATTTGATAGCGATCGCTTAGATTGTGAACCCATCTGTCGTCTTACTTTGCCCAGTATTGTCCCAACGGGCTTTCATGGCACATGGCGATCGCAATAACAGCAATTCTTATTATGAAACCAATTTTGGGGTTTGCAGCGCCTACGGCGCTGCAAACCCCAAAATTGGTTTTTTGAAAGGCAGCCGTAGGCTGCCTTTCAAAAAACCAATTTCTATAATGAGAATTGCGATCTCAATAAATTTGAAATCGCTGCAAAGCATTGCTTTCAAATATAATTGGGTTGCTTACTCAATTACAAAGTTTCTTTAATGCCACCAAGGTTACAAGTCAAAAATGAAGATTGCTCACCGCTAGGGCTATATGTTCTTCAATATTTAGATGAGCAAGACATTAGTATGAACCATCTTGCCGAGTTAACTGGTGTGCCACAGCCACGACTGCGTGGGGCTTGCTTTAAAGGCACTTGCCCAACGCCTGAGACTTTAAGAAAATTAGCTAAAATCATGGGTAAGCACCATTTAGAGCTTTACACCTTGGCTTATCAAGGCAGGATTGAGCAAGTTCCTGAAGATGTGGATGATAATTTACTGGATATATTAATTAGGCAAATGCTCGAAGCAGCAAGAGAATTGAATCTTGCCATGCCCAAGACACAGCCTTCTAAAGCAAAAATCCGCAAAGCTTTAGTAGAGTTAGGTTTTAGAGAAAAGCGTGAAGAAATTCCTTAATCCAAAAAGATGTGACGCACGCGCAGCGTGCGTCACATCTTTTTGGGTTACGTGGCAGCTTGCGTCGTCGTGATTGTTGCTGCTAACTCTTGAAAACGGCGTGGATCGCCTTCACTAGTTGAGTCAATCCTTTCTTGACGCTTAATCTCATAGAGCTTACTGAGAATATCTTGCCAATCACTAGAAGATAGCGGCGATTCATTTTCTGCGATCGCAGATGCTTCTATGGATTGCTTGAAATTATGAGAATCAAGTTGTTTAATTCTTTGCTCTAGCTTCTGCTGCGCCAGCCAAACCCGACCACGAATTGCTAAAACCTCGTCATTGCAAGACATCAGATTAAATTGGGTCTGGATTTCTGATCGCCAATCAGGATGAGTATGACAAATTGCGATCGCTAAAGACTGCAATCCCACCACAGCCGCATAGCGCACCACCCATTCTTCATCCTGCTGCGCCACAAATAGCAACGCATCTAAAGCTTCTTCTTGAGCCACCTCTCGCAATTCATCAGGAAACCAATGCCACTTCATCGAGCCGAGACCTTTAACAGCAGCGCGGCGAACACTCATCGCAAAGTCCGCAGTCGCCACTCCCAGCAAAGTTACTAATCCACGAGGATCACCGATTCCAGCAAGAGCGCGAATTGCCCAAGCCCGCGCTGTGTAATTATGCATATCGAGAAGATTTAGCAAAGACGGTACAGCCACACTTCCCAGCGAAATTAATCCATCAACAGATGCAACTGCCGCCCCTGGATTGTTATAACTAAGAGCCTCAATCAAGATCGGAATAGCGCCTTCTAAACGCGCATCCGCTAAATTTTGGACTGCTTCGAGCAGTAACTTAGAAGAATCTGCTTCTTCTACAGCTTGAATAAGTTGGGAAAGACGGTCGGTCATAGGTCGGTAAAGTAGAGGAGCGCTTTGCACTCCTCTACTTTACAACGAATCATCCATCAGGATCGTGACTCGAATTGTTATAAATTAAAGGGTCGCGCAGCGACCCTTTAATTTATAACAATTCATCCATCAGCGCCATAACTCTAATCGCGCCATCAGTTAGATCGGGCGGAGTTGCCAGAACTATTTGTTTTTCTAATAGTCCTCTAAGAGAAATTAGCTTCAGGCTGTTTTCTGCCATCGTATTTGCGATCGCATCGGCTGCCGACAAATAACCGATCGCCCCCAAATCAGAAAGAACTGTACGCCGTAATTGCAAATCATTATTTGCAAGAGCTGCAATCAGCCGATCGCCATATTGATTAGCAAGCTTTGATTCTGACAGTTGATACATCGCTCGCGCTGCGGCATATTGGACTTTGGGGATAGGATGCTCTAGAAATGGCAAAATATGAGGCATTGCTTCCACGGCATGCAATGTTCCCAATGCCTCAAGAAATGCATCATAAGGATGTTCAGGTTCTGAATCGGCGTTGGCTTGTGAGTTAGGATTTTTGATTAACTCCAGAAGACTTGGTATGCAGGAATTATCGCCCAACATTTCTAACGATTGAGCAGCAGCTTCACGCACATAAAAGTCATCGCATTGTAGAGACTTAATTAATGCTGGTACTGCCCTGCGATCGCCTAACTTGCCTAATGCTCTCGCGGCATTGCGTCGTAATGGATAGCCCCCCGCCTCAGTGCGATCAGCTTCATCTTCTAAAGCTGCAATTAACAGAGTGATTGCTTCTGGCACATTTACCCGAAAACGTCCTAACCACCATGCAGCATAAACCCGCAATCCCAAATCTTCACTTTGGAGATTTGCGATCGCCTGTTCAATAGTTAGTAAGTTATCGTCGGGAATACCAGTTTCTTCATTCATAGTTACAAACCTTATCGCAAGTTGAGGTAAAAATTTGGCTAAAAAACAAAAAGCACCCCATGGGGGGTGCTTTTTGTTTTTTAGCGAGAATTAGCTAAGTGCATTGATTGCATAGTCAATGTAGGAGTTTGCTTCAACAGCAGAATCTCCAGACAAACCATGATTAGACTTAATATGCTTAAGAGCTTCAACATACCAGCTAGGAGAAAGATCAAAGGTGCGGTTGATTTCAGCAATACCAGCAACCAAGTAATCATCCATAGGACCTGTACCACCAACTACGCAGCAGTATGTAACCATACGGACGTAGTAGCCGATGTCACGAACACACTTGTCTTTGCCAGTTTGGCTAGAAGCGTAGTTAGGACCATTCATCGAGGTGGTGTAAGGGAACTTGCTGTATACAGCATCAGCAGCGCCAGAAGCCAAAGAAGAAGCCTTTTCGCTCAAAGCCTTAGCAGCAGCTAGACCAGCAGTTGCTTGACGGAAACGACCAAAAGCAACTTGGGTTTCGGTAGAGCTGAGGAAACGACCTTGAGAATCGGCGGCGGATACTGCTTCGGTTAGAGGGGTTTTCATAATGAGATATTCTCCAAAAATAATCTTGTTAAGGGAAATGCAATCGAAAAAAATTTAATGCTAATCAGTTAAAGACTAAGCAACAGCAGCAGCAGCCTTGTCGAAGTAGCTACCGATTTCACTCATGAGAGCAGAACAATCGCCACGGGTTACGCCGTTGGTATCGTTTGCAATTGCGATCGCAGCATCCTTCATTTTGCTGATACCAACAGCAACAGAAGCGCCAGGAGTACCAAGAGCCAAGTAGGTTTCACGCAGACCATTGAGGCAACGATCTTCCAAAATGCTGGCATCGCCAGAGTAGATAGCGTAGGTAACATAACGCAAGACAATTTCCATGTCGCGTAAGCAAGCTGCCATACGACGGCTGGTATATGCGTTGCCACCAGGAGCAATCAAAGCAGGTTGTTCAGCGAACAATGCACGGGCTGCATTAGCTACGATTGCAGAAGAGTTGCTGGTGATGCGGTTTACAGAGTCCAAGCGCTTGTTGCCATCGGCAACCATTGCACTAAGAGCATCAATTTGGGAAGCACTGATATAAGCGCCTCTGGAATCAGCTTGGGATACTACCTTTGCAAATGCGTCTAACATAATACTGTTATCTCCAGTTTATTGAGTGATTATTCTTTGTTTTTGGTTTTCAACTTTACTTGGTTCGCTATGAAAAATATATATTCCATAGGGATTTGGTATTGTTAACAACCATATTTAATTGTTTCTGATTTTCTCTTTGGAGAAATATAGAAAAATTTTATTTTTAAATAATTGGCTTATTCAACTTAACTAGATAAATACACAACCAAAAGTTTGATTTTCATTTATTTCGTCAGCTCAATTTCCAACCTATTTGTTTATACTATGTCGTTGGATCGTTTTTCATTACGGATTGTCACAATTTATAACGGGTTGTTTCAGAAATGAGTTTTGTAATGAATATCGATATCCACAAAGTGTTGTGCAGAGCCAGTTTTGCCTTAAACGCCCAAATCATCACATGGCAATCAAGGTCGGATATACCTAAACTTATTTACCCTCTAAGCAGGCTAATTAAATCTCTACGCAATGTAGGGGCAATTCATGAATTGCCCCTACGATAAATCAAGGTTTTCAGGCATTTTTACGAAGTCCTAACACTAATTTATTGCTGCTTCCTATGTAGGTACTCCCTTCCCAATATAAAAATAGACGTTAAAACTCAAGAATTAGCGTTGCGGCGCGGAGCGCCGCAACGTCTAATCTTTCAAGTGAGAAGGGAGCAGGTAGGCATAATTTAGATTGGTACTGCCATCTCAGCATCTAAAGGAAACCCTAGCGCTTCCCTTTGGGCGTAATAAAGCTTGGCAACTTGACGGGCTAAATTGCGAATCCGTCCGATATAACGTACCCGTTCAGTTACCGAAATTACACCGCGTGCGTCCAGCAAGTTAAATGAATGCGAGCATTTCAAAACGTAATCAAAGGCTGGCAATACTAATTCAGCTTCTAATAAATGGGCTGCTTCTTTTTCATATTGCAAGAATAATTGGAACAATAAATCAGAATCCTGTGGCTTACCGCCAAAGTTGCCAAAATTGTAGCCGCTATGCTCGACTTCACCTTGATGATGCACTTGACCATATTTGATATCGCCTAAAGTTGGATGTGATCGCCACACAATGTCATAAACCGAGTCCACCCCTTGCAAATACATGACTAGACGCTCTAACCCGTAAGTAATTTCCGCAGAAACAGGGCGACAGTCCAAGCCGCCAACCTGCTGAAAATAGGTAAATTGAGTAACTTCCATTCCATCCAGCCAAACTTCCCAACCAACACCCCACGCGCCGAGGGTCGGTGATTCCCAATCATCCTCGACAAACCGCACATCATGATCGGCGGGATCAATGCCTAAATGTTTGAGACTATCCAAATATAGATCTAGCACGTCGTCAGGTGATGGCTTAAGAAGCACCTGAAATTGGTAATAATGCTGTAAGCGGTTTGGATTTTGTCCATAGCGTCCATCAGTGGGGCGACGACATGGCTCGACATAGGCGACGCTCCAAGGCTCTGGTCCAATCGCTCTCAAGAAAGTATGCGGACTCATTGTGCCAGCTCCCTTCTCAATATCGTAGGGTTGAGCAATCAAACATCCATGATTGCTCCAATACTTTTGCAACGCCAAAATAACCGACTGAAAATCCATGCTTTACGGGGCAGTAACACTATTATTTTTATCCTATCAGCGATCGCACTTTAATATAGCTGTCGCTAGTCTTGTTAGGAAATAAAACCCAAAAAGTGGAGGCGGCACTTCGCGCCGCCTCCACTTTTTGGGTTTTATTTTGTCTTAATACAAGTGGGGGAGCTTTGCAACTTAGATTTTTTGTGGGGCGGCGAAGTTGCCCCACAAAAAATCGGGTTCTTTATCGCACTAACTCGTTTGCAAATTATCCATAGCTCTTTGGGCGTAATAACGCATTTCTTCAGCCCTGCGCCATAGCTCTTGTCCAGTATGCAAATGCTGATCGTCAAAATTGAGGGTGAAATAATTTAACTCCTCAATGCCATCACTAATTGCATTGAGACAATGATAAAGGTAGCTAGCGATCCCCGCCGCAGAGGCAGGATTAGGAAAGGAACGGAAGAAAATCTGAGCTTTAGCAAATGAGCCTCGACATTCATCAATATAGTCCTCAAAATCTTCCATCAGTCCATCATCGTAAGGATCAGCAGCAAGATCGTCAATCTGCTCGTCTAGACTGTCAAGAATTACTTCAAGCATCTCACTGATCGGCTCGTAAACTTGCTTAAACCAGCGATCGAGCTTTTGATCTTCGTTGAGATGGGTGGGGCGATTGAATGGCGATCGATTAACTCCCTGAGATGCGCCATTTGGAGAATGCTTAATGCCAATACTGCGATCGTAATGGGCGCGAGCTTGAGGATTGCTGAGGACTTCGTAGGCGAGATTGATTGAGGCTATATCATCGTGATTATCGAGATGATGATTGCAATCGGGATGAAATTCTTTAACCAGTCCGCGATATGCGCTTTTGACCTCGGCTGGGGCAGCGTTGTAGCTAACCCTTAGAATTTTGTAATGATTTATTTGTTGAATGCGATCGCTTGTCCTAGCCATGTCCTTGTGATTAATCTACTTGTACAGTAATTTCTTTGTGTTTTTCATGCCAAATTTTTCAGGATTTCGATTTTCTCGAAACATTATTTCTGAGCAGAGCAAAACTTTCCTACTAAGTATTTTGTAGCGATATTCTGTCAGCGTCAACCACTTGACAGGTAAAAATTGGGGCATCCCTAAGTGTTATATGGATTTTTAAGATAAATGTTGCTAAAGCGATCGCAATTCTGCTAGAGTTACAAAGCGTTAAAAACAAAGCGCTATAAATGCTGGTGTAGCTCAGTTGGTAGAGCAGCTGATTTGTAATCAGCAGGTCACGAGTTCGAGTCTGGTCACCAGCTTAATTTCTATGTATAAAAAAGCTTTGCACTGCAAAGCTTTTTTAGTAGTCTAAAAATTTGGATGCAACCTAATCGACACCCTAAAGCTAAACTGAGTTCGGGATAAGCCACGAGATTAAGTTCTTGGTTAGCTGCGCTTTTGGCATTGCACATATTCATAATGGTCAAGGAAAAACAGGAAAAGATTTTTGATTTTTATGTTTAAAAGACCTGTTGGGAAATAGAAGCAAGGCTCAGAGATGCTTTTACTCTTTCTATCTATTTTTAAGAAGCATCCGAGTAGAAGTTCCATAAACCAGCCGCATTCAACATTAGACGGTCATTGTCGAAAGGAATTTCCCGATCGCAAAAGCTAAGAATCAATAAGCAATCGAGGCATAACGAATCATTGGAGCGGACAAATATGATGTTTTGGAGTTGAGTTTCATTCAATCGCTTGCAAAACTACTTTTGGCGAGAGCTTATCCTTAAACCAAACCACTAGCGCATCTGTATCGTTTACTTTTACACCAGCTTTTTCTAGATTCAATCTTTCCGAAATTGCCAAAATTAAATTCTCACAATTAGCTTGCCTCACTTGCGAAAACTTTTTGCGTAAATATTCAGGTCGCCAATACCCGACAATCTCTAATAAATAGGTGCGTCCATCAGGATGTACTAACCGAAAATCTGGAATCATCACACTTCCAGGAATAGGAATTAAGTCAACTTCTCTTTCCAATTTCCATTCAGTTTTAAGCTCTGCCCAACGCTCCGCAAACGATGATTCGATCGCACTGTCATACATCTTGCCAGCAGGATAATAACTCACCAATCCGCAATCAGAATCAAGAGTAAATAGACCTGTCCGCTTTTGTTTGGAATAAGGATCTTTTTCGACTAGAGTTGCTTGTAAGCTCCATTTGGTGACATGTAATAGAGCAGGAAGAAGTTTTGCGATCGCAAGTCCATACCTTGTACTCGTACCAAACAAACTAGTCGCCCCATCAACAGTAATCGTAAAGCCATAATCGACATCACCTTCGATATAGGACATCAACTGAAAAAGCTTGAGATAACGGAATAGAAGTTTGTATTCCCCGGGATCGTTACGATGGACTTTTAGCGTCATGTGACTAGCCCGATA
>Ga0209591_10009310_pt1 | contig 10629 bp, 6 predicted proteins | sample MAT01_FD_187207 | JGI IMG/M metagenome (GOLD analysis project Ga0209591, IMG submission 187207) | Freshwater microbial communities from Lake Fryxell liftoff mats and glacier meltwater in Antarctica - MAT-01 (SPAdes) (version 2) | ecosystem: Environmental > Aquatic > Freshwater > Ice > Liftoff...
TTGCAATGCGAGGAGATTGAGTTGCGGTTTTGTTGTGAATGGGTTTGGGGCCGGGGGGTGGGATCGACTTTGTCCTGGGTGACCCACCGCTTACGCGGCGTGCTAGGGTGAGGTTAGCGTTTGGGGTTGGGTCGAGGTTGGGGTTGGGGCGGTTATTGCATCTTATACACCCTCATCGGCCCTGTCTCCCACGCAGTGCCAGGCACGTAGCTTTCGGGAACTGGCACACCGGGACCTAGAAATGCCGCGGAGTGCAGGTCCAGCGCATTTTCGCGCCGATAAGTCCAGTGAACTGGGGATCAGTCAGGTATGCCTGGCGGAGCGCGGGATTTCTCCGTTGTCCACCGAACTCCGACGACCCCGAACGCCTTATCGTGGCGCCTCTCGCTGGCGCAAGATGGCCGGATTTGGGGCTCGAAAAGCGCCACTAACCTCGGTTTCCTGGGCTAGTTATTTCTTCGGCACCGAAATCGTAATATTCCGATAACGGATGATGCCGTGATGATCGCCTTGCAGGAAGAACGGGCCAGGCTCGCTCTCGTTACTATCGAGCGCGCCGCCGGTGGGGCCGGGGATCTCGACGTTGTCGTGATAGACCTTGCCATCGCGCACGACGGTGACGTGGCGGCCGACGAAAGTAATATCGAAGGTCGTCCATTGGCCTAAGTTCAACGCGGCGCCGGCGGGCGGAGGGTAGTGGCTATAAACGGCGCCCATTTCGTGGTCCGGCAGCTTGCCGCCTTCGGTGCCCACTTGAATTTCGTAACGTCCGCGCAGATAGATTCCGCTATTTCCGGTCGGCGGGCAATTTACTTCAATATGTAACTTAAAATCCTGGAATTTGGCCGTGGTTTTGATGTTAGCGGCGCCCGGATTGCGCTGGCCTTCGACTTCGGGATTATCGTTGACTAACTCGCCGTCGCGCGCGATCCACCTATTGTTCTTTACGTTACCAATGGGCTCCCAACCGGTGAGGTCCTTGCCGTTGAAGATGGGCTCGGGCTTGGTCCAGTTCTTAGGCATCTTGCGGTCAAGCTTGGGGGCGCGCGCCGCGGCCAGCATTGGGCCGTCGTTGTCACCGCGCTTTTCTACGCCCGTGAGCTTGTCAGCTCCGGCAGCAGTGAGTTCCCAATTGATGGCTGGCCCTTTGTTCGCGGCCGAGAGGGCCACCACCATCTTTCCGCCATCCACTTTGGCGCCGAGGATCGGTCGCCAGCCGCCGCCGCGCGGCTGCACCCGGCCTTCCACCTTGCCGTCTTTCTCTAGCAGTTCCATCCATTGCGGGTAGGGGTTGCCGGTGGCGGGGGTAACGGTGAGGTCCCACCGGCCAAGGAACGGCTTTGCGCTTTGAGCGGAGCCGATCGAGGGCAGGGCCACCAGGGCGACGAGGAGGAAGAGTTTTTGCATCTCTCCCAATGTATCCCGCCCACGACCGCTATTTGGAAGGCTCAGCGAAAATCTTCTCCAACGATTCGCCAGCGTCCAGGCGCAGAATCCAAGCATTCAGAGCCTCCGCGGAAGCGGACGCTACCCGGGCCGACGCCCCTGGCGGCAAAGCAGCAGAACGACGCTCAAGCAGCGCATGCAGTACTTGATGCAGCCCCGCTTGGAGTCCGGCTTGCAGCCCTTCCTGCCGGCCTTCTTGCAGCCCTTCCTGCCGGCCCTCTTGCCGGCCCTGCTCCAGGCCCTGCGCGAGGCCCTTTCGAATCGCCGGCCCGAGCACCTTGTTTTCCAGTAAATCGATCATGTCCGTTTGCAGCCTCCTTTCGACTTCCGCTTCTATTCCCAGTATGCCCCCAATGATGACGAATGTGGAGGCCGCCTTTTCCTGCTCCTCGCCCGACAGGGTCCGCAGCTTGTCGATCACCACGCGGATGACTTTCTCCGGATCGGTCTTAGTGAGCAGTGCCCATTGGTTGTCCGCCAAATCCTCGCTGGCCAGCAATTCGTCACCGTCCATCTCGCGCAGGTTCAGGATCGTGTATCGATGCTGGGTGCTGGACGAATGGAAAGCATCGTCCATCCTAAGTGGCTCCCGTCCCGCGTAGAGCACCGTCTGTTGCACGTGCTCGCCCAAGGAGCGGTAGAAGCCCACGTAGTATTCGAGCATCCGGAAAGCGAGGCCGCGATCGTTGGTTACCTGCAATTCCACTTGGCGATAAGTGCCGTCCGCGCACTTGGCCAGCAGATCCGCCCGCAGGTTCCGCACGGCCGGCTGTTCCACGTTCTGCCACTCAAACGAATCGCCAAACAACATCGTCGCCAGTACGCCGCGGGACTGCCGGAAGAGGTACTTAAAGGTGACATCGAAAGTCTGCGCCATAACTTCCCTACGCCCGCACGATCTTCGACAACACCTCGCCATGAACCTCGGTCAAACGCTCGCGACGGCCCTGATGCAGGACGCTCAACTGGTCCTGACTCAAGCCCATCTGGTTCAGGATCGTGGCATGCAAATCGCGGAAGTGGACCGGGTCGACGGTAGCCTTCAGGCCGATGTCGTCGGTAGCTCCATAGGCGACGCCGCCTTGGAAGCCGCCGCCCGCGAGCCACATGGTGAAGCCGGTGTTGTGATGGTCACGCCCGCTGCCACGCTCGGATTCGGGCGAACGGCCGAATTCGCCGCCCCACATCACGATCGTCGAGTCGAGCAGGCCGCGGCGCTTCAGGTCTTTCACCAAGGCGGCCGTGGGCTGATCGGTAAGGCCGGCCATGCGCAGGTGGTTCTTCTCAATGTCGGTGTGGGCATCCCACTCGGTTTCCGCGCCGCCACCGCCGGCCACCACGCAGACGAAGCGGACGCCTTTTTCCACCAACCGGCGGGCGAGCAAACAGCGGCGCCCGTAGTCGTCGGTTTGCGGCTTGCCGACGCCGTAGAGGTCGAGGGTTTCTTGCGGCTCATTGGAAACATCGAAGATCTCGGGCGCTTCGGTCTGCATTTTGAAGGCCGTGTCGTAGGCGGAGATGCGGGCGGAGAATTCAGGGTCTTCGCCCAGCAGATTGGCCTCGTTGAGTTGGCGGATGAAGTCCACCGTCTTGCGGCGGCGGGGCATGCTGATGCCTTTGGGCAGCTCAAGGTTGAGCACGGGCCGCGCGCCGGCGCGGAAGAGCGCGGGTTGATAGGCGGCGGGCAGAAAGCCATTGGTGTACATGGGCTGCCCGGCCTCAGGCGCACCGTTCGGATCGGGCATCACCACGTAGGCAGGCAAGGAGTCGCTTTCGGTGCCGAGGCCATAGGCCATCCAACTGCCCATCGACGGATAGCCCGGAATCACGCGACCGGACATCAACTGATACTGGGCCGCTGAGTGCACCACCATGTCGCCATGCATGGAGCGGATGACGCACAGGTCGTCGACGATGGAGGCTTGATGGGGCAGCAGGTCAGAGACTTCGATCCCGCTTTTGCCGTAGCGGGCGAAGGTGCGCTTGGTGCCCAGCAGGCGCGAATTCACGTTGACATTCTGATATTGCATATCGCCGAAGGTGGCGGGGCGCTTCTCGCCGTGGAGCTTGTTGAGCAGAGGCTTGGGGTCGAAGGTCTCGAGGTGCGAAGGTCCACCGGCCTGGAACAGGAAGATGATGGCCTTGGCCTTGGGGGCGAAGTGCGAGGGCTTCGGCGCCAACGGACTGAGCCGCTTCTCCTCCGCCTGAAGCAGAGAGCCATAGCCGAGTGCTCCGAGGCCACAGAAACACTGGGTAAGAAAATCACGGCGATTGCGGGCGTAGCGGATGTGTTCCATATCAGTTCACGTAAAGCAGGGCGTTCGAATTGAAGAGCGAGAGGGCAAACTCGGTGGCCGCCGCCGGGTCCGGGTCGTCGAGATAAGCGAGGGCCAAGCGGCGCTCCTTTGCGTTGGGCGCGCGGCCGGCGGCGAGGCGGAATGCGCGGTCGACGCGGGCGGCGCTATTCGACCGTTCGGTTTTCAAACGCGTGGCGAGGTCGACCGCGAGGGCGTTCGAGAGCGTGCCATTGAGCAATTCGAGGGCTTGCGGCGCGTGGGTGGATTGCTCGCGGCGAGCACAGGAAAGAAGGGTGTCGGGCGAGTCAAAGACCTGCATGAAGGGTAGGATCAAGTTGCGCTTATAGATGAGATAAACGGTGCGGCGGTTATGCTCGTGAGGGTCTTTGTTTACTTGCCAATACTGCGGGCGCTTCAAGTCTTTAATGAGCTCGGGATCAATGACGGTCATCACACTGGGTCCGCCGGCTTTGAGATTGAGGCGACCGGAAACAGCCAGCATCGTGTCGCGGATCTCTTCGGCGTCCAAGCGGCGGCGATTCCATTTCCAAAGCAGCTTATTGCCGGGATCGACGGCGGCATGGGCCTTCTCCTGCGGCGACGAACTCGACTGGCGATAGGTGCTCGAGAGCATGATCATGCGATGCATGTCTTTTACGTGCCAACCACCGGCAATGAAGCGACTTGCGAGCCAATCGAGTAGCTTGGGATGGGTGGCGCGCGTCCCCATACGGCCGAAGTCATTGGGCGTCGAGACGAGCGCGTTGCCAAAGTGGAAACCCCAGATGCGATTCACCATCACGCGGGCCGGCAAGGGGTTCTTGGGGTCGGTAGTCCATTGGGCCAGGCGCAGACGAGGCTTTTCGGAAGCGAGCGGCGTCTCCTCCGTTCCGTCCGGCAGCAGTATACCCAAAGGCCGCATGCCCACCTTGGGCCCCTTGTTGCGATAGTCGCCGCGGCCCAGCAAGTGGATCTGGGTCATGCCCTTCGGGTCATCGCGCACGGCGTACATGGCTTTCAAGGGTAGGGGCATCTTCTCGTCGAGTTCTTCGAGGCGGATCAGGAGCTTACCTTTTTCCTCTTCGGTGGCGCGCCGCATGGTGCCACGCAGCTTGCGGGTCTCGGCTTCAAGCGGGTCGACGGTCGCTTTGTACTGCGCTTGCTCTTCGGGCGTGGCGACGATGACATCGTTTGAATCGGTCTGGGCGAAGTAGCCCTGCAGGCGGTAGTAATCGGATTGACGGATGGGGTCGAACTTATGGTCGTGGCAGCGGGCGCAGCCGACGGTGACTCCCAGAAAAGCGCCGCCCACGATGTTGGTCATCTCGGTGAGCACTTCAGTGCGGGAACTGGCCACTTCCTGGTTACCCTGGTTCTTGCGCAGCGGGCCCAGCCGGTTGAAGCCGCTGGCGACCAGCAACTCGTTCGACTGCGGGTCCATCTCATCGCCCGCCAACTGCTCGCGGACGAACTGGTCATAGGGTTTGTCCTGATTGAAGGCATTGATGACGTAGTCGCGGAAACGATAGGCATCGGGGCGATGGGTGTCGTATTCGTAGCCATCGCTTTCGGCGAAACGGACGACGTCGAGCCAGTGGCGCGCCCACTGCTCGCCATACTGCGGAGAGGCGAGCAGCCGCTCGACTAAGTTCTCGTAGGCATTCGGGGACCGGTCCGCGACGAAGGCGGCGATCTCTTCGGGAGTTGGCGGCAGGCCGGTGAGGTCGTAGGCGACGCGGCGGATGAGAGTAGCTCGGTCGGCTTCCGGGGCAGGTTGAAGCTTGGCGTCGCGCAGACTGGCCAGCACGAAAGCGTCGACGGGAGTGCGGATCCAGGCTTTGGCGGCGGGGTCGGCGAAGGCAGGCGGGGCGGGGTCAGCGATGGGTTGAAAGGCCCAGTGGCGGCGTTCGGCAGCGGTGTAGACGCCGAGGGGCGCGGTATCGCCCACCGTGGCAGGCGCGGCAAAGAGGAGGCCGGCGGCCAGCAGCGTCGATTTAAGGGCGTTTCTCAACAAGGCCGTTTTCCTCCGGGGCAAATTCTTCAGTCTTAGTTTATGCGAGGCAGGGATCCGGCGCTAGCCCCCAAAAGACCGTCTGTCAAAAAGGGCCACACCTGAGGGATGGTTCTAAAGCATTTCACTGAGCAGCAAATCGAAGCTGGCGTACTCAACTCGACCCCGCCGCGCTGGTGGCCGTTGACGACCACTTAGTGGGGTGTGGGCCGTGCCGTGCGCGGTTGTCGGCGCAAGCCTCCGCGCCAGCGCCCAGGCTGAGCGCGCCGCTGGCGGACGATGGTTTTGACGTACGACGAAGTGGTGACGGTGGTGGAGGGCCAGGCGCTCGAAAGCAGGGCCCAGTCGCATCTCGATCAGTGCGCGGCGTGTCGGGCCGAAGTTATGGATCTGCGGGGGGTGCCGAAGATGCACCGAAAGCCTTGGTATGGGCCGATGGCCGCCGTGGCGGCGGTTTTGTCGATAGGGGTGGCGGCCCGCCTGTGGTGGCCGTCATGCGCCAAGGCGACGTAAGAGTACATCGGACTGGCGGCATTTAGCACCCCGTGGGTGGCCAAGTGCGGGATGCTGGCTTCGGCGGCGGGCGCCTTCCAGCGCGCCTCCGTCGCCGCCGGGCCAGTAAATACGGCCAAGCCATAGAGTCTGCCCAGTGCCGCCGTTTCGCGCGCCGTGTGCGGCAGCCGCGGTAACGTGGCCCAGGGCCGGATCGCCCATCGCCAATAGCTTGCGCGGTAACGAAGGCCGTATCGCGCTACCTCGCGCAACACCGTGAGCGAGGGGGCGTAGTAAACGCTGCGGCTTTCGATGATATAACGGCCATCCTCGGCCAATAACGCCGGAAACGGTAGCCCCGGCAACGGCCATTGCATGAGTTGGCCTTCATAGGGTAATTGGTGCGCGGCGGGGGCCGGCATCGGCACTCCAGGCCGCTTCGCGCGCGATGCTGCGGTCGCCGCAATTTGCGCACCCTTGCTATTGGGCGGGCTTCGCCTTGATGGGCCAAGGGCGGGTCATTTCGCCAAGCGCGCGGCCGTAAGTTCAGCCAGGCGCACCACGCGCTGCATCTTGTCCCAGTTGATCTTCTCCACCGTATCCGACGGCTCATGATAGCCGGGGTGCCAGCCGCCGAAGAACCACAGGTCCGGCACGCCGGCGACCAGGAAGGGGAAGTGGTCACAGCGGTAGAGCGCGTTCTGCGTCGAGTCATGGTCGAACTTCTCGTCGAGCGTGAGGCCGACTTTGGCGTTCGCCTGGCGGACCTGCTTCAACAGGGCCGGGAAGTAAGCGCCGCCCAGCAGGTTCAGATGATTCCGCGTGTCGGCCGCCACTGTGATGCGCCCTTCGGTTTGCGGTGTGTGCGCTTCATCGCGCCCCACCATGTCGAGATTGATGACGGCCTTGGTGGCAGCCAGCGGGAAGAGCGGATGGTCGACGTAATGATAGGCGCCCAAGAGGCCCTCCTCCTCAGCGCCGAAGGAGATAAAGACCAATGTCCGGCGCGGCCGCTTTTTCTGGGCGGCGAAGAGGCGGGCCAACTCCATCACGGCCACCGTGCCGGAGCCATTGTCGTTGGCGCCGGGGTAGTAATTCTCGCCACGCGCCGGAAGATGGTCATAGTGCGAAGTGAGCATTACGACTTCTTTGGATTCGCCGGGCAGGATGCCGATCACGTTCCAGGTGACGCCTTCGCGCACGCGGCGATGGCGCAGATGGATCTCCACTTCGCCCGGCAGGCTCTGCGACGCCGGCTTCGGTCCGCTGTCGATTTGCGTCTGGCGCTGCGCATAGTCCGGCAGCAGCAAGGCGGCGGACTCTTTGGTTAAGGTCAACATCGGGATGCGCAAGGGCTCGTCGAACATCAACGCCGCGTCGCCGCGCAACGGAGTGCGGTCACCAGTTGAAGGCGCGGTCGTCGTCCGCGGACTCGGAATCACCAGCACGCCCACCGCCCCGTGCGCCTGCGCATTGAGCCGCTTGCCGCGCGGTGCGACGTGCTTGGTGAGTCCTTTGCCGAGGAAGATGCTCTTGGCATCGGCCTCCTGCGGCTCGCGGTCGAAGATCACGACGACTTTGCCCTTGGCGTCGAGCCCCGCGTAGTCATCGTATTTGTATTCGGGCGCCGTGATGCCATAGCCCGCGAAGACGAGGGGCGCGCGCAGGTCGACGGCCGTTTTGAAGGTCCCAGTGAAAGCGAGCTTCTGGCCTTGGTAGAGGACACTGCTGTTGGCCGGGTCACCCAGCGGCGCGGTCAACGCGAACTCCTGCAAATAGGAGCCATTGCAACACGCTTGCAGTCCGGCCTTGCGGAAGCTATCGGCAATAAAGTCCGCCGCCAGTTTCGCCCCGGGCTCAAGCGCGACGCGGCCATTCATCTCCCTCGTCGACAGGGTAACGAGGTCGGCTTTCATACGGTCGACACTCATTTCGACACCCGGGTCGGCAGCGGTCAGTAGCGAGGAGAGCAGCAGGGGGAGCAATTCCATAAGCGTGCTCTTATGTTACGGTACCAGTGCTTTGACCGCCTAGTGACTTTCTCCCTGGCCCCCCGGTCGCCCCCTAGCCTCCCCCTAGCATCCCCTAGCCTGCCGCGTAAAGCGGGGGGGTCACCCAGGACAATCGCAACTCCGTCCCGTGGGTGGTCCCATTGACGGTAGTCCCATTTCTTCCGGGCAGCACTATAAAAGACAATACCAGGCATCCGATGAGTTCGTATCGTCATCATCTTCCCGTTGTCGGGTCCTCCCCATCAGAGCTGCGGTTCCCGTTCGAGAACGTGAGTTGCATCTCCCCTCCACCTGGTTGATAATTCTGCCATGTGTCGGGTTCTCTTACTTCTTACCGTTCCATCCCTATTCGCGCAGTTGGATCGCGCCTCTCTCACCGGCACCGTCACCGATGCCACCGGTTCCGCCGTCCCTTCGGTCAAGGTCGTGATCATCCAGTCCGGCACCCGCGCCCGTTTTGAAACCACTACCAACGACGCCGGCCAGTACACCCGTCCGAACCTCGCCATCGGTGCCTACCAGATCAGCTTCGAAGCCAATGGCTTCCGCAAGTCCACCCGCGCCGACCTTACGCTGAAAATCGCCGAAGTCCTCCGCGTCGACGCCCAACTCGAACTCGGTTCCACCTCCGAATCGGTCGAAGTCCGCTCGGAACTCCCGCGCGTCCAAGCCGATACGCCGCAAATCGGCACCAGCCTCGGAGCGAAGTCTCTCACGAACCTCCCCTTGAGCTTCTCCGGCGGCCGCCAAGCCGAAAACTTCGCCTACGCCATCGTTCCCGGGGTCTCCGGCGACACCTTTCGCGGCCGAGTCAACGGCTCCACCGACTTCGCTTATGAAACCCTCGTTGACGGTGCCTCCGTCACCGTCAACCAAGGCGGCAACTTCTCCCCCATGTCCGTCTCCGTCGAAGCCCTCGCGGAAGTCAAAATCCAAACCGGGGGCATGTCCGCCGAGTTCGGCCGCAGCCAGGGCGGCGTCTTCAACTACGTCATGAAGTCGGGCACCAACGCCCTCCACGGCAGCGCCTACACCGGCATTCGCAACGAAGCCCTGAACGCCAACACCTTCGCCAACAACGCGCGCGGCGTCGACCGTCCGCAAGACCGCAAGATGAACTGGGCCGGCAGCATTGGCGGCCCTATCGTCATCCCCAAGCTCTACAACGGACGCAACAAAACCTTCTTCTACTTCTCCTACGAACAGTACCGCGAGCGGAACTACGGCTTCAGCGCTCCCAATCGCAACGCCCCCCTCGCCGAGTTCTATCAAGGCGATTTCAGCCGCCTTCTCGGCCCGGCCACCACCTTTCGCGACGCCCTCGACCGGCCCATCACCCGCGGTGCGATCTACGACCCCGCCTCCTTTCGCCAACTGGCGAGCGGCCGCTGGATCGGTGACATCTTCCCGGGAAACCGTATCCCCGCCTCCCGCATCAGCACCGTCGCCCAACGGGTCAACTCGATCGCTGTCAAACACTACCTCCCCACCATCAAAGGCCCGGACGGCCTCGTCCCCCTCGTCAACAATCAAGTCTTCCCCATCTCCGGCAACCCCGAACTGGACCAGTATCAATACTCCGGCAAAGGCGATCACATCTTCAACGAACGCCACAAAATCAGCGGCTCCTACAACCTGAAGGAAGCGCCCCGCCTCATCCTCGATGCCGGCGGCCTCTGGGACACTCGCGAAATCTACGGCGGACCCCTCGCCAAAACCCGCCGCCGTCCCGATGACGGCTGGCTCGCCCGTGGCGCCTGGGACTGGACCGTCTCTCCCTCCGTTTTTAACAACCTCACCCTCTCCTTCAACCGTCGCGGCAATCCCGAGCGCATCCTCGAAGCCGATCGCGACGGCGCCAAAGAACTCGGCATCAGGGGCCTCACTTCCCTCGGCTACCCCAATATCAACTGGGGCGGCGGACCCTTCGTTAGCCTCGAATCTCCCGGTTTCCAGAACGTCAGCTTCCGCGCCGACAACGGCTGGGGCATTCTCGACTCCGTCAGCTTCTCCCGCGGCAAGCACTTCCTGAAGGTCGGCGTCGACTTCCGTCACAACCAGCAGAACCGCCGCCAAACTCCCTCCTCTTCCTTTAACTTCTCCGCCCGCGGCACCGCCATCCCCAACGAAGCCTTCTCCGCCAACCAAACCGGTTACGCCTTTGCGAGCTACCTACTCGGTATCGTCGATAGCGCCAGCCTCTCCGACCCCGTCGGGCTCGGCGGCCGCCGCAATTATATGGCGCTCTACTTCCACGACGACTACAAAATCACCTCTAATCTCACGCTCAACCTCGGCCTGCGCTGGGAGTATCAGCCCCCCGTCTACGAAGTCAAAGACCGCCTCTCCAGTTGGAACCCAGCCAAGCTCG
>Ga0209591_10009311_pt1 | contig 10628 bp, 10 predicted proteins | sample MAT01_FD_187207 | JGI IMG/M metagenome (GOLD analysis project Ga0209591, IMG submission 187207) | Freshwater microbial communities from Lake Fryxell liftoff mats and glacier meltwater in Antarctica - MAT-01 (SPAdes) (version 2) | ecosystem: Environmental > Aquatic > Freshwater > Ice > Liftoff...
TCAGCAGCGCGTGTGTGAAAGCATCTTCTCCTCCCACCGCCATCCACGTGATAAAAGTTAGAATGGAAATGCCGATAACTACGGGCACAAATATTCCGGCAATTTTATCAACCAATTTTTGAACCGGGGCTTTGCTACCCTGCGCCTGTTGCACCATTTTCACAATTTGTGCTAAGATGGTATCGCCTCCAACTTTTTGGGCTTCAAACTGAAAGCTTCCTTTTTGATTGATGGTACCCGCAAAAACTTTTTCACCCGCTTTCTTTTCTACCGCTATCGGTTCACCGGAAATCATGCTTTCATCTACAAAAGAAGAACCGTTGATCACCACACCGTCAACAGGAATTTTTTCACCCGGTCGCACAATGATGGTGTTGCCCACTTGTACGGCACCAATGGGTAATTCCTTTTCCTCTCCGTCAATCAACACACGGACCGTTTTTGGTTGAAGACCCATTAATTTTTTTATAGCTGAGGAGGTGTTTGACTTGGCTCTTTCCTCCAGCAATTTTCCCAACGAAATAAAAGCAATTACTACGGCTGCGGTCTCATAATAAACATGCGGCTGAATTCCTCGGGCGTGCCAAAACGAAGGGAAAAATGTATTGAACAGACTGAACAAAAATGCGATGCCTGTAGAAAGAGCAACTAACGTATCCATGTTTGCTTTACCAAAGCGCGCTTGCTTCCAGGCATGGATAAAAAAGTTTCTGCCGAAGTAAAATACCACCGGTGCTGCCAAGGCCATTGAGATATAATTTCCATACGGCATATCCATGTAAAACATACCAATGATGACAAGTGGTACGGAAAGAATTGAAGACCAAATTGTACGATTCTTGATTTCCTGATATTGTTTGACGTCTGATTCTTCTTTTATGGCTTGTGAATTCTCCGTATCGATCACCAGATCATATCCGATGGAGCGAACCGCATTTTGTAAGTCTAGCGTTTTTGTTTGAGTCGGATCAAATTCGATCAAAGCAGTTTGGTTGGCGAAATTAACGGCTGCGTCTTTCACTCCCTCAGTTGATTTCAACATCGACTCTACACTCACGGCACATGCCGCGCACGACATTTCCAGAACGGGAAAGCTCTGCTTGGTAAGTGAAGTCTTATCTGTCTTTTTTGATTTTATAAGTTCCGTTGTCATTTTCTCATTCTTAACTTGATCTGTAACAGATATCACACACGTTTCGTTTTACAGAATTTAACTGAACGGTTTGTATCATCTCGTACTAATACCTAAATGTCAATCCGGCTCCCAGTTTCATATCACTATCATAATGCGTAGAGAACGAAATGTATTTGGTGGTGATGTAGCGCATACCTACGCTATATTCCAAATCGCTGTTCACGGTTGCCCAAAGCCTGAGTCGTTGTGTAAGCGGGATGTCATCGCGCCTCATTTGTAAACGCACGTTGCCGGTGTGGTCTACGCGCCAATCGGCAACAATAAACCACGGAAGCGTGTATTGAAACCCAAAACAAAAGACTTGTCGATCGTCTTTCGTATTGCTTTGATTAAATAGATTTTTATTCACATCTGCTTCTTTTCGGTAACGAACATCCAGTCCTGTATAAAGAAAGAGAAACTGCTTTCTACCTATATATCTTCCAAGATGACTTTCCGATTCATAGCCCGTCTTGCTATCGAGGCCAATGCGCCATTCCGTTTGCAATTTCCAACGTGTGTTGGCCAGCATTAGTTCACCATCGCTGCCGTTGCTCTCTAAGGCAACTTCTGCGCCCAAGTAAAATCGTCTGTCATCGTTGTATACTTTGCGAAGTGCCTTTTTTGGATTGGGAAGTTGTGGATTCGGTGGCGTGTTGGCATACGTAAATATTCTGCCCATGCCAGACATCATATGGTATAAAATATGACAATGAAAAAACCAATCGCCATACTTTTCAGATGCATGAAATTCAATGGTATCTGTTTCCATAGGCATAATGTCGAGCACATTTTTTAAAGGAGCCTGATCGCCCTGTCCATTTACAACTCGAAAAAAGTGTCCGTGTAAGTGCATGGGGTGACGCATCATCGAATTGTTGGTGAGTATAATGCGAATATTTTCTCCCTGGCGGATCAAAATTTTATCACTTTCAGAAATGGTTTTGTTGTCCATCGTCCAGGTGTACCGGTTCATGTTCCCCGTAAGGGTAAAGTTCATCGTTCGTACAGGGCCATCGGGAAGAGTTGTTTTGACCGGGGCTTTTAGCATGCTGTAATTTAAGGTAACAGGCGCCTGGTCATTTAATTCCTGATACATCACGGCATTCATATCCATTTGCTGCAGGCTCATCGCCATGCCCATGTCGTGGAGGTTTCCACCAACAGTCGTCATATCGTTCATCATTTTCATGCCTTTAAAATAAGCGAGCCGAGGCATCGAATAAGCATGTTTCTTTTCGCCTTTACCCAGCCAAAGCGAAGTTGTGTTGATACGATCTTCAGAGGTAGCCCGAAATTCAAAACTGCCTTCTTCGGGTAACGTGACGATGACATCATAGCTTTCAGAAACACCAACGATCAATCGATCGACCTCTACGGGCACCACGTCCATTCCATCGCTGGCAACCACTTTTATTTTGCCGGCATAGTTTAGCCAAAAGTAGGTGGAGGCGCTTCCGTTGATCACGCGTAACCGAATGCTATCCCCCGCTTTCAATTCAGCATACGCTTGCTCGGGTTTCCCATTCGACAACACTTTTTCATAATAGACATCGCTCACATCCATCGCCATCATGCGTTTGAATTCGTTGTGGAGTTTTGTTCCCAAGCTTTTTGCTTTGATGGCTTCGGCATAGCTTTGAGCGGCTCCTTTTTTAATGGCATACCAATCCGTGGCGTAGTGCAGTGATCGTTCTATTTGATGCGGATTTTCATCCGTCCAGTCGCTAAGCAAAAGCGTGTATTCGGGCATCAGACTTTTTTCACGCGTGTGAATGATGAATGCACCGTACATGCCGACCTGTTCTTGGAGCATCGTGTGCGAGTGGTACCAATACGTTCCGTTTTGGACGATCGGAAAACGAAAAACATGATCGCCCTGAGGGGCAATCGGTGCAGTAGTTAGGTAAGGCACTCCGTCTTGTTCATTGGGAAGAATCAGCCCATGCCAGTGAATGGATGTTTCGTGATGCATTTTGTTGTGCACATGAATTTCGGCCGTGTCGCCTTCGGTAAAATATAATGTCGGTGCAGGAATCTGCCCGTTGATCGCAATGGCTTTACGCGATTTGCCGGTATAATTCACCACCGTATCCTTAACCACAAGGTCATACCGAACCAACCGCTGCGCCTGCAGTTGCATGCAGACAGCTAGTAAAATCAACAAACAAACAAACGCGCGCATGAAACTAAGTTCGGAATTAATTTATCTTTTCCGATATACTACCGCACGATAACATTTGAGAACCGTAGAATGGATTTTTTATTTTCTCATCGGCACTAATCCAATAACTCTTTTTCATAGGGCAGTAATCATAATACAGCTTCTCAGATACATTTTTTCCTGCTTTCACAAGTGCCCAGAGTGCAGGAGAAAGATTGGCAAACGCGCTGCGTTGTTTATCAAGATCGGCATTTTCGTAAATGGCGGACGCACTTTTTTTAAGAGTAGCTTTTTGCTTTTCCCATACCGTTTTTTCATCGGCTGAAAATTCGCTTACCGTCAGGCCTTGCATTTTTGTCAAAAAAGTTTGGGCTGTGCTGCTGGCATCTGTTGATTTACCGGCTACCAACGCATCTTTGATAGCCAAATACTCAGCTACGAGCGGGGCAGTAGTTTGCGCAAAAACATTACTCGCGCAAAAAAGTAACAAGAAGAACGTAATCGGTTTCATAAAAAGAGATTTAAGTTAGTAGTTAAATGTCAAGAACGCATTTTGTCTGCCAAGCGGTTTACAGAATAGCCTTAATGATTTACATAATTCCGTAATAGAGCGCTGTACAGGCCGCAAGCTACATCAGGTCAACACAGTAGCCGTTATAATTATGCATGAATTGCTTATAGAATTTAATGAAAGCGAATCAGCTTACTCCATCCAACGGTTGCCTCGCATCTAAGTCGCGAGATCTTTTAAGTTCAGAAGGTGTGAAGCCTGTTATTTTTTTGAATTGTGCCGATAAGTGTGCCACGCTGCTGTAGTCAAGGCTTCGGGCAATTTCACTCAAATTCAATTCTCCATAGAAGAGCAGTTCTTTTGCCTTCTCTATTTTCTGCCGGATAATGTATTGCTCTAGCGTAATCCCTTCTACCGATGAAAACAAACTGCTGAGGTAGTTGTATTCGTAATGCATCTCCTCGGCCAGCATTTTCGACCAATTAAATTTTCGGTTGAGTTGGTCGCTGTGATGGATTATCTGAATCACTTTGTTTTTGATTCCTTCAATCAATCTTGCTTTGCGATCGTCTATCCGCTCGAAGCCGAGTAGTTGCAAGTCGCGATCAAGCTTTGCTAATTTCTCTTCCGGAATGGTTTCATCGCTCAGGCGAACTTCACCCAAGCCAACATGAGCTGGTTGAAATCCGGATGTCTCAAACACTTGTTGCACGGCCGTGATGCAGCGATTACAAACCATGTTTTTGATGTAGAGCGTCATGTGATAATTTATTCTAACCAGCTATAAAAGTAGAAACATTTGACGAATAGTAGTTTGAGTTTATTGGATGAGAATGGATTTTATCGTGGCTGTGGAATACTATACGAAAGGTAAGATCAGAAACGGTGAAGAAAAGAAGTTATTAATTAAAAGATTATTGGATCACAATTCCTTCGTCATAAATACACTGTTGACATCTTCCTTGTAGCTGGCGAACGGTGAACAATAATTAAAGCCAAATTTGGTGTATAATTTTCTAGCTGGGTCAAAGAAAGCCATTGATCCTGTTTCTAAACTGAGGCGTTGATAGCCCCTTAGTTTCGATTCGTTGATGATGTGATTTAACAGCATCGCTGCAATTCCTTTTCCGCGAAGTGAAGTTGACGTGCGCATCGATTTAATTTCAGCGTGTTGTTTGTTCAATTCTTTTATCGCCCCACAGCCACCAATTTTTTCTCCATCCATTACCGTCCAAAATGTGATCTCCGCTTTGCGTAAGCCCTCTAAATTAAGGGCATGTTTGCTTTCTGGTGGCGAAACGGCTTTCATGTCATTTATATGTTCTTCCAGAAACTCCGCAATCTCTTTACCCGACAAATCGTCAATAATTATTTTCATTCGACCTATTCATTTTGACATCAAAGATAAACGAGTCTTCATTTTGCAACTAATATTATCGACACTTCACCCCAAAACCTAGCCTTTCGCCACTCAACGTAAAAATTTGTTGTAACCCGCGGACTTGTTTTTAAGTTTGTGGGGGTATGGAGCAAACGTTAAAATCAGTACACAGCACTTCCATCGAAGAAACCACCGAAAGCCGCGTTTCGGCCTGGCTCAATCAGCCCTTTCCCTTTTACCTCAATGACGACCGCAAGAATTTTGTGCTCGTCTTCTTCATCAGCGCATTCGTAACGGTTTTTCTCTATCTCTTCAAAACCGAAAACGAATTTGGTTTTGCAGACGGCCTCCAATGGCTGCACGGCTTGATCACGTTTGGCGTGCTGACTTTTAATATACTCGTGCTGCCCAAAATTTTCCCGGTGTGGATGGATCCCATCTCGTGGAACATAAAAAAATATGCGGTACTTAATGTGCTACACCTGATGTTGATCTGGGCCGTGGCCACGATTTTAGAAAAATTGTTTTTCTGTCCGTTGGGTATGGGCTGGACGGTGGTGGCCGCACACACCGTGGGGCAAGTGGCCATCAAGGGCGTGATCCCCATTGCGCTGACGACTATGTTTTTGCGGGCGCGCATGCTGCAAGAAAATTTGCGCGAAGCCATCAAAACCAATCAAGAACTTCAAAAGATACAGACACTTAAAAAAGATGTTCCTAAATCGGCCAACCAAATAACACTGTACTCCGATACTAGCGAAAGCCTCACCTTCAACATGCCCGATTTGTTGTTTATAGAGGCAGACGATAATTACTCTACCGTGATGTGGAAAGAGGCAGGGCAGATACAAAAAAAACTCTTGCGCGTAAATCTAAAAAACATCGAATCGCAGCTCGATAATTCGTTCACCCTCCGTTGCCACCGCTCGTACATAGTAAACGTAAACGCCATCAGCGCCATCAGCGGAAACACCAACGGCTACAAACTCAAGATCAACGGCTCCGATTTTTCCATTCCCGTCTCTCGCCCCAAAGGCAAAGAAGTGATGGAAAAGATTTCTCAGCTGCGGAATATGATGGAGTTGAGTTAATAAATTATTTTTTGGGCGTGCCCCCTTACTGAAACATCAGGGGTCGGGCTTTTCGCTACAATCTTTTTGCCCCTACACACTTTCCTTAACGACAAAAAGGATTTCCGCTACAATCCCTCACGCACGCCAGTACAACAACTCACGGTTATCGCATTTGATTGGCGCAAAAGCTGGGCAAACCTGCTGCAACGCCAAGCCATGGCAAGAACCAAATCTCCACCTGGCACGCACTAATTATAGCGTGGTATAATAAGGCAGTTTAGCGGAATAATTATTAAAATAAGGGGTAATTTCCCCTAAACGTTGAAAAATATCTATATTGTTATATATTTGTAGGGGTAATTACCCCTACTTATATGAGTGAAATTAGCGACAATGATATAAACCAGCTACTTAAGAGGGCGTTTGAGAACATCGAAGCAAAATCCCTACAAGTAATCTTCGACAAGAAACTGGAGGAATACGGAATTACAAAGACAAAAGTCTGCACTATTCTCAACATAGATAAGGACACGCTGAACGACTTGATTACCGGAACAGCGAAGCAACCTAATCTGATTAATGTCCTAAAACTATCAGAGTTCTTGGAGATTGATCTTAAAGAAATCGTTTCTATCATTTTAAGTAATCAAACCCCTGAGAATATTGGAGCAATTGAAAAAGCAAAAAAAGCTTCCTTCATCGCAAAGAACTTTGATCTGAAAAAGCTAAAGAATCTTGGCTTCTTTACCGACACCGAGAACATAGACGCAGTTACACAACGCATTCTCAGTTTCTTCGGTTACAATAATGTGTTTGATTATAAGAGTAGCCTCATGTATCCATTGTTTAGTAAAACAAAGAGAACTTTTGCTGACAAGATGAAAGACTTCTGGGTTAAATCAGCTTATCAGTGTTTTAGTGTAATGAGTAACCCTAATGATTATAACAGAGAGGCGTTGAAGGACATCCTCGTCAAAATTAAGCCATATTCACAAGATATTGAAAAAGGATTAGTAACAGTTTGTAAAGCGCTCTACAATGTAGGAGTAACGGTCATTGTTCAAACTCAACTCCCAACAACACAAGTCCGCGGTGGCACATTCATCGTAAACGGTAAACCTTGTATTGTTCTTACAGACCTCAATAAGAAATACACCACTATTTGGTTAACGCTGATCCACGAGATACATCATGTACTATACGATTTAAAAACAATTGAGAATACAACGTTTCATTTAACAGGCGACCCTGATCTCTTTTTAATTGAAGAAAAAGCGGAAGACTTTGCAATAGAATATTTCTGTGGCTTGGATCGTTTCCGCTACATAGCACCGCATATTCACAATGAATTCTTGGTTTCCAAATTTGCGAAAGAAATAGAAGTACATCCGAGTTTTATATACACTTCGTTTCAACATTTTCAAAATAGCCTGAACAATCAAAACTTTTATGGCGCATTCAAACAGCACTTTCCCGACTACTATTTAGCAATCGAAAATTTAAATCCTGTTACATGGAAGGAGAATAGTATTTCAGAAATTGCTACTAACCTTAAATCAATCTTTGAATTAAATGAGAAATAATATGGCTAAAGAAAAAGACGAGAAAAAGAAATTATCGTTATCACCAGAGGATATAGAGAGACTCGAACTCCTCCAAAAGGCTAACGAAAAAAAAGGCCAGCAACTCACTATTGCTGATACCGGGGATTTGAAAGAGATTAACGAAATCAAGCAGTTAATCGGTAAAGACTTTGAAAATCCAGAGGAAAAATATCAGCTTTATTATAAAGGGATAAGAAACCTGCTAATGCAGTATCTACCTAAAGGTGAGATGTACGAGGATGGAAGACAAATCATTTATGATGAGAAAAACATTTTCCTGAATAGAGGTAAAAAGAAATCCGATGGTGACGGAATTAGAGGTAGCGATGGACGCATGACGTATCAAGAAAACATGTCAGAAATACTTGACTTGATTTTAAATTGGGTTACCGAATCACAGAAGCCAATTGAACTTTACAATATGCTTTACGAACTGAATGAAAAATACGGATATGGACACGAAGCATATGACAAGACGAACATTTCATACGATAATGCAGTGAGGAAAATTAAGGATAACTAGGGAATCGCACACACATTGTCTTGCCGTATATACTCCGCCCTTGTTAAAGCTCTTCTTCAACAAGCAAGATGAATGAAGCGACTGCATTGATTTTAACGTTCATGTTTGGGGGCGAAGAACTCCCGCAAAGGCAGAAGATACGATAGCAAAAAGTTTTTGGTTATAATTGTATGAGCGACTAGTAGTAAAACTAAGGCAACAACTAACAACGGTTTGAACTCAAAAAGAGATTGCCTGAAGTCAAGGCCATCTTTAAAAACTCTGCTCTCCCTTCTCTTTTGGGGCAGGGTAAGGGTTGAGGTGAAGAAGGAAAAGGTTTTTGGAGATGCCCGTAAATCAAGGAACGATGAGCAACGTAAAATTATATGAGTCCAAAAAAGTAAGGACCCATTGGAATGAAGAAAAGGAACTATGGTACTTCTCCGTCATAGATGTAATTGAAATTTTAACAGGAACCAATAACCCAAGGCGCTATTGGAGCGACTTAAAAAGGAAGCTTGAGCAAGAGGGCTTTAGTCAGTTGTACGAAACTATCGTACAACTGAAATTGGAGTCTAGTGATGGCAAGAAATACCTAACAGATTGCACCGATACACAAGGTCTTTTAAGGATAATCCAATCAATCCCATCGCCTAAAGCTGAACCTTTCAAACAATGGTTAGCCCAAGTTGGCTACGAACGCATTGAAGAAACCGAAGACCCGGAACTAAGCTTCGACCGAGCTATGGAGACTTACTTGGTTAAAGGGTACAGCAAAGCATGGATAAATCAAAGACTAAAAAGCATTGAAGTTCGAAAAGAGCTAACAGACGAATGGGAAAACCGAGGAGTTAAAAGAGGAATGGACTTTGCCGTTCTTACAGACATTATTACCAAAGAATGGAGCGGAAAGTCTGTAAAACAAAACAAGAAACATAAGGACTTGAAGAAGGAAAACCTTCGCGATCATATGACCAACTTAGAGTTGGTGTTGAACATGCTGGCAGAGGCTACCACTTCGGAAATTTCAAAAAAGAAAAAACCAATCACGCTAGATGAAAGCAAAGTAATTGCCAAGCAAGGTGGAGCTGTTGCAGGAAATGCACGAAAAGAAATTGAAGTAAGAACCGGAGACAAGGTGGTGAGTAAGTTAAACGCCAAAAAAATAGTTGAAGGCAAACCGAAAAAGAAGCTGAAATAGGTTTAAAGCTTACCGTCTTAATTAAACGAGGAACTCACCCTCCGCTATGCCGCATACGTGATTTGAATAGACGTAACATGGGCTCGTATATTCAGACGTTGTGGGCAAGGCATGGTAACGGACTAACGACTCGACAAAAATTACTAAATTGGAGGATGATTCAAAGGACTTTTATAGACACATCGATTACTGGAGGATATTTTGACGAGGAGTTTGAGTTTTACACTAAATTATTCTCTGAAAAAGTAGAACAAAGAAAATTTAAAATCATTTTATCGGATAGATTAACCACTGAATTAAAAGGAGCACCAGACGATGTAGTGGCCTTTTTTAAATCAATTCCCAAAAAGTAAATTGAATATGTTAACCAAACAGACGACTCAATTTAATTGGGTGAAAAATAACTAAACGAAGGGGTAATTGGCAAGACAAGTCGCCCTGACTGTCGACATATTGCGCTCGCGACACTAATAAACGCTGACATCCTAATCAGTTGGAATTTCAAGCCTATTGTCAATACCGCGAGAATCAAAGGGTACAACTCTGAAAATACAAAGTACGGGCATAGAATTTTGGAAATAAGGATTTCACGATAAATTTTAGAGTTATGAAGACGGAGACCAAAGTAAAAAAGACATTTTGCGCTGTTGAATTCATGACACGGAGGAGAGATGAAATTTCAAAAGACATTGACGGAATGACTCAGAAGGAAGAGACTGAATATTTTAATAAGAAAGCCGCTGAATTTAATAAACAGAACAAGTGAAATAGATTAACCCATAACAACGGCTTGCCCCCGCCCTTGTTAGAGTTCTTCTCCAACAGGCAAGATGAATGAAGCGTGTGTATTGATTTTGTCAGTCGTGTTTGCGTGCGAAGGACATCCGCAAAGGCAAAGGTTCAGTAGTAGGAATTAGAACGACTTTAGTGCACCGCTTTTACGATACAAAACACTACTTAAAAAAATAAAATGATAAGCAAACAGACCCTAAATTTTTTGAAAGACCTAAAAGTAAAC
>Ga0209591_10009316_pt1 | contig 10627 bp, 8 predicted proteins | sample MAT01_FD_187207 | JGI IMG/M metagenome (GOLD analysis project Ga0209591, IMG submission 187207) | Freshwater microbial communities from Lake Fryxell liftoff mats and glacier meltwater in Antarctica - MAT-01 (SPAdes) (version 2) | ecosystem: Environmental > Aquatic > Freshwater > Ice > Liftoff...
GCGACAGCCAGGAGCGCGTCGAGGACTGCCCAGCCGTGCTCGTGCATGTAGCGCTGGCGTACCGAGCCGGCGCGGGCCGTGGCGGGCAGCTCCCCGTCGCGGCGATACTTGCCGGAGAGGAAGCCGCCTCCCAGCGCCGAGTAGGTGATCACGCCTACGCCAAGCGCCAGGCAGGCCGGCTCCAGCTCGCGCTCGTAGTCGGCCCGGTCCACCAGGTTGTAGCGGGGCTGCACGCAGACATACGGCGCGTAGCCGCGACGGTCGCTCGTCCAGAGCGCCTGCACCAGCCGCCAGGCGCTGTAGTTGGAGGCGCCGATGTAGCGCAGCTTGCCCTGGCGCAGCAGATCGTCGAAGGCGCGCAGCGTCTCGTCTAGCGGTGTCGCCGCGTCGTCGATATGGGCCTGGTACAGATCGATGTAGTCGGTCTGCAGGCGGCGCAGCGAGGCCTCCACCCCAGCCACGATATGCTGGCGCGAGAGCCCGCGCTGGTTGGGGCCGTCGCCCATGGCCGAGCCCACCTTGGTGGCGATCACCAGCTGCTCGCGGTTGCCGCGCGCGCGCATCCAGCGGCCAAGGATCGCCTCCGACTCGCCGCCCACGTTGCCCGGCGCCCAGCGCGCGTAGACATCTGCGCTGTCGATGAAGTTGCCACCCCCGGCGATATAGGCGTCTAGCACCGCCTGCGAGGTCGGCTCGTCGCACGTCCACCCAAATACGTTCCCACCCAGACAAATGGGCGCCACCTGTAGCCCGGCGCGCCCCAGCGCTCGCATCTCCATCGCTCGTTCTCCATGCTCAACTTTTCCAGAGCGAGTATACTCTAGTTGTAGTTGAGCGAGAGGAGCACGATCATGGACATGAAACAACACATCCTGGCAGCGCTGCGCGAGGAGTTGAATCGGTGGGAAGCGCTACTTGCCGGTATGAGCGAAGCGCAGATCACTGCTCCGAATCCGCCTTCTACCTGGTCGATCAAAGCTGAAATGGCCCACTTGAGCGCCTGGCAGCAGCGCTCCATCGCACGCTTGGAAGCCGCTCTGCTTGATCGGGAGCCCGAGTATCCCACGTGGCCTGCTGCGCTCGACCCGAACTCAGAAGACAACACGGATCCTATTAATGCTTGGATCTATGCGTCCTCGCGTGAACAGCCCTGGCCGACGGTCTATCAGAGTTGGCGAGCAGGCTTCCTACGCTTCCTAGAAGTAGCGGAGGGGATTTCGGAAAAAGACCTGCTCGACTCGGGAAGATACCCTTGGCAGAGTGGATACCCGCTCGCCTGTACGCTCCTGGCCTCGTATGACCATCATCACGAGCATCTTGAACAATTGCTTGCCCGGCAGCAGGTATGAGCAGAGTGTATCCGACATCCGATCTTGAGCTAAACGCTGTGTTACACGAGCTTGTGACCAGCGTTCAGGCTATTTTGGGCGATAATTTCCTTGCGGCGTATCTCCAAGGCTCTTTTGCTGTTGGCGATTGGGATACGCATAGCGATGTTGATTTTCTGATCGCTATCGATCACGAGATGTCTGAGACGGCTCTGGCGGCATTGCAAGCGCTGCACGCCAGGCTCTACAAGCTCGATTCCAACTGGGCAAAGCATCTTGAAGGCTCATACGTTCCAAAGGGAATACTCAGACGGGCCGACCCGACCCGCGCACCACTGCTCTACCTCGATAATACCAGCCAGGTGCTTGTCAGGTCAGATCATGACAACACGCTGGTTGTTCGCTGGGTTGTGCGCGAGTATGGGCTCACGTTGGCAGGCGCTGCTCCAAATGAGCTGATTGAGCCGGTAGAGGCAGACGATCTACGCCAGGAAGTGCTGGCGAAGATGCGCGCTTGGGCGCACCAGATCTTTGCCAAGCCTGAACAGATGAACAATCGCTGGTATCAGCCATATGCCGTATTGAGCTACTGCCGGATGCTGCATACACTACAGACAGGCAGGGTGGGATCAAAGCTAGCAGGCGCGCAGTGGGCGAAGGGCGCATTAGATCCTCGCTGGGCTGATCTCATTCAGCGCGCCTGGGAAGAGCGGCCAAACCCATCCCTAAAAGTGCGGCAGCCAGCCGACCCCGCTGCCTTCACGCGCACGTTGGATTTTATCGACTACGCGCTCAGCACTCAGCCTTCGCCAGAGGCCTCGCCATGAAACCGCACCAGCTGATCGCCCCCTGGAAGCGCGACAAGCGCTTCACCGCGATCGCCAAGCGCGCCGCCGCGCTCAAGAAGGCCGGACAGGCAGAGCAGGCCATCCTCGCGGCGATCAGCGCCGAGTTTGGCACGCCGCCCACCCTGCTGGGCCTGCGCGACGAGCCTGCCCCCGCCACGATCTTCGGGACGGTCGGCGACGGCACCGACGTGGGCGTGGCCGACATCGAGCCCGGCGCCCTGGCCCAGCTCCAGCTGGCCCTGCGCCTGCCGATCGCGGAGCGCGGGGCACTGCTGCCCGACGCGCACCCCGGCTACGCGCTCCCGATCGGCGGTGTCTTTCGCGCCCATCGCAGTGTCGCCCCGGCCATGGTGGGCGTCGACATCGCCTGCCGCATGATGCTCACCGTCTTCGCCACGCCGCCCGACGAGGTTGTGCGCCGCCGCGAGGAGCTGTTCGACGTGCTCAAGCGGGTTACCACCTTTGGCGCCGGGGCCGTGCGCGCCTACTCGGCGGACCACGCCGTGCTCGATGACCCACGCTGGGGCGCCACGAGCCAGCTGCGCGGGCTGCGCGCAAAGGCCGCCCAGCAGCTCGGCACCTCGGGCGGCGGCAACCACTTCGCCGAGCTGGTGGTGGGCGAGCGGCTCCAGGCGCTGCTGCCAGGTGCGCCGCCGCAGTTCGCCGGCCTGCTCACGCACAGCGGCTCGCGCGGGGTTGGCTTTGCGGTGGCCAACCACTATATGCGCGTGGCGGCCCAGGAGACGCAGCAGATCGCCCAGGTGCCGCGCTACTACGAGTGGCTCGACCTTGACGGTGAGGCGGGCCAGGAGTACTGGACGGCGATGGAGCTGTGCGGGGCCTTCGCCAGCGCCAACCACCATGTCATCCACGACCTGTTTGTGCGGCGCAGCCGGCTGCCGGTGGCGGCCCAGGTGGAGAACCACCATAACTTCGCATGGCGCGAGGGCGACCTGGTGGTGCATCGCAAAGGGGCCACGCCCGCTGAGGCGGGCGTGCTGGGCCTTATTCCTGGCAGCATGGGCACCAACTCCTATGTGGTTGTGGGCAGCGGGAACCCCGCCTCGCTGATGAGCACGTCGCACGGCGCGGGGCGGCGCGGCTCGCGCACCTGGGCGCGGAACAACATCAGCATGGGCGATGTGCGGCGCTTCCTGGCGGAGCAGGACATCATGGTGCAAGGCGTATCGGCCGATGAGTCGCCCTTCGCCTACAAGGATATCGAGCGGGTGATCACGCTTCAGGAGGAGGCAGGCCTGCTTCAGCGCGTCGCGCGCATGCGGCCAATCGCCGTGCTCATGGCTGCCGAGCAGGGCGACGACTGAGCGCGACGTTCCGCGCCGCCGCTCACCACGGGCGAGCAGCACAGGGATCACCAGGCTGGTGACGGAGGCGGTGCCGATCCCGGCCATCGCGATCAGCCAGGTAAACGAGGTTGCGCCCGCGCCCAGGAGCGCGACGGCGAGGGCCAGGCCAAGATCGGCGGGCAGCAGCGTGACAAGCTGGCGCCCGCGCCCTGCGAGCGCTTTCGGCAGCCGCTCGTCTGCCAGCGCGGCCAGCACCAGCGCGCGGCGGAGTACCGTCATCCCGAGCAGCGAGCTTCCCAGCAGGGCGCCCAGGAGGCGCGCCTCAGGCACCGCTGCCAGCAGCACCGGAATGGCTGTTCCCCGTGTCCTGGCTCGTCAATATCACCTGCACCTCGACGGCGCGGGGCAGACGAGCGGCGCGCTATGGTGTGCCAGGCTCTTGGTTCAGTATGTCGCTGATCGACGCCTTCAAAGCGGGAATCTCGCGCTCAACCACCAACCAGAGTAGCGCCAGGTCGATCTGGAAATAGCGGTGAACCAGAATGGTGCGCGTGCCGATAATCGCAGACCATGGTATCTCCGGGTGTGCCGCACGGAAACCCTCACTCATCGCACGCGCCGCCTCGCCGATCACCTGAAGATGGCGCAGCATCCAAGTCTGCACCAGCTCATCCTGCGTGAAAGCGTCTTCCCCACGTGCAGCATAACGCTCTACACGTTCGATGGCCTCGACGATGTCCAGCAGCCGCTCCCTATCGGATCTCAAAGCGTCACCGCCTCGCGTAGCACCTGCTCACGGATGCGCTCGCGCAAACCTGCCGACGTCACCACATCAACGGGGCGCCCGAGCATGGACTCGAGCTCGACAAGGAGCGCGCCGAGGTCGAAGAGGCTGCGGCCGGGCTCCAACTCGACCAGAAAGTCGATATCACTCTGCGCATCTGCCTCACTGCGGGCAACAGAACCGAAGACGCGCACCCTGGTTGCCCCGTGGCGAGCAGCAAGTTGTAAAATCTCGGCGCGGCGGCGTTGTAGGTCTGAAATATTCATAGAGTGCAATTTCCCAGGTGTAGCGTCGATCCTAGAACTACTCCGGGTGGTGCTCGTGGTTTACTAGCGCCAGGAAGCACGGATGCACACAGCAACGAGAAGGAACATGAACACGCAGCCCAAGTATAGCATGGCGGTTCAGGGAACGATGAAGATGGTGGCATCGGCAATCCAAAATAGCGTTACACCCGCCACAGCCGCACCGTGCCGTCGGACGAGCCGCTGACAAGCGTGGCGCCGCCGGGCGCGAAGGCTAAATGATCGACGGCGCCCGCGTGGCCCGCAATGGTGGTGGGGGCAGGGCTGCGGCGGCGCCCATCGCCCACGCTCAGCCGCCAGATACGGATGCCGCCCCTGGCGTCGCCAACTGCGATGGCGCGCGCGTCGGGCGCGAAGGCCAGCCCGGTGACAGCGCGGCCCTGGCCGCCGACGCGCCCGGCCAAGGCGCCCGTGTCGCTGTGCCAGAGCTCGACGCCGCCCATGTCGCCGCCGGCCGCGAGCAGCTGCTCGTCGGCGCTGAAGGCCACGCAGCGCGCCCCCCCTCCGCTCAGGCTGAGCGTCACAGCGGGTGGGGCCTGGTCGTCCTTCAGCTCGGCCAGGCGCCAGAGGCAGATCGCCCCGTCCTCGGTGGCCACGGCGATCTGCTGGCCGCGCGGCCCGAAGGCGAGCAGGCGCGGCCGACCCCGCAGCCCACGCAGCACCCGCCAGAACTGGCCTGCTACAGCCTCGTGCGGGCCGGGAAGCCGCCAGAGCTGCACGGTGTTCGCGCCGTCGGAGCTCGCCAGCAGGCGGCCATCGTGCGCGAGGGCGGCGCCATGCAACGCCCCGTGGGCCTGGAGCAGCACGTCGCTCGCGCCCGTGACGAGGCGGTACGCACGGACGCTGCGGTCGTGCGACGCGCTGACAAGGCGGCCAGGGCCGGCGAAAGCGAGGCAGCAGATCGCGCCCTGGTGGTCGGCGTAGCGCGTGCGCGGCGGCGCCTCGGCGTCCAGCCCGTACACGGCCAGCTTGCCGTCGCTGCCGCCCACGGCCAGTTGCGCGCCGTCGGGGCTGATGGCGAGGCTGGTGACGCGGCCGCTCAGGGGGCGCAGCGCGGCGGACTGAGCGCCGCTCGCTGCGCGCCAGGCCAGCAGGCGCTCGTCTGCGCCTAGCGTCGCGAGCGTGGCGCCGTCGGGGCTGAAGGCGACCCCCACCACTGGGCCGCTGTGGCCCGTAAGCAGCTGGAGCATGGCGCCGTCGTAGGTTTGCCAGATGCGGGCGCTGTTGTCGCTGGAGCCTGTGGCAAGCATGGTGCTATCGGGGCTAAAGGCGAGGCTCTCCACGGCGCCGCTGTGGCCTTCCAGCGTGCGCAACGGCACCCAGGCCCGCGCATCCCAGAGCCGCACCACGCGGCCCCGCGAGCCAGCGGCGAGCGTGGCGCCATCGGGGCTGAAGGCGATCGCCTCCACGGCGCCGCCGTGGCCGGGGAGCGTCTGCACGCGTGAGCGGTCGAAGCTGCGCCAGAGCCGCACGCTGCGGTCGGCGCCGCCCGCCGCGATCAGGGCGCCATCGGGGCTGAAGGCCACGCAGGTAGCCTGATCGCCGTGGTCGAGCAGGGTAGCGAGCAGCGCGGGCGGGTTGGCGTCGTCGCCAGTGCGCCAGAGCCGCACGCTGCGGTCGTGGCTCGCCGAGGCGAAGCTGCGCTCGTCGGGGGCGAAGGCCAAGCCGCTCACCGTGTCGCTGTGGCCGACGCAGACGCCGCGCAGACGCCCGTCGGCGAGATCCCAGAGTGCAATCTGCTCGCCGGCAGCGAGGGCCAGCAGCCTGCCGCTGGGGCTTAGGGCGGCGCAGTGGGCAGGGCAGTCGATCGCCCAGCGGGGCGGGCCGCCGCCGAGGTCTACCAGGGCGGGGCCACCGCCGGAGACCAGCAGGGCGCTCTGCGCATCCACCAGAAAGACGCCGCGGGCAACGCCGCGGCCCAGCCGTCGCACGAGGCCCTGACGGTCGAGCGATGGCAGGCCGAAGCCGCCCGTGAGCGTGAGGGCCGGTGGCGCGGGGGGCGCGGGGGGCAGCGCGGGCGCGGGGGGCAGCGCGGGCGGGGCCAGCGTCTCTGCATGGTCGCGCAGGGCGGCCAGCAGCCGCTCGTAGCCGCTGGCGCTGAACAGATCGAAGGCCGTGGCGTCACGCAGTGCTGGGGGCAGCTCACAACCGGTAAGCCGCAGGGCGAGCAGCAGGCGGCGCGGGGCGGCGGGCGTGAGCGGTAGCAGGTCGAGCAGGTTGGCGATGGCGGGGGCTAGCTCGCCGCTGGCCAAGGCGCGCCGCGAGAGGCAGACGACCAGGACGCCTGCCGTGCGCAGGGCCTCGCGCAATGCATGGGGCGAGCCATCGGGAGCGCCAGTGAGCTCAGAGGCCAGCGTGGGGCTCAGGCCGTCGGCGCGTAGGCGCTGGGCCACGCTGCGCACAGCGGGGGCGTCGTCGGGGGCACAGACGATCAGCACGGCGAGGGGGGCGCTCGGCGCGCGGCTGCTGGACATAGGGCGTTCCACAGTTGCTGGCGGCGGTAGCCCCAGTATACCATGCTGTGCGCGGGCACTTGGCGCCCGGACGAGACACAGGATCAGTTGTCAGTTCGCAGCTGGCATCCCGATGCTGCCGTCACGGAACTCGCACTACACTTGCCAACTGGTACCGGGCCGCCGCCGGCCCACTCTAGACACTACGCGATCGGCAGCGCCCGCGCCACCACACACTTGAGGTAGCGGCCCTCGGGGAAGCCAGCTGGCACGGGGTGGTCGGCGGGCTGGCCCGCCTCGTGGATAATCTGGAGCCGCACGCCGGCCTGGCCTGCGGCCTCGCCCAGCATGGTGCGGAACTGCTCTGGCCCCACCTGGCTTGTGCAGCTCGCCGACACCAGCAGCCCCCCCGGCTCCAGGCAGCGCATGGCCAGACTGTTGATGCGGGCGTAGGCGCGCAGGGCCGCGTGCTGATTGCTCTTCTGGCGCGCGAAGCTGGGCGGGTCGAGGATCAGCATGTCGAAGCGGCGGCCCGCCTTGGCGTAGCCATCCAGCAGCGCAAAGCAGTCCTCGGTGACAAAGCGATGGCGCCGCGCGTCCATGCCGTTCAGTGCGAGGTTGGCTGCGGTCGCCTCGGCGAGGCCCTTGCCAATATCGGCGCTGATCACCTCGGCGGCGCCGCCGCGCAGCGCGTACAGCGAGAAGCCGCCCGTGTAGGCGAAGCAGTTCAGCACGCTGCGCCCGCCCGCCAACTGCTCCACTGTGCGCCGATTCTCGCGATGGTCGAGGAACAGGCCGGTCTTCTGGCCGTGGTACAGATCGGCGTGGAAGCGCAGGCCGTGCTCCTGCACCACCAGTTCGGCGGGGGGAGCCTCGCCCCAGAGCGTGCGCAACCGTGAGGAGGCGGCGTCCTCGCTGGGCTCGGCGCGGTCTGCGGCGGGTTCGTCGGCGCCGGGGCGCTCGCGCAGCACAGCCCCGCGCAGCTCAGGGTCGCAGACGCGCAGGGCCGACGCCACCAGCGGCACGAGCGTGCGCAGGCTCTCGGCGTAGGTCTGGATCACGGCGTAGTCGCCGTAGCGGTCCACCACCAGGCCGGGCAGCCCGTCGCCCTCGCCGTAGATCCAGCGGTACGCGCTGGTGGGCGGCTCGCTGTCGCGCAGGGCGGCACGGCCCTCCCACGCCTCCCAGACGCGCTCCTGGACCCATGCGGCGTCGGGCGGGCCGTGACGGCTGAACACGCGCACCGCAATGGCGCTGGTTGCGTCCCAGAGCCCGTATGCCGTGAGGCCCCCGCAGCGCAGCCGCACCCACTGCCCCGAGACGAGCCGCCCCCCCTCGCGCACGTGGTTGCGGTAGACCCAGGGGTGGCCGGCGGCGAGGCGGGGCTTGAGCGTGGCGTCTATGATCAGCTCGGGAATTGTCATTGTTTAAGCAGACCCGGAGACAAGGAGCATCGCTCGCTGCGCTCGCTGGGGAGACAAGGAGACAAGGAGACAAGGAGCATCGCTCGCTGCGCTCGCTGGGGAGACAAGGAGACAAGGAGACAAGGAGCGCCTAACGGCGAGCACGGGCTGTCTCCCTGTCTCCCTGTCTCCCTGTCTCCCTGTCTTCCTGTCTTCCTGTCTCCTTGTCACAGCGTCGTCCCACTCGCCACGCTCGTGCCCAGCGCGAACAGCTCCTCGGCGGCGCGCGGGCGGATCGCCACGTTGCGGCCCACGGTAAGGCCCTCGGGGATGCGGGCGTGGGCGCCGACGATCGTCAGGCCGGTGTTGAGCTGCTCGGGGGCCGCCTGGTTGGGCGTGGTGGCCTCGCCGTCGCCCACCACCGCCCCGGCGCCCACCCGCGCGCCCTCATCCACGATGCAGTGATCCAGCACGGCGTCCGGCCCGATCCAGGCGTCGCCCATAATGATCGAGTCGCGGATCGTGGCCCCCTGCGAGACGAAGACGCCCGGCGAGAGCACCGAGCGCTGGACAGTCCCAAAGACGCGGCAGCCGTCGCTGAGCAGGCTGTTCTCGACGCGGGCCGTAGCGCCCAGCTGCACGCCCGGCCGGTCGGCGCTGGCGGTGTGGATCACCCACTCCGGGTCGTACAGGTCGAGCGCGGGCGTCTCGGCGAGCAGCGCCAGGTTCGCCTCGTAAAACGACTGCACGGTGCCGACATCGGCCCAGTAGCCCTGGAAGTTGTAGGCGAAGGCGCGGCCCCGCCCGACAACCTTCGACATCAGGTGGCGCCCAAAATCCTGCTCGCTGCCGCCGCGCAGCAGGTCGATCAGAAACTGGCGCTTGAAGACGTAGATCCCCATCGAGGCCAGGTTCGAGCTAGCGCGGCGCGGCTTCTCATCAAAGCGATCCACCCGCCCATCGCCGCCCACCGTCACAATCCCGTAGCGATGCGCGTCGTGGGGGCTCACGCTGCGCACGGCCATCGTCACGTCGGCCCCGCGCTCCTCGTGGAGCTGCAGCAGCGGCGTGTAGTCCATCTTGTAGACGTGGTCGCCGGCCAGCATGAGCACCGCGTCGAGCGGCTGATCCTCGATCAGGTCGAGGTTGTAGCGCACAGCGTCGGCGGTGCCGCGCTGCCAGCCGCCGCCGTCGGGGGTGGGCGAGGGGTGCAGGATGCGCAGGCCGCCCTGGGCGCGGTCCAGATCCCAGGGGCGCCCGACGCCAAGGTGGGCGTGGAGCGAGCGCGGGCGGTACTGCGTAAGCACGCCCACGTTGTAGATGCCCGAGTTCACGCAGTTGGAGAGCGCAAAATCAATGATGCGAAACTTCCCGCCGAACGGCACTGCCGCCTCGGTGCGCTCGGCGGTGAGCACGGACAGCGCAGGCGAGTCGCCGCCGGCGAGGATCAGAGCGATTGTTCGAAGCATATCTTCACCCTAGCGGGCTCAGAATGCAAAATGCAAAATGCAAAATGCAAAAGCCGGGCATGTGCGCTTTTTTGCATTTTGCATTTTGCATTTTGCATTAGATCGTTTCCCCCGACGGCACGTTCCCACCTGGAAAATCCTCGGCGTCGCGGTCGGCGTTCACCACCACGTTGCGCCCAACCGTAATGCCGGGCGGGATGTGGGCCGACTTGCCTACAACCGTCACGCCGGTGTTGAGCTTGTCGGGCGCGGCCTTGTTTGGCGTCGTCAGGTCATCGCCCACGCCGAGGTGCGCGCCGGCCCCTACCACCACCTGCTTGTCCACGATCACGCGGTCAAGCACGGCGCCGGGGCCGATCCAGGTATCGTTCATCACCACGCTGTCGCGCACAATCGCGCCGGGCGACACGTACACGCCCGGCGAGAGCACCGAGCGCTCCACGCTGCCGCGCACGATGCAGCCGTTGCAGATGATCGAGCTGATCACGCGGGCCTGGGGGCCGATCTTGGCTGGCGGGCGCTCCTCGCTGCGCGTGCGGATCACCCAGCTTGGGTCGTAGAGATCAAAGTCGAGCGCCGGGTCGAGCAGCTGCATGCTCGTCTCCCAGTACGACTGGATCGTGCCAACATCTACCCAGTAGCCCTTGAAGCGATGCGCCATCACCGTGTCCTCGGCCACCATCGCGGGGATCACATTCTTGCCGAAGTCGATGCGCGGCTTGTCGTCGCT
>Ga0209591_10009321_pt1 | contig 10623 bp, 8 predicted proteins | sample MAT01_FD_187207 | JGI IMG/M metagenome (GOLD analysis project Ga0209591, IMG submission 187207) | Freshwater microbial communities from Lake Fryxell liftoff mats and glacier meltwater in Antarctica - MAT-01 (SPAdes) (version 2) | ecosystem: Environmental > Aquatic > Freshwater > Ice > Liftoff...
TTACGCGAACGTCATCGGGCAGGTTCACCCCTCGCGCGTGGCAATCGCGCTCAAAATGCTCGATCCGAACGTCAAACTCCGCAAGGCGAAGAAGGGGCCCGTCGATTGGTTCGTGGATTACCGCGAAGTGCAGAAGTTCGAGAAAGACGGCATCCGCGTTACGGATACATCGCAGGTTCAGGGCGGGGAAGACAACAAGATCGGCTCCTTCAAGGCCGATCAACTCCGCTCGCTCGGCATCGCGGCCCGGCAGGTCGAATCCTCCCGCGATGTGCTCGATCAGTTCGGCCTCAACCCCTCGGTGTTGAAAGACGACCCGCTCGACGGACGGCCTCTAGTCGCGTTCCGCTATGTGCTCAAAGGTTCGATCCAAACGGGAGTGAAAGAAACCCTCGACCGCGTGCTTCAGGACATCGTGAAGCAGAAGGGGAACGTCCTGTTCCTCCAACTCGAATGCGCCGGCGGCGACCTCCAGGCCGCGCGGGAACTCGCCGAGAAGCTCATCGAATTCGAGAACGGCGAGAACCCGATCCTGATCGTCGCGTTCATCCCCGAAAAGGCCCCGGACACCGCGGCGATCATCGCCCTCGGTTGCTCGCAGATCGTCATGAGCAAGCGGACGGACGCCCCGAAAGTCGGCGACGACCCGCCCAGCGAATCGGAAATCGGAGACTTCTCCGCGGCCCTCGCGAAGGGGGGCAACGTCGATTTCCTGGTGACGAGCCTGCGAGAACTTGCGGAGAAGCAAGGCTATCCGCCGCAACTCATCGAAGGCATGTTGCGGGCCGACGTGGAGATCGTCCGCGTCAAAAAGAAGGGCAACGCTACGGTCCGCCGCTTGATGACCGACCGGGAATGGCAGGAGGAGAAAGCGAAGGGCACGAACGCGGAGTGGGACTTGGAAATCTCGGTGAAGCCGAAGGGTCAGCTGCTCAAGCTGAACGCCACCCAAGCCGAGCAGTACGGCCTCGCTCGCCACACCGTGGACAAGCGCGACCCCGCTGAGGTTTACGCCCGCTACGGCGTCGAACCGTCCAAGGTCAAGGACGCCGAGCCTTCGATCCTCGACCGATTCGCGAACTTCTTGAAGCTGCCCGTGGTTACCGTCTTGCTCGTGGTCATCGGCTTCACGGGTCTCATCCTCGAACTCAAGGTGCCGGGAACGACGGTTCCAGGCATCATTGCCGCGCTCTGCTTCATCCTCGTGTTCTGGGCGCACACCCAGTTCAGCGGGCAGGTCGCGGTGCTGGCGGGCTTGCTGTTTTTACTGGGGATCGTGCTCGTTCTGCTCGAAGTGTTCGTCTTCCCCGGCTTCGGCGTGACCGGGATTCTGGGCGTGATCTTTATGCTCCTGTCCCTCGCGCTCGTCACCTTCAACGACATCCCGACGACATGGAGCGATGCGGGCAAGATCGGCGGCAAGATGGCGACGTACCTCATCGGCATGTTCGTCTCGGTGGGCTTCGCGTTCCTCATTGCCCGGTATTTGCCGAATATTCCGTATGCGAATCGCCTCATTCTCCTGCCCCCTTCGGAACAGCCGGGGGCCGATTCCGAGCCCCCTGTGCTCCCCGGCGCGGCCCTGGCGGCCAGCTTGCTCGGGGCCGTGGGGACTAGCATGACGGTCCTTCGCCCGGCCGGATCGGTGCGGTTTGGGGAACAGTTCATAGACGTGGTGAGCGATGGCGGGTACATTCCCGCTGGGGTTCGCGTACAAGTGATCGAGGTGGAAGGAACCCGGATCGTGGTCAAGGAAGTTTAACGCCTCGCCGAATCTCACGGGACGACGATGGACTGGTATTTGACCCTGGCATTCACCCTGATCGGCTGCGGCGTGGTCGTGCTCGCCGCGGAGTTCTTCCTGCCCACGGGCGGAGTGCTCATCGTCGCCGGGCTCGCCTGCATGGTCGCCGCGGTGGGCGTGATCCTGATCTTCGGCTCCACGATGGAAGCCGTCGTCGCAGTCATCGGCCTCTCGGTCGGCCTGCCGATCATCGGCTTCGGCGCTTTCCGCGCCTGGTCCCAGTTCGCGCTGAAACCCGAGGACCCGAGCGAAACCACGGCCGCGCGGGCCATCGACACCGAAGCCGAGGGCTACCGCGGCCGCTACGGAAAGACCCTGACTCCCATGCGGCCCTCCGGCAGCGTGGAACTCGAAGGACGCCGCGTGGACGCGATCACGGAAGGGATGATGATCGACGCGGGCGTGCCCATCAAGTGCATCGACGTGAAGGCCGGTCGGATCATCGTCCGCCAAGCGGACGTCCGGCCCGACCTGGCCGATTTCAAGCTCGACGACATAACCTGATAACTCCCGGCACCGCCGGTATTGATCGACCTCCCGAAAGGACAACCCCGTGAACTGGCCCGCCCAGCTTCTGCTCTTTGCCCAAAACCCGCCCAAAGCGGTCGATCCGGCGAAGACCCCCGCCATCAACATGGACATCGTGTTCATCATTCTGGCGGCGATCGGCGCGCTGATCTTCCTGATCTTCCTGTTCATCTTCTTCAGCTTCATCCGCCTCTGGATCCAGTGCTTGCTCACCGGAGCCAACATCGGCATCGGTAGTTTGCTCGGGATGAAACTGCGAAAAGTGAACTACGAAATGATCGTCACGCAGAAGATCGCCCTCGTGCAGGCCGGGGTGAAGGTGACGACCGGAGATTTGGAATCGCACTTCCTCACGCGGGGCAACGTGCCCAGGACCGCGGCCGCAGTGATCGCGGCTCACAAGGCCGGGCTCGACCTTCCGTGGCGGACCGCCGCGGCGATCGACCTCGCCGGCCGGGACTGCTTGGAAGCCGTGCGGACGAGCGTGAATCCCAAAGTCATCGACTGCCCCGATCCCGCGAAGGGCAAGCAGTTCCTGGACGCGGTCTGCAAGAACGGGATCCAGTTGCTCGCCAAGGCCCGTGTGACCGTGCGGACGAAGCTCGAACGGCTCGTCGGTGGGGCGACCGAAGAAACCATCATCGCCCGCGTCGGCGAAGGCATCGTCAAGGCCATCGGCTCCGCGCTCGACCACAAGGAAGTGCTCGCGAACCCCGGCCTGATTTCGCAAACTGTGCTCCACTCGGGGCTCGACGCCCAGACGGCGTTCGAGATCGTTTCGATCGACATCGCGAACCTCGAACCCGGCGAGAACATCGGGGCAAAGTTGGCGGGCGATCAGGCCGCGGCGGACCTGCGGGTCGCCCAAGCCGAGGCCGAAAAGCGACGGGCGGCGGCGGTCGCGCTCGAGCAGGAAATGCTCGCACTGATCCAAGAGAATCGGGCCAAGGTCGTGCTCGCGGACGCCCAAGTCCCGCTGGCGATCGCCGAGGCGTTCCGAACCGGCCGGCTCGGAGTCATGGACTACTACAACATGCGAAACTTGCAGGCCGATACCGCGATGCGCAACAGCATCTCCGGCCTCGGCGGCGAGGCGGGGCCCGGCCGCGGGAATTCTTAAACGGAGCTTCGACATGTGGGGCAACGGCGTCATCATCTTCCTCGTGATCGTGGTCCTGTCCGCGATCATCGGGGCCGTTTCGCAGGTGCTCAAGAACCAGCAGCAGGGCCAGCAGGCGAAGGCCGCACGGGGGCGTGCGGACGTTCGCGCCGGCAACCGCGCCGGCAAGGACGACGTGGACCGGTTCCTGGAAGAGATCGACAAGCTGCGGTCCAAAAAGCCCGAAGATAAACCCCGTACGACTCGACCCGCTCCGGTCGTGGCGAAGCGGGCGGCGCCCGCAAAGGCCCGCCCTATCGCCGCGACGCCAGTTGCCCGCTCGGCATCGGCTCGGAGCGTCGAGCAACTCCCCATCGCTCCGATCGTCGCGCTGCCGACGACGCCGGTGGTTTCGCGCACCGCAGGGAAGGCGAAACAACCGCTCAAGAACGACTTCGCCCGCCAGATGTCGGCCCTGCTCAGTTCCAAGCACGGCGTGCCGGCGGCGTTCGTGATGCAGGAGGTTTTCGGCCCGCCGAAGTGCCGAAAGGGAATGTAAGTGGGTTAGGCCTCCGGCCTATCCCACGGGCCGAGCGGCCAGTTCTACGGAACGGCAACGAACACCACGGCCGTCGAATCCTCGTGAACGACTCGCCATTCCTTTCGTTCTCGTAACCCCCCAGCCAACGCCCCGTATCGCGGGGCGATCACGATCTTCGCTCGCTTCAATTCCGGATCGCTTTCCCACCCCGATTCGCCCGCCCACGTCTCCATCGAGCGAGACACCCGCTCGCTGCCGTAGAGGTTCGTCCGGCCGTCGATCGCCACCGGGTATTCGGGCAACGCCCAGATCAGGTAGCCGCCCCAATCGAAGGAGTTGAAGAGGGGGCCGGGATACGAGTGCATTTGAATGTGCTTCACGGCTTCGACCGGATAAATGTGGGAATTCGCCGCGGGATCGCGCGTGGCGAGACCGCAGTGATCTGCAAGGCGGATGCCGAGGAACACTGCCACGAGGATTCCCGCAACCCAGCGAGCTTTTTGAAACTCCGCTGGCTTTAGCGGAAAGCTCGCCGCGGCTGCCAGGACCGCGAACCACCCGTCGCGGCGCATTCTCATTGCGAGGAGCAGTCCGACCGCGAGGAACGCCATGGAGAACCAATCGACCCGGCGACGGCGGATCGCGGCGAGTCCAGCCCAGGCGACGAGCGCGAGCCCGGCCCACGTCCACGGGCTCGCGAAGTCCGGCGGGGCGAGTTCTTGAACGGTCCGCAATGGCCCCGTCTGCGTGGCATAGTCTCCGATCACGCCGAGGAGGCGAACGTGGTACGGGTTCGCGAACGCGGCGACGACGCACGCGAGTGACAACGCAATGACACTCCTCCGCGACGCGAGGCCGGGGAAAAGGCACGCGATTCCCAGGATGCCCCAGCCGAGCACGAACTGAATGTGCAGGTTCGCCAAGAGCGCGAACAGTAGCGGCAACCAGAGGAATCGCCGGATCGGCTCACCCTCTCGAAAGCGGCAAATGCAATCGGCAGTCAAAGCCGCGAACGCGATCGTCAGGTGCCAGGGCCGCTCTTTCATCAGCGGCATTAGCACGACGGCGGAGAGCACGCCGAAGAGAATTCCCTGCCAGCCAGCGCCGAGCCTCCGCACGGCGAACGCGAGCAAAGTGGCCGTGCTTAACGCCCCGAGCAGGCTCCGCAGCCAGAAGATCGTTGCATCGCCGAACGTCCGGTGCGATTCGAACAACCCGACTTCGTAAAGCCAACTGTAAGCGAGCCACGGCGTCGGTTCGGACCGGCCGAGTTGCGAGAAGGAGTCGTGCGTCGGAACGTTTCCGGATTCGCGAATCGACCGCCCGACCGCGAGGTGCCACCAGGTGTCGTGGTCGAACGCCGGGTCGAGCGTGAACGCCGCGGGCAGCACCGCGGCGACGACGAACCCGACGATCGCGAGCGGACGCACGGGGAAGCCTTTCGTCGGTCGGTTCGATTCGGCTATGATAAGGCCGAGAAATCGAACTACACGAGGGAACGCATGAACCCGCTTTTACTAACGCTCGTCGTCGTCGCGGCCCAACCGCCGGCGGAGGACTGGCAGACCCCCGAAACCGCGTACTTGAAGAACATCAAGCAGGTCACGTCCCAGTTCGTCCGGGCCGGGGAAGGCTACTTCTCGCCGGACGGCAAGCAGATCATTTACCAAGCCGAAGAAAAGGGGACCGGCAACCCGTTCTACCAGATCTTCGTACAAGACCTCGCCGGCGGCCGATTCCGCAAGATCAGCCCTGGCTTGGGGCGGACGACCTGCGCGTACTTCCGGCCGGATGGGCAAAAGGTAATTTTCGCCAGCAGCCACGACGACCCGGACGTGAAGAACCACCAGATCGCGGAGTACAAGCAGCGGGACGAGGATCTCCGCAAGGGCCTTCGCCGCCGCTATCAATGGGACTTCGACCCGTACGTGAAGATTTACGAATCGAACCCGGATGGCTCGGAACTCAGGTGTCTGACGCCGAAAGCGAAGCACTACACCGCCGAAGGGAGTTACTCCGCGGACGGCAAGAAGATCGTCTACAGTTCCGGCTCCGCGGGCAATGTGCAACTCTACGTGATGAACGCGGACGGCACGGAACCGAAGCAAATCACCACGGCGCTGAAGTGCTACAACGGCGGGCCGTTCTTCAGCCCGGACGGCAAGCAAGTGATCTTCCGCTCGGACCGCAAGGAGAAGGACCGCCTGCAACTCTACGTGGTGAATTCCGACGGCACGGGCGAGCGGGCGCTCACGGACAACGACAAGTGGGTCTATTGGGCCCCGTACTGGCACAAAGACGGCAAGCACATCATCTACACGGCAGCAGACCACTCGGACGAGACTAAGCGGCCGAACTACGACCTCTACTGGATGAACATCGAAAACGGCCGAACCGTGCGGATCACGCACATGCCGGGGGCGGACGTGCTTCCGGTGTTCAGCCCGGATATGAAGAAGCTGATGTGGACCTCGAGCCGCGGCGGCGAGCGGCCCCCGTCGCAGTTGTGGATCGCGGATTTCGTGGTGCCGAAGGAGTGACGGCCCTCCACGAGTTGCGACGAGCCCCCGGACTCGTCGCCGTTCAGTTGGCCCGAGTTCAAACACAGGTCGCCGATATGCCCAACGCTGAGACAGTTCTGGCGAGCGGTCTTTCTGCCGTGGGCGACTGGGTTAAGACCTGTCGACCGAAGCACTGGTTGAAAAATAGCTTCGTCGTCGTTCCCGCGGCGTTCAGCGAGCACTACGGCGACGTTTCGGTTTGGATCGAGGCGTTCTTCGCGTTCGCGTGCTTCTGTCCGTTGAGCAGTGCGATGTACCTGCTAAACGACGTCGTGGATCGCAAGGCGGACGCTAGCCACCCACGGAAGCGGCTCCGCCCGGTTGCGGCAGGCCGGATCTTGCCAATCGCGGCCATTGTGGGGGCCATCTCGCTCATGGCGATTGCAGTGGGACTCGCCGCAATACTATTGCCGGTCGAGTTTTTGGCGGCGATGGGAGCGTATACCGGGAACACCCTCCTCTACATCTTTCTGTTGAAGAACCGGGTCATCGTGGACGTGATGCTGATCGCGATTGGGTTCGTGATCCGCCTCTTGGCCGGGTCTATCGCCGTCGAGATCGAACCATCGTCGTGGTTGCTCCTATGCGGGTTTTCCTTGGCGTTGGTTCTCGGTTTCGGCAAGCGCCGGGCGGAAGTCGAAACCGAGGGCGTGAATTCGGAATACCGTTCGACACTCATGAGCTACAGCCGCGGTAAACTCGACACGCTCCTCGGAGTGACCACGGCGACCTGCTTGCTTTCGTACATGCTCTACACCGTCGCAGCGGAGACGATCGCCCTGCATGGAACCAACAAGCTCATCTATACAGTTCCCCTAGTCGCCTATGGGCTGTTCCGCTATTTGTTCAAGTCTCAAGAAGGCCGCAAAGACGGACCGACGGATCTCATCATCGCCGATCCAGTCTTCCCTCTAACGGGCCTGCTCTGGATCGCCTCCGTAATCGCGGTGTTTTTGTGGAAGTGAAGCGCGTAGTGCTGCCGAATGCATCTCGTTGGGGATTCGCCACGGCGGTCGTCGTGATCCTCGCGTTCCTGAGCCTTTCGTGGGGCCTGGGCGTTCGCACGGGTCGTCCCCTCGCCGAGCGGACCGACTTGTTTTTCCAATCGGACGCCGGCGGGTTGGTGACGGACGCAGAGACGGACTTTTCGAGTCGCGGGCGGGGCGTTCACCCGATCCTGTATTTCGTCTGGACTAAGCCCCTTTATCACGCAGGCCAGGGCCTCGACCCGATTATTCCGGCCGAGGTGACGGCGACCGTGGGGAGTCGCCTTCTCGTCGCCGTTTGGGCCGGGACGGGTATGGGCGTGCTCGCCGCCGGGTTGATCCGCCGGGGCGTGCCGGGCTCGGCGATCCTCGCCGTGGCCCCGCTTTACCTCCTCGGGTGCGGCCAATCGATGGCTTGCATGCCAGATCATTTCGGCATCTCGCAAGGAATCCTCGCGGCGTCGTTCGGTGTCTACCTCGCACCGGGCCGTTTCGGACGCAAGCTCGCGGGGCTCGCGTTTCTCACTCTCCTCGCAGGAGGAATCACGGTCACGAATGCCATTTTCCCGGCCAGTCTGTGCGGGCTCCTCGCAATCAGCCAGTACCGATCGCGGATTCGATGGCAGTGGATCGTCGCTGCTTCGACGATCGGTGTCGCGATGATCGCAATGGGAATGGGCGTACTATTTTTGGTGGAAGATTTGTTCGAACGCTTCGTAATGCGCGTCGAAGGCTATCTCACATGGCGGCTCACGGAAGACCCGTTGGAGGCTCTCAAGTTTACCTTCCGGGGACTCGTCGACGCGGTGGTCGCCCCGACTCCGGCGATCACGAGGGACAATCTGGACCGGGTGCAGATGCTCACCTACCAACCCGTCGGACAGCCTTACTCCGCTTGGCCCTACGACCTCTGGCAGTCGGTCGGCGCCGTGGCCTGGCTCATCTTGCTGGCCGTCGGAACCGCGAATGCGTTGAAGTCCAAAGACTTTCGCATCCCCTCGGCGGTCCTGGTCGCGTGGGTACTTTGGAACGCGATCTTCCACAACCTGTGGGGTGACGAATACTTCCTATACACGCCGCACTACTCGTGGGCGCTTGTCGCGTTCGTACTTCTCGGCTGGCAAAGGATCTCGGCGAAGTGGATCTGGCCCTTTACGGCAGTCACCGCAGCGGCTGCGGCATTCACACTCTGGGAATACAGTCGATTGATCGCGTCGATTGAGAGTTGAACGGAGGAGAGAGGTTCTCCGCTTGCTTCACTCAATGAGTCCCATCCCCAGAGGCACAGGCAGGGTCACCAGTTCTTCCCATTCCCGCCGCACTTCGCGCAAACCGTAAGCGCACAAGTCGAACTGTTCGCTCAATCGCTTCAAGATCGGGGCCTCGTCGCGGAAGGCTTCGCTGTCGAAGGTGCTGGCGATGTAGTACGACCGTCGCCCGAGGGCGGTGAAGTTTACGCGGTGATCCTTGACTGGGGCGCGCTGCAGTCGGTTCACCGCTTCGGGATAGAGGCCGGCCCAGAAGAGCGCGAAGTCCCCGATGTGCCGGTGGTACTCGCGGCACGTGCGGCCCTCGGTGGGGAGTCGCTCGGCTTCGAGAACCATTTCGGTCAGTTCGCCGAGTTTTTCGCCGGAGCCGTTGCGGAGTTTGAAGACCGAATCGGTATGGATGAAGCGGGAGAGGAGGTGGGAGAGGTAGTCGATCAACGGCGGGTCCGCGACTCCGATGGTGGTGAGGAACGCGTGTTCTGTGATTCCGGCGAACAGCCGCTGCAGCGGGTGGCCGGGGGGTGGATCCCACATGGCCGAATCCTCGTGTTGTCGTCGCCCGACCGCGAACGCGGCCCGGATAATGAATTATTACCCAACCGGCTCTGAGAAAGTCAATTGCATTCCGACAAGACGTGTGGCGAAAATTATCCTGAATAGTCCGATTATTTTGAAATGGGTTCCGAACCGGCAACGGACCCCGCGAGGCACTGAGCGGGGTGCCCGAGGGCACGGTACAAGCGGAACTGTGCCCGGTTGTAGTCGCCCACGGCCGCGTGGAACTCCGCGTTCGCCTGGCCGAGCGACTGCACCGCGGCGACGACTTCCTGCGGGCGGATCACGAGCGTGAGCGCGTCTCCGATGCGCCTGGTTTGGCCGAGGCCTTCCAGGCTCCGCTCAACGAGCTCGATGGCATCTTTGAGGGCCGGTTCGGAGAGGGCCACGCGTTCGCCCGCGGACCGGACCTGGGCGAGAGCGGTGGTCACTTCCGCGGCGATGCGGTCCTGCGTGCGGAACAGTTCGAGCGTGGCGACTTCGTGCTCGGCTTTGCGCTGGCCGACGCGGGCTCGATTTCCGAAGCCGAGCGCCTCGAACTCCCACAGCACCTGAATGTCCACGTCGAAACGCGGCGCATAGTTCCCGATCTGGTCGTTGCGGCCACCGCCGAAGGAGCCGTAGCCGAGTGAGCCGCTCGGGTTCGTCGAGGCGCTTCGCAAGGCGAGGCTCGGAACGAGCGGGCGAATTTTCTCTTGCTTCAACCGGGCCAAGGTCGCCAGCACGACCGCTTGCTGGCCCGCGAGTTCGGGTCGCGTGATCAGGGCGACGGGGATCAACTCGTCGATCGTCGCCGAACTTTGAATGACCGTAACTGTGAGCGACGGCGGTTCGATCGGCTCGATGATCGAGCTCGGGTCCAACCGCAGTAGCCGGGCCAGTTCGGCCCCCGCGGTCCGCCAGCGTTCGCGGGCGACCGTCTCCGCTTGCTTGCGGCGGGCGAGTTCGACGCGCGCTCGGGACGCTTCCAGGGGCGGAGCGAGTCCTTCCGCCAGTCGGGCGGCTCGGGCGCTCACTTCCTCGGCTTTCTCTACTGCCAGGATTGCCCCGGCCAACTCCCCTCGGGCTTGTTGTACGTCGAAGTACGCCGCGGCAACTTCGAACGCGAGGTCGTTCGTCACCGCTTGAAGTCGGGCTTGCCGCGCTCGTAAATCTTGGCGGGCGGCGAGCGGGGCGTACACGGCATCGCTCGCCGAGAATATCACGTTCGGTCCGACGCCGACCATGAACGTGCTTCGGTTTTGCGTGACGATCTCGCCCGCGAAGTTTTGCTGCGGGCCG
>Ga0209591_10009323_pt1 | contig 10622 bp, 4 predicted proteins | sample MAT01_FD_187207 | JGI IMG/M metagenome (GOLD analysis project Ga0209591, IMG submission 187207) | Freshwater microbial communities from Lake Fryxell liftoff mats and glacier meltwater in Antarctica - MAT-01 (SPAdes) (version 2) | ecosystem: Environmental > Aquatic > Freshwater > Ice > Liftoff...
CAAAGACACGATCTCATTTTTATGCCGACGGTGCAAACTATAGATTTTGAGCAACCAGATGCCTTATCCTTGCTGGATTATCTCCCTGTCCATGCTTACCAAGTGGAGGAGGGCATACTGCATTATCAAAAAGCGACTCAGCGTTCACTGGCGTATCGGGCTGAAAACACCACTTTGCCCCGTCAATATCAAATAAAAGCCGATATTCCCCTTACAGCAGATTTGTGTCGCTTGATCGGTTATTTCACCGCCGAGGGATATGCCCGTGTTGAGCATGATGGTGGCACGATTCAATTTACATTTCATGTTGATGAGTTGGCGTTGCAAGAAGATGTAAAAACTTTAATGGTGCGGTGTTTCGGCATTGCGCCGAGCAAGACAACGGATAACCGCCCACAAAATAACCAATCCGTCCGGCTGAATTTTTACTCAAAACCCATTGCCGAACTTCTTCGATCATGGTGTTACACGGATGATGGGTATAAGAAATTTCCGGATTTCATTTGGAAACTCCCCAATCAATACCATTGTGAACTGATCAACGGCTATTGGTCAGGCGATGGTTCGCGCAGTAATGCCAGTTATCAGGCGGTCTCCAATTCCCACTATCTCATCGGACAATTACGCCTCATGCTTCAAAAAGTGGGGGTTTTAGCAGCTTTTCACTCCAATACAGTCAAACCGACAATGGTAAACGGCAAAGCTGTGATTGCTACAGGCTTACAATATTCTCTCCACATCTCAGGGACATCCTTACTCCGCCTCGCCGAGATTGTCGGACCGCCCAAGCGAGAACCCTTGAAGATGCGTCGTTTTCGGTCACACGGACATGATTGGCAAGGTGGGCATCTGTTACCGATCCGCGAAGTCGAAACAGTCGATTATGACGGTGAAGTCTATAATTTAGAGACAGAAGATCACTCCTATGTGACGGTCGCGGGTTGCGTGCATAATTGCGATAACATTGGTTATGCAGATCTTTCCGACTTCTTCTATGTCTGGATGCGGCGAACGCTGCGCGATGTCTATCCCAGCGTATTTGGGACGATGCTTGTGCCCAAAGCGGCTGAACTCATCGCCAATCGGTATCGCTTCGAGGGGAGTTATGATAAAGCGCGCAAATTCTTTGAGGATGGGTTGGAAGATGTTTTTGTACGCTTACGTTCCATACAACGTGTCGATTATCCAACGACAGTCTATTACGCTTATAAACAGCAAGAAGCCAATGATGCCGCCGATGAAGAACTCGATGATGGGACTATCGAAGTATCTTCTACGGGATGGGAAACCGTCCTGAACAGTTTGGTCATATCAGGTTTTCAGATTGCGGGCACTTGGCCCATTCGTACTGAATTGAGTAATCGCATGATTGGATCAGGTACAAACGCCCTCGCATCATCTATTGTTCTCGTGTGCCGACCGCGCCCAGACGACGCATCGACCAGCAGCCGCCGCGCATTTGTTGATGCGCTGCGGCGTGAATTGCCCGCTGCCCTCAAGAACATGCAGTCCGGCAACATCGCCCCGGTTGACCTTGCGCAAGCCAGTATCGGTCCCGGCATGGCGATCTACAGCCGTTACAGCAAAGTTTTAGAGGCGGATGGTTCCCCGATGCGCGTGCGCGCTGCCTTGGGGCTGATCAATCAGGAACTCGATGCTTATCTCGCCGAGCAGGACGGCGATATCGACCCCAATACGCGCTTTGCGGTGGCGTGGTTCGAGCAGTTCGCCTTCGCTGAAGGTGAGTTCGGCTTGGCGGATACGCTGGCGCGGGCGAAGAATACCAGCGTGGCAGGGGTGAGCGAGTCAGGGGTCGTCAGTTCACTGCGCGGCAAGGTCAAGCTGCTGCATTGGAAGGACTATCTGATTGATCCGCCGTATGATCCGACGGCGGACAAACGCCCGACAGTGTGGGAAGCGACTCACCACCTGATTCAGGAACTCAACATTCATGGCGAGACGGGTTCTGCTCTGCTCATCACCAAGTTGCCCTCCGATACAGCGGCGGAAGCGCGTGCGCTGGCGTATCGGCTGTACAGCATCTGCGAGCGCAAAGGGTGGGCGGATCACGCCCGGGATTACAACGCGCTGGTCATCAGTTGGGCGGGCATCGGCGAAGAAGCCTCGCGGCTGAGGGCGGCGCAGGCGGCAGGCGACGCGACCATGCAGGATCGGTTGTTTGAGTAGAGAGGTTCTTCAGTGGATAGGATCATTAGCATCAACCTGATCTCCACCAATCCAGCGGTACGAAGCGGGCGACCTTGCATTGCGGGGACGACGATTGAAGTCTCCGCCATCGCTATCACCACCACCGTGCATATGCAAACGCCCGATGAGATCGCCAGCGATTATCGGCTGACGCTGGTGCAGGTACATGCCGCGCTCGCTTATTACTATGAACACAAGACCGAAATGGATGAGCAGATCGCCGCAGGGAACGCGATCGCGGATGCCTTTAAGGAAAAACACATTGGCAGCCGCCATTCGCCTCTATTTGGATGAAAATTAGGGCAAGCAAAATAAACATTTAATCGGGGATTGGGTGACGAAGCTGGAATTTATTTGCAAGGTCTACAACGCCGACGACATGAAAAACCACGTGGAGTATCTCTAGCATGGCAAAAAGTAACCGGGATCGCGTCAGCGAAGTGATGGACGCACTAAAAGAAGGACTTGCCCCTTATGTGGTGCGCGAATACGCCCGCGTGTATGGAAATAAACTGATCACTGAAATCAACGACGCGCTGACGACGGGCGTATATGGTGGGCTTGCCAGCACCAGCGCCGAGGGCGCAGTCCGCGAAATGGATACCCAAGCCTGCTTGAACGCCATCCAGCGCCGCTGGGAACAAATCTTCAAAGCGCGGTTGGGGAAGTCGGAACGCTCATACGTCGGTGAGCTGCAAGATGCCCGCGTGGCATGGGCGCATCAAAAGCCGTTCACGAACGATGAAGCCTATCGCGTTGTCGATACCGCCATGCGCCTCTTGGAAGCCGTTGGAGCGCCTGATCAAGCTCAAATCCCGCGTGACATCGCCCAGGACCTGCTGCGGTTGCGCTTTGAAGCCGAGCAGAAACAATCGGTCAAAAAACCTGGTACAGGTGATTTGATGGCAGCGCCAACCACGACCACACCGGGGTTACGTCCCTGGCGTATGGTCGTCAAGCCGCACCCCGATGTCATGGAAGGTCGCTACATTCTCGGTGATTTCGTCGCCAACATCGCGGACGTGATGCAGGGCAAAGCGGCGGTCGAGTACGCCGATCCGAAAGAATTCTTCCGCCGCACCTATCTTACCGAGGGCTTGCGCGACTTGTTGGTGACAGGGGTGCGCCGCCTCACGGGTCAAGGTGGCGATCCGGTCGTGCAGCTTCAGACCGCGTTTGGCGGCGGCAAGACGCACAGCATGTTGGCGCTCTATCACCTGTTCGGCGGGCAGATCGGCTTCAGCGAGATTCCCGGCGGCGAAAACATCACCAATGTGTTCCCGCAGATCGATGATCGTATCTTCGCCAACCGCGCCGTGATTGTCGGTCTCGATTTCAGCCCGACGCAGCCGCGCCAGTACCCCGACTGTAGCACGCATACGCTGTGGGGCGAGATTGCCTATCAGTTGGGGGGACATGCCGCCTATCAACTGGTCGAGAAAGACGATTTGGCAGCGGTCAACCCCGGTACCGAAACGCTGACGCGCTTGTTGGAACAGTACGGACCCGCGCTGATCATCATCGACGAATTGGTCGCTTTTGCGCGCAACCTGCACGGCGTGAGCGAACGACTGCCCGCCGGATCGTTCGATAATATCATGTCGTTCGTGCAGTCGCTCACCGAGGCGGTCAAACGCTCCAGCGATGCCATGCTCTTGGTTTCAATCCCGGAGAGTGACATCGAGATCGGCGGCGAAGGCGGTAAAGCGGCGCTCGATATGCTTGCCAAGACAATTGGGCGCATCGAGTCCGTATGGAAGCCCGTCACCGCCACCGAAAGTTTCGAGATTGTGCGTCGCCGTCTGTTTTCGTCGGAGATGGATTACGCCGCACGTGATGCGGTGATCGCCGCTTTCCGCGAGATGTACGCGGGCAACAGCGGCGAGTTTCCATCGGGTGTGGGCGAAGGCGACTACATGCGCCGTATGATGGAAGCCTACCCTATCCACCCGGAGTTATTTGCGCGGCTGTACGAGGATTGGTCTACGCTCGACCGGTTCCAGCGCACACGCGGCGTGCTGCGGCTGATGGCAACGGTGATCCATCGCTTGTGGAACGACAACGATCAATCATTGATGATCATGCCGGGGACGATCCCGCTGTTCGCCCCAGCCGTGCGTAACGAACTGCTGCGTTACCTGCCCGATGGCTGGTCTGCCATTGTGGATGCCGACATCGACGGCGAAGGCTCGAAACCGTATCAATTGGATAAAGGGGTACCGACGCTGGGGCAGTACACCGCCGCCCGTCGCGTCGGACGCTCGATTTTCGTCGGCAGCGCGCCGTCGGTTGCCGGGCAGTCCGTGCGCGGGGTGGAAGAAGTGCGTATCCGCCTGGCGACGGTGCAGCCAGGCGAGCAGCTCGCCGCGTTCAACGATGCGCTGCGCCGTATGAGCAATCAATTGACCTATCTGTACAGTGACGGCAGCCGCTACTGGTACGATACCCGACCGACCGTTAACCGGATGGCGCAGGATCGCGCGCAGAACATCCACGCCGACGAGGTTTACAAAGAGGCAATTGCACGTCTGCGCGTCGGTAAACCGCGTCGTGAAGACTTCGCCGGTGCGCACGTCGCACCGCAGACTTCGGGCGATGTTGCCGATGAATGGCGCACACGAGTCGTTGTTCTTACACCAGAATACGCGCACAAGCGCGGCAATGGCATCTCTGAGGCGCAACGCGTCGCCCAGGAAATCCTCGAAAATCGTGGGAGTTCGCCGCGCCTGTACCGCAATATGCTGGTATTCATCGCCGCTGATGTCGAAAATGCCGAGGCGTGGGAAAAAGCACTGCGCGAGTATCTGGCGTGGAAGTCGATCAGGGACGAAGCCGAGCCGCTCAATCTGGACGCGCAGCAACGCAAGCAGGTCGAGGCGAACTGTAAGCGCACGGAGGAGACGCTGCTCAGTCGCTTGCAGGAAACCTACAGTTGGTTGATCGTCCCCGTGCAGCCCGATCCAACGGGCGCGATTGAGTATGAAGCGCATCGCATCGCCGGGCAGGACAGCTTTTATGACCGCGCCGCGCGTAAGCTGCGCCAGAGCGAGATGCTCATTCCGCGCTGGTCACCCGATAATCTGCGGATGGAGCTAGACCGCTATCTGTGGCGTGATCAGCCGCACGTCGGACTGAAACAGCTCTGGGAATATCTGTCGCGTTACTGCTATCTGCCCCGCCTGTATAACGAGGACGTACTGGTCGAAGCGATCCGCGACGGCATCGCACGCGACGATGCGCCGTTCGGTTATGCGACGACGGTCGGCTTGGACGGCGCTTATAATGGGCTGGTATTCAGGCAGCCCGCGCCCAGCCTGTACTTCGACGATAATGCCGTGTTGGTGCGCCCGGAAGCGGCAGAAGCGCAGCTTGAAGCAGAGCGGCGCAAGCCTGGTAATAGCCAACCACTGCCGCCAAGCGGACCTGTTACGAATGGGGGGGACACGCCCCCAATCCCGCCGCCGAAGCCGAAACGAATGACTCGCTATCACGGCACGGTCGATCTCGACCCGCAGCGGGGCAATAAAGAAATGGCGACCATCGTCGAGGAAATCGTCCAGCGCCTCACCGGGCTCACAGGGACTGGCGTGACGATCACGGTTGAGATCAGCGCCGAACGCGAAGCCGGTTTCGACGATGCAACTGTGCGGACGATCAACGAGAACAGCCGAACACTGAAGTTTCGGGATCATGGGTTTGAAGAGTGATAATCTACTATACAAATTTGGCGATGCGTAGTTGGAAAAGTTGATCGAAGTAGTCGAGAACAGTGTCCACAACAGCTTTCTTTTGCATTCGAACCTCGCAAGTTTCGGTCACGTCAGTTCCCTATCGCCCTGATCCGCGCACCCATCTGGGTATCCATATCGCAGAAGCGTCACTAACTTCCGGGCAGATTCAGGAACTTGCAGACAAGATCGGTGAATCGACCAAGGCTGCCGTCGGTCATGATCTGCGGATCAGTTTGCGCGTCGAGCTGCACGGGGGCGAACTTCAGTCCGGGCGGTGGGACATACACGCATTCCACGACCGTCTCGCTGAACGGCTCGCTGGTCGGTAGTGCGGTCGTGCCGAGCGTCTCGCGCATCGAGAACAATATCCCGTCGCAGTCGCTCATTCTGGGCGGTAGTTCGCCAACACAGCTGCTCAGTCTGCGCTCGACGCACACCAATGGCACACATTACACTGTCGCCAGCGGCTTCACGGTCACGGTCGAGTACGATGAGCATACGCGGACGGGCTGCTTTAGTCCGGCGCAGGTGGATGCGGCAAGCGCCTCAGGCGGGCCATTGATGTGTACACCGTCGTCGGTACTGGTCGTGCCGGAGCAGGAACTTGAACTGCGCCTTTTCCCCGCCGAGGATGAAGCACTTCCGCAGAACGTCAATGGTACGTATATCGTTGCGCAGGGTCGCCAGATCACGCTCAATGCACAGGTTGAGGCTAAGGGGATTCAAAATATCACCCAACCGGTGACGATTGAGCTGACGGTACCAGAGGGGATCAGACCCCGTGGCATGACTATTCAGGGGGAAGACCCTATCAGTTTGAGCGAGATTTTCGAGACGCTGGCCTGTTTGCTTACCGGCGGAGCGAACTGCGGTGATCTGCTCAACGAGGTTCTGGAGGTAGTGCTGACCCTAGATACAATCACCTATGCCTACACGACCGAGGCCCCCGTGATCGTCGGTCAGCCGTTTCCGATTACCCTGGAGGTGGTGGGGGATGTACCCGGGACGTTTACAGTAATTGGGCGGGCATCTCTGGAGGAGTCTGCGCAACTAACCGCAATAGTTTCTGGTGTCGATCCTCAGGCAAGGAATCTAACCAGCACTAATGCTGCAGAGATGTTCCTACAACTGCAAATTACACCCCAACCGACCGACTACCTGAACCAATTTAGAGGCATTATCTTCTGGGCTATCTACAATGAAACCAATGCGAACCAACAAATCCCATTGTCCGAAGCGCTGCCTGGAGTTGAAACAAGCATTCCCAACTCGATTACTGATCGGGATCATCGCTACCTGATGGCACGGACAATACTGAACAATATCCCGTTAGAGGATGTATCGGCGGGCGTTGCGTACATGCGTCGGTGGGGCGGTTCAATTGGTGATACAGGTTATGACCTTTGGTCATATCAGCAAGGGAGTGCAGTATGCGAGTTTGAAGGAGAACCAGTCGCGCTCAGTTACACGATAGCAGCAGGTGAAGGTGATGCAGCCATCACGGGCTGGTTCAATGGCTATATGGAATGTTTGCGAACGGGGCAACCATTGGAAAATCAATTACCTAATTACGACGAGGCATATGGCGAAATTACAGGTTTCATCGATACCGCCATCGCCGACCATGTGAACGAGAGCGCCAATCCCGTTGTAGGCGCGCAGTTCGTGAAGCACACCTCCACATGTTTTGTGTGGCAGCGCGATGCGAGCGGACGCCTCACGAGCTGTCACGGCGATGGGGCGAGAGTCAACATGCAGACGTTCTGTGTGCAGTCACCTTATGTGGCACCGCCTGCGGATTCGTCCACCCCAACGCCAACGCCAATACCGAATCGTAATTGCCAGGTCACGTCAATCAATCCAAGCAGCGTCGTCGTCACTGACTGGTTGGCGTTGGCAGACGGACAGGACTCTAATCAGCAGCTTGGACTAGAGACGGTCGTTGGAAGGCGCAATCTGATCAACCTGGGTCTATACACAGACGATCAACCGTATAGTTGTGGTCTCCCGCGCTGCTACTTTCTGCTTGGTAACCCAACAGGGCGCCGAGCGAATGAAGACCGACGAGAAGATATAAGCGAAACACGAGCTGAGGCTTGGGAGCGGCACGAAGCGGCACAAATGGACACTGACTATGGATATCGCGGCAACGCCCGGAGTTATCTGGTGCATGTCTTATGGATCGATGATAACGATAATGAAACTTGGATCACGACCGTGTTCCAGCAGTGAGGAACGAACATGAAATGGACAATTGCCTATCTTGCGCTCGCTGTAGTGCTCTTGAGCAGTCTGCCCGGCACCGCGCAGGCACAAGAGCTGCGTCGTCCTTCAGAAATCCCAGCAGTACGGTTGGATTGGAACCCCAACAACGATTTGATCGCCATCAGCGATGCGGGCAGCATCGTCACCATACTCGATGCGCAGACCCGCACCGTGATCAACACCCTGTCGGTGATGCCGTTTCCGGTGCGTGCGTTGCGCTGGAGTGACGACGGCACACGCCTAGCAGTTGGTGGGGAATACACTATTCAGGTGTGGGACAGCGCGTGGGATGGGGCGCAGGCAGCACTGTCGCTCACCCTGCAGGTGCCTGCTGATCCCTTGAGGCTGAAGATGTTGGATTCGGTTGATTGGAACGACGCGGCGCAGCAGATTCTCACTATTGCGCTAGGGCGGGTTTACATTTGGGACAGTCGGACAGGGCAGCTCATCCGCACGATTGAATCGGTTTCAACGCCTCTAGTATCCGCCGCCTGGAGCCCAGACGGAACGATGCTTGGATACGCGAGTAGCACCGGTTTTGTCTCAATCGCATCGTTCACAACCGATGAAGTTTCAGGCGCTGAGACTTACGACCGAGATGCGCCATGGGCTATAGCATGGGAAACGAATGGAGATAATCTGGTTGTCGGCACCAATAGTGGCACTCTTCAGGCGTTCGATTTTTCCCCGCGTCGGCTGGGAAGCGACGTGCTGTCGCTTCGCGACGACTATGTGGACATCTTCAGCGTCGATTGGCACCCTACGCTGCCACTGGTGTCGGTGGGCTATGCTGATGGCATCGTGGAAATCTGGAACCCGTACACCTACGACTTAATCCAGCGCGTGCAAGGACAAACGGGAATGCCGGTGATGTCGGTGTCATGGAGTCCAGACGGGGCGCAGTTGGCCTACGCAAATGGCAGCGACTGGGTCATTGTTCCCGCACCTACGGTTGATGTTCCTACACCGACTTACAGCCTCACCCCAACACCTACGGTAACACCCGCACTCACCTCCACGCCGACGGACACGGTGACAGCAACTTTTACGGTGACATCCACGCCGACGGCAACCGATACACTTCCGCCAACTCACACGCCTACATCTACCACCACGCCGACGGACACGCCGACAGCAACTTTTACTCCGACCTTTACGGCGACTTCCACGCCCACAGCGACATCTACCCCAACCTTCACACCTACGCCCACACCGACGTTCACCTTCGCCCCAACAGCGACGTTCACACCTACTTTCACGCCGACGGCTTCGGTCACATGCACGGCAACCGCCGCGAATCCTTCCGTGCTGGTGAGCGCCATTACCGCCGCGAATGCGAACGGCACATCGCCCGACACGATCTGCCTGACGAACAGTACCTATACGTTCAGCACCGCGCAGAACAGCATCGCGCTGCCGTCGGTCACCACGCCAATCACCATCGTCGGCAGCGGCGCGATCCTCGAACGCGGGAACGGCGCGCCACAGTTCCGGTTGTTCAACGTCACGGCGAGCGGGGCGCTCACGCTGCAAAACATGACCCTCCGCAACTTCAACGCGGGTGGCGGTAACGGCGGGTCGGTGCAGAACGCGGGCACCCTGACACTCGACGGCGTGACGTTGACCGGAAACACGGCGCGGTTCGCTGGCGCCATCCACAGCAGTGGGACGCTCACCATCACGAACAGCACCTTCACGTCGAACACATCGCAGGAGGATGCAGGCGCGATTTACCTGAACAGCGGCACGCTAACCGTGAGCGAGACAACTTTCCAGGCGAACAACGCGCGCTATGGCAGTGGCATCTATGCCAACGACGGCACGATCAATCTGACGAATGTCACCTTCCGCTCGAATACCGCCAACGAGCAGGGTGCAGGGCTGTTCCAGTGGCGCGGCACGATGACGATCAGCGGCGGCTTATTCGACGCGAACAACGCGCGCTTCGGGTCGGCGATCTACGTGCGCGGCGCGCTCAATGTGAGCGGAGCGACGTTCACCAACAACGTGGCAGTCGAGGAAGGCGCGGCGATCTACAACGAGAACGGCAACCAGAGTGCCGTCACGGTCGCAGGCAGTAGCTTCACCGGCAACACGGCCCGCTACGGCGGCGCGATCTACAACCGCGCGCGGCTGAACGTGACGAACAGCATATTCACCTCCAACACGGCAACCGAAAGCGGCGGCGCGGTCTATCATCAGAACGGCGCATCGCAGAACGGTATCGCGCAGACCTGCTTCACGGGGAATACGGCGCGGTTCGGCGGGGCGGTCTTCAGCCAGACCGGGAACTTCAACGCGCAGAATAACTGGTGGGGTGTGGCATCAGGTCCGACGAGCGCGATGGTCAACAACCAGGTGCAGTTCACACCGTTCCTGACGGCGGGTTGCCCGAACTAAACGCAACACACTTTGAGG
>Ga0209591_10009326_pt1 | contig 10620 bp, 12 predicted proteins | sample MAT01_FD_187207 | JGI IMG/M metagenome (GOLD analysis project Ga0209591, IMG submission 187207) | Freshwater microbial communities from Lake Fryxell liftoff mats and glacier meltwater in Antarctica - MAT-01 (SPAdes) (version 2) | ecosystem: Environmental > Aquatic > Freshwater > Ice > Liftoff...
AGAAGGGCTTGGAGGAAGCGGCCTACGAAGTTATTGGACCTTCGGCAACACCGACGGAATATCTTCGTGCCATGCGTAGGTTGATGGTGTTGATGGCGGGCCTGTTGATGGTCGGGGCCTGCCATGGTCAATTCGAGAAGATCGAGCGCCAGGTGCGGAATGCACTGGCGGTGAACAAACCGTATAGGGCACTCGCTAAGTCCGCGGGAGCGCTATCGCGTAAGAACGCCCCACCTATTTTCCACGTGTTGCAGGCCGATGCACACATCCGGATCGGGGAGTATACGAATGCCTTGAAGGACCTTGCCCGTGCCCGGGCTTTGCTGGGGGAGACGGCAGAGATCCGCGCCCAGTTGATAGGAGCCTATGCCGGATTGGGGTTGGTGGATAGTGCGCTACGGTACATCGAAATTCCATTGGATCCCTTGGCGGATGAAGAACATCGTTCGCGTGTGGGCAGTGTCTATCAGCGCATGAAGGAGTGGAATAAGGCCTTTGCGGTGTTCGATGCTGGAGTGCAGGCCTATCCCGGATCCGCCCGTATGGTGCGGGAGCGCGGCTCCTGCCACGCCATGCTCGGCGATTCGGCCAGCGCCCGAGCGGATCTGGATAAGGCCGTCGCTTTGGCGCCGCGCGATGCTGTTAACTACAACAGCCGCGGCTACTACCGTTATGCCCTTTTCGGTGATCACGCGCGCGCGATCCAGGATATGGACCGTGCTATCAAACAGGACCCGAATTACGGATTCGCCTTTAGCAACCGGGGCTGGAGCCGATACAAGCTAGGCGCGACCGAGAAGGCCATCAAGGACCTGCATCTGGCGACGCGCAAGAACCGGGACAATCCGTATCCACACCGCAGTCTGGGCATCATCGCATTGGAGACAGGGGATACCACCGCAGCATGTACCCATTTCAGCAAGGCGCTTCAACTCAACTTCACAGTGCTGTTCGGTATGCAGGTGGAAGAACTCTTTCGGGCGAATTGCGGCATTACCCTACCTCCTGTACCGGTTTCGACCACACCTGTAGTGCCTAAAGCACTGCCACCCTCCAATGCACCGGCTGCGCCGCCACCCCGGAAGGGCAACGCACCTTGATCATTAAAAGAACAATCTATGGAAAGCATGTTGCGCCCCGATGCGCTGAAGGGAAAGACCATCGTAGTGACCGGTGGAGGAACAGGGCTTGGACGGAGCATGACCGAAATGGTCCTTGGCTTAGGTGCGAACGCCATCATTACCAGCCGTAAGCTGGAGGTGCTACAAAAGACAGCTGCTGAATTGGAAAAAGCGACCGGTGGGCAGGTGCTAGCGGTAGCGTGCGATGTGCGCAATAGCGAAGAGGTGGATCAGTTGGTGAAAAGCGCAACCGCCCGTTTCGGCGCGGTCGATGGGTTGATCAACAATGCGGCTGGTAACTTCATCAGTCCCACCGAGCGGCTCAGCAGTAAGGCGTTCCGAACGATCATCGACATCGTGCTCATGGGCACCGTCAATTGCACGCTCGCCTTCGGTAAGGAGTGGATCGCTAAAGGCCAGCGCGACAAAGCCATTCTCAACATCGTTACCACGTATGCGTGGACGGGTTCGGGCTACGTGGTGCCCAGTGCCTGTGCCAAGGCGGGGGTGCTGGCACTGACCCGTTCGCTCGCTTCGGAGTGGGGCAAGTACGGCATACGCAGCAATGCTGTGGCACCCGGTCCTTTCCCCACAAAAGGCGCGTGGAGCCGGCTAATGCCGGGGGAGTTGATGGAGAAGTTCGATATGACCAAGCGCGTACCCTTGGGTCGCCTGGGCGAGCACCGGGAATTGGCTGACCTCGTCGCTTACCTGATCTCACCCTTCAGCGGCTACGTGAACGGCGAAGTGGTTACGATCGATGGCGGCGAATGGCTCAAAGGTGCTGGTCAGTTCAACATGTTGGATATGGTGGAACCCGGTATGTGGGATGCCATTGAGCAGCTGGTTCGCGGTGCCAAGGGCAGTTGATCGCACTCAAGGCTGGACCAGATATTGGACTATCATTGTATGCACTGGACCACTTAACTTTCCCTATCCAAAAACAGGACCCGATGAAACACGAAATTGCTTATGTGCTTTTCTCCTTGCTTGCACCAGCCGCTTTTGGACAAGTTCCTGCAACGATAAAGACCCCGGAACAATTCGCCACCGAGCGGGTCGATCTCTATGCCAAGGCCCTGGGTTTGGATGAGGAAATGACCGGCGTTATGTATTCACTTTTCCTGGATGCGGAGAAGGAGGCGGCTGCCGATCGGTCGGCTTGCCAGCAAGCCTCGGCCAATGTGGCGCGCATACTGGGCGCTCAGGATCAGCGGGCTATCGCTTCCCTCACGGACGAACAACGAGGCCAATTGAAATCGCTACGGGCTAAGGGTCAGTTCGACTTGGATGCCATGAATTGCGGTGCTGGTGGATCCTGTTGCTCGGGCGCAAAAAAGTCCGCGGCGAAAACCGCAGGAGACGCTGGGCAACGTACCCCTATGCAGGGTGGTGGCCAGGAATTGGTCGCACCCAAGTAGTCTGTGTCGCAAAAAAGAAAGGGCTGTCGGCAATGCCGACAGCCCTTTCTTTTTTGGTATTGATCCTGGTCAATCCACGACCACCACCAAGTACTTGGAAATGCTCCAGAATTTCTCGGGATCGGTGATCATCAGTTTTTCTGCGCCACCTTCGAACCGGTAGCTGCCTTCGGGGTGCGAGGTAGCAAGCTTGGCCTTTTTGGCACCGATGGTGATCTCCGGTGTTGCCGTCAGGTCAACGGCTGCGAAATATTCCTTGGGTAGTGCAGCAGAATTCAGCTTATTCACACGCCCAATACCGGCAACCCCGCCCTCTTTGGTCAGTACGCCTTTAGCGGTCAATTCCTTGGCGGTTCCTACGGCATAGAATGCATTGTTCATCTCGCCGCGCTGCATATCGGCCAATTGCGATCTATCCCGGTACATTTCGATCAAGGTGGCCAACGAGGCATTGGTGCTGGAGAGTTCCTCCTTTAAAGCACCGATCTCAGTATCCTTCTCCGTTATGGTTCGTTCGAGGTCTGCGATGGTCTGCTCCAGTTCCACGATCTTGGCCGCGGAACCTTTGGCCTGTTTGCGCAGCTTGGCGATCAATCCCTTGTTCTCGGCCAAGAGGATGTCGATCTGCTCGATATCGCCCATGATCCGTTGTTCTAGATCGGCATTCCCTTCAGCACCGGAGCCGGGTGCCACCAACTCGCCTTGTTTCGAGCGGATCGTGCGCAGGTTCTCACTGATGCGGTTGAAGGCGCCGAAAAGTTCGTTGATCGTGGAATCCTTGGTCGCCACCGCGGACGCTGTACGTTGTTGATCTTCTTCCAGTTGGCGGTAAGGTTCGCTGGTCTTAGGGTCGCTGGTGCAGGCGGCGAATAGGCCGGTAAGCAAGGCAAAGTGGAAGAGGGTCCTCATGGTTCGTTCAGGGTTCAACGTGGCTGTAGGTCGTTGTTGGTACCGTTGACGTGCAAAAGTACATGCGGCACGTTCCTTGTTCATCGGGCAACAATGTGTGCCTGAACCACGTATCAAGCGCGCCCGTTCATGGAGCCGCCCTGAATTAAGCCGAAGGATCACCGATGTTCTCGCCTATTGGCCAACTCCTTATCGCACTCTGCGCCGTTCTCTGCACGGTGGGTGCAATGGCGCAACCCGATGCGCTGGCGCGCGATTTCGAGAAGCTGAGCGCGAAAGAGCGGGCTCGAATAGCAAAGGAGGAACAGGCCAGCTCCCTCAAGGATGCCCCCTACCAAGCTGCTATGGCCGAAGCAGAGCTGCTTTTCCAACGATCCCAGTACGAGGCCTCTTTAGCCAAATTCCAAGAAGCACGGGTGCTTCGCCCGTACAACGTGTATCCCAAGGTGAAGATCCAAGACCTTCAAGCCTTGATCGCTGAACGCGATGCGGAGCAGGCGGTCAAGAAGGCAGAACAGCCCTCCGAGCCAATGCCTCCTGCGGTGCAGCAGCAGACACCGACGCAAAAGGATCCAGAGCAACTTCCTTCACCTCCCACTCCTGGTCCCGTTCCTGCGGCGGAGAGGCTGGTGATCGCTGATCCGCCAAAGCCTGCGACTTCGCCGGTACTTCCGGGGACGGTCCAACCAGTCTTGGCTCCGGCCGTAAAGGCGGAGCCGTCCATGCACAAGACCACACCCGTTCAATATGCACCAAAGGTTGAAGCTCCGCCCAAGGGTATGTTGGAACAAGGGGAACGCGTTTTCAAGGAAGGCCGATCCGTTGTGGTGGAACGCACCGTTCCGGAGGACAACAGACTTGTGGTCTATCGCAAAGTGAGCCATCCCTGGGGGGAGGTCAACTGTTTTAGAAATGGGGTTGCGATCTCTGATCGCCAGTTCGATCAAGCCTCAGTGGGCCGTTGATCGTCACCCTACCCGTCCACTTCCTTCAACTTCACCGGGAATTCCACCAACGAGCGATAATCCTCGCCGGCTTCCTTCATGTCCAGATCGCCAGTTTGGTAGCACCATTCCATTACCACCTGCGACCGGTTGGTGGCATGCAGATCTTCCAGGCGTTTCAGCAGGTCCAACAGATACTTGGATGTGCTTGAATTGAAGTAGGAGAGATTGATACGAATGATGGTGCGGGGCTGGGGAGCCAAGGCATATTGCTCCACGCGGTCCTGAATGGGGGAGTAGAACCGATCGGCGTTCTCGGGTATGGAGCAGCCGGTCAGCTCCACTAGACCCTGGCTGCGCACAATTCGCACGGCAGGTGTTTTATCGGTAGCAACAAGGTCGAGGTCGATCTCCATGCAATGTCGTTGGCTAAAGTAGCAGAATGGTCCGGCCCGGCCCGTAGTTTTGTTGGCGACGTTGTTGTGTGTTATTTTCAGCGTGCCCAAGACGCACTAAACGAAGATCTTCATGGCCATAAGAACGATAGTTGTTCCCTATGATTTTTCCGATTGCGCGACCGATGCCTTGCGCGTTGCTGCGAAGATCGCCAGGCTTACTGGGGCGGTGATCGACATCGTGCATCTGTACGAGCAGATGACGGATTTCCACACCGAGAACCAACGGATCAGGGAAGAGATCGAAGCCCGCTTGGAGCGGGTGCCGGAGTTCCCCTTCCTACAAGGTCTCGAATTGAAGAAGTTCATGCTGCGGCAGATCTCCCTTACCGAGATCTTCAAGAACGAACGCTTGTTGGAGGCCGACCTGATCGTGATGGGTTCGCATGGCGCTACTGGCTTGAGGGGGATCGTGGGATCGAATACCCAGCGCATTGTGCGGCAGGCACCCATGCCGGTGTTGGTGATCAAGCACCGGGTAGAGGATTTCGTGATCCGCGATCTGGTCTTTGCTTCCAACTTCTCGGATCAGGATGTGGAGAAATTCGGTGCGTTCCTCCCGATCATCGACCTGTTCGAACCCAAGGTACACTTGGTGAAGATCAATACGCCGCGAGCATTCGAGCGGAGCGAGGACAGCCACAAAGCGCTCGATCGTTTTTTGCAACGTCATGAGCTGAAAAAGTACACGGCCACGATCTATAATGACCTCAGTATCGAAGAGGGCATTCTGAATTTCGCCAAGGGGATCGATGCCGACCTGATCGCCATGGCCACCCATGGCCGCACCGGCTTTTTCCATGTGGTGAATGGTAGCCTGACCGAGGATATCGTGAACCACACCACCTTCCCGGTGCTCAGCGTAAAGCTTTGATACCAGAAGCAAGACCACCTATCTTTACGCAAACCATTTCCATAGCTGCATGAAGTTCCTGTATCGAACCTACGAGGCCAAGCGCAAGGAGATCATCGAGGTCGAGATCGACCAGCCCACGCGGGTAAAGTTCATGACCGCTCGTGAATTGAAGGCCTACCGCAAAGGCAAAACGCACACCTTCATGGGCGGGCTGTTCGAAGAGTCGCCGGTACGCTTCGTGGTGCCTTTTGACGCCCAATGGAATGCCGTGGTGGAAATGGGTTCCTACGCACAGCCGTTGGAGCTTAAGGCGAGTTGCAGGCTGATGGCGCCGAACGGTCTTGTGCGCACCTCCATCGCTGCCGATGCGCCGCCTTCTGTCCGCAGGGCCTTAGGTCAAGGCGATGAGGAGGATACCAAACTCCACGCTTCGGAGATGAGTTTGGCGGCAAGAAGCGAAGGCTGACGAACTGATCGGGGTCTTGCCGCGTTAACTAGTCAACAGCCATGGCCACATCTACCGAACGCGACCGATTGGAGCGCTTGCTCCTGGGACAAGAACATGTGATGGAGGAGGTACACCTCCTTCTTGCAGAGGAACAAAAGCAGGATGACCTTCTGCGGGCCATGGTGCTCAGTTCCATGGATCAGAAGCCGGTGCATCTGCGCGGGATGGATCCCGATAGGATCTACCACCGCAGGACCATTCGAGAGATCTGCGTTCGTTACCGACTGCGTTTCCTGCCGGGAGCCCTCTTCAAGGGCCCCGTTCCGAACCAGGCCGTTCATGCGCTGCGCGCATTGGAGCGCAAGTCCGAGGCACCACTTACGAGCTTCATGGTCATGGCCCCGGCGACGCGTTTCAAACTCAGCGATAGCGAGGTGGACCCTCTTTTGTTCGTGCCATTGGGGAAGGATATGTACTACCTGGTACACAAGTGGGGAACGGACCTCTCTGCTACGAGAAGGTTCGCCTATTGGCCGTTACGTACTCCCATTAACCTGGCCATTTCGGTAGTTGTATTGGCTAGCTTGCTCGCACTGTTGGTGCCCACGCAACTGGTCACACTGGACCCTGCTGCAACGTTTTGGGGTTCGCACCGGATCTTGATCATGTTCTGGAGCATCATGGTGTGCGCCAGTTTCACGGTCTTCGGCTGGTTCGCCTTCTTTGGCCAGTTCAGCGCCGAGGCGTGGAACAGTCGCTATTTCAACTGATCCCGGTGGCCGTTACCGGCTACACGTGCTGGTACCAATTGGTTCGCCGGTAAGCGGCACACGCACGCGCTTCGGAACCAAGTCTTCAACTCTTCGCGCTGGTCCGGCGATAGGCGCTTGAATGCTTTGCGCATCTCTTTGCGAAAGGTGCGTGGATCGGCCTGGCTGATCTTTTCCAGGACCTGTTGGTAGTAGGCGAGCATGTTGGGTTGCATGGAGAAGTTGCGGACGCATGTTCCACATCCGGACCTATACGTTCATTTGAGCGGCTTGGTTACTATGGCCAGTGGCAAGAGAGTTCCTACACCATTTCGCATTACAGATCCAGCCAAAGATGCGCCGCTATTTTCCCCGCCAGCGGGATGAAACATTCGCAGAACGATCCGAGAAGGTCGTTGCGTCCGCCGGACGGCGGACGGGACGACCTCCTCGGAGAAGTAAAGCGGAAAAGCGCCTCGTCCCGACTCAACGGGGAGCAAGCAGAACCCGTCCCGCCTTGCGGGATCGTTTGGACCTGTGCGGCGAATTGGTATTGCATCTATCGTAACCGCAACAGGGGCCACCTCGCAAAAGGCAGCCCCTCGGCAAGCGTTAAGAGCCTTTTAGGCAATGGTGATCGAACGCGCAGCAGGTTTGGCAGCTACAACGCGCGGTATGTGGATATGCAGAACTCCATTCACGTGATCGGCCGTTATGGTTTCCAAGTCCACATGACCTGGCAATTGGAAGCTGCGGCTGAATCCGCCGAACTGGAATTCGCGCCGGGTGTAGCGCTCGTGCTCGGCGAGGGGTTGAGCGGTGTTTTCACCTTTGATGGTGATCGTATCCTTTTCCGTGGTCACAGAGATCTGGTCTTTTGCGGATCCGGGAACCAGAAGGCTGATCACGTATTTCTCCGGAGACTCGGTGATGTTCACCTTGGGGCTGCTGTGTGCGATGTCATCCCGCCCAATGAACTGACTGATGTCGCGTCCCATTGTTCCGCCAAAGAACTCGTTGAACGGATGGGCGAAGGGAGCTGGTAAGCGGTATTTGGTGATCATGGTTGTTGGGTCTTGTTGTGTGTGTCTGCGGTTTGTCAAAAGCAATGCCCACAGAATAAACAAGACAAAAAGACATTCACGCTAAATAATTGCCGCCAAAATGACTGCTATTGTCTCAAAAAGAGAAAATAGAGCGTCCCTTTTTGTGGGTTAGGGGCACTGCCGGTGGAATTGAACCGCGCCCTGCGTGCGGAAGCCATGGCCTGTTCCAGCATGCATTCATCGGCGGCCTCGCTGCGGCTGGGGTCCAACTCGGCTTTCAGCACTTGTCCAGCAGGATCTACCGTAATGGAAATGGCAACACGTCCTTGGTCTTTGCAGAGGTAACCGGGTACGTCATCGGCACGCGTACGTCCTTTTAGGTCGTGCCATACCGTGGTGGCACCTTCCACCCGAACGGGTTCGGCAGCCTTCTCCATGTACTGCTCCTTTTTCCACTTACTGGGATCCAATTCGGGGATCACCACCTCATTCCCATTCTCCTTCCGTTCCTGGGCCAATCGGTCGAATTCTTCCTTTTCCATTTCGCGCAGCTCGTTCTCAACGCGCTCAGCAAGTTTGGTTGGCGAGTAGGATAGTGCGGTAGTTTGGGCGGTGATGTTGCTTGTGGCATTGGTCACCTTCATGGTGGCGGCCAGCTCGGGGTGTTCGATCCGTTGGATCACTTGTTCGGCTTCGTCCTCCATCATCACATCCACCCGCATCTCGTTTCGTTCCGTCTCGTTCGGTTCGGCCTGGATCTGCCACATGGAAAAGACGAATAGCAGCATGGAGTGCAAGGTCAGGGTGCCAATGATGCCCAGCTTATGCCGTTCGAACCAATCCAGGAAACCGGTCATGGTCGTAAGCGATGGAGAATGGTGAACGATCTCATGGTCCTAAAAGGCCTTCAGGTTCGTGACCAAGATACGTGCGCTGCACGGGCCTCTTTAGAGCGAATGCGCCATGGGGTGGGCCAGCGATTGTTCCACCGGTTGCCCGCACCATGCAGCCAGCCCAGACCAATGCCCTTGTACATGGCTAGCGCTGCACCGTGCGCTTCCCGCGCCGCCATGGAGTTGCCTCGCAAATAGTCCAACGCTTGGGCAAGGTCCAATTCCACCATGTTGAAGCTGGAACGATCCAATACACTGGAGAGCGCCAAGGCCGAATGCGGTTTCAGCTCGTGTCCTTTTCGTTCGGCAACAGGAATGCCCGGTGAGAGCATGTGCATCTGTCCGGTAATGCGTTGCACTGTTTCCGCCCACCTTTGCTCCAAGCCAAAGAACACCTGGTCATGTTCGAGCAAGCTCCAAGCCCGATCCTGATCAAGCCAGCGGAGCGGGCTTTGTTCTTCGTCGATCTTCGCCCCGCTCTCCACGCCGGCACGCCGATCCGGTGCCAACCCAGGTTTGCGGACCATGGCAATAAAGAGGCCTTCGCCTTTCACCCTGTGGGGGTAACAACGGAGGCCATGAATGCCCAGTTCTTCCGTGACCACAACGCCCCAGCATTCTTGTACGGGAATGGGTACGCAGGTCCCACCCAAGACCATTAAGCGGGCAACCTGTGCTTCATTCTCGGTGGTTTGCCAGGTACAGGTGCTGTAGATCAACGTGCCGCCGGGTGCTAGCGCGTTCCAAGCCTGTTCCAGGATGTGTTGTTGGGTAGCGGCGCAGTGGGCCACCAGCGCTGGCGACCATTGTTGGCGGGCAAAAGGATCCTTGCGGAACATGCCTTCGCCAGAGCACGGTGCATCCACCAAGATCAGGTCGAAGAAGTGCGGTAGTCGATCCAGGTCGCTAGGCGCACTGCCCGTGATAACGGTATTGGATGCACCCCATTTCCAGAGATTCTCCAACAGGATCGGTTGGCGTTTGCGATCGAATTCGTTGGCCACAAGCAATGATCCCGGTGAAAGCAGCGCTCGCAGATGGGTGCTCTTTCCACCGGGTGCGGCACAAAGGTCCAATGCAAGCAGATCACGGCCAGCCGGCACAGCTGCCTTGATCGCTTGTTCCACCAACATGCTCGATGCTTCCTGCACATAATAGCAGCCGGCATGCAGCAGTGGATCAAAAGTGAAGGCCGGTCGTTGGTCCAGATAGTATCCGGTGTTGCACCATGGAATGCGCTCGGCATCAGGTCCGGCCCATTTCGAGGTGTTCACACGAAAGCTGGTGGGCGCTGGTCGTGTGAGCGCCTCTTCCAGCGCAGCACATTCCTCACCGAGCAGATCTATGAGGTGTTGGTCGAAGGCGGTTTGCGCGCCCAACGGAGCTGGCATCGAACGACCTCCGCGACGGGTGGCGCGTCCCATTCGGGATCAGGTAACGATGCTGGCTTGTTGCCGATACACGGTCTCGGCACGATCGGGCCCCATGGAAACCAAGGATACAGGCACCCCGACATGGCGCTCGATGCGGTCGATGTACCGTTCCAGCCCGGCAGGAAGCTCCCGCTCGGTGCGTAGGTCGCCCCAGCCTTCAACGGGTTCAAGAATGGGTTCCACCCGATGGGTAATGTCGTATGGCATGCGATCCATCACAATACCGTTCACACGGTAGCCAGTGCAAATACGCAGATCATCCATGCCGCTGAGCACATCGGCTTTCATCATGGCCAGTTCGGTAATACCATTGATCATGACCGCGTAGTGGAGTGCGGGCAGGTC
>Ga0209591_10009328_pt1 | contig 10619 bp, 7 predicted proteins | sample MAT01_FD_187207 | JGI IMG/M metagenome (GOLD analysis project Ga0209591, IMG submission 187207) | Freshwater microbial communities from Lake Fryxell liftoff mats and glacier meltwater in Antarctica - MAT-01 (SPAdes) (version 2) | ecosystem: Environmental > Aquatic > Freshwater > Ice > Liftoff...
AGGGTGGCCCCGCTCTTTGCGCTCCGCGTGCTGGCGGCTCGGGAAGCGCGGCGGTGGTCTTCACGGGCGTCTGCCACGGCGTCGGGCCGTGGCGCTCGCCTCGAAGGAGACCGCAATGTATGTCCGTCGCACGCTCAAGGAGCTCTTCTGCGACTGCGTGGGATGGCGCCAGGACGCACGGAACCTCGCGGCCCGCCGCGCGCTTGTGCCTGAGGATGGCTGGGGCATCCAGGAGGCCCGCGTCACGGTCAGCGACGAGCCCTACCACCTGGTGCTGCTTCAGGCCACCAGCAGCGCTGGCGCGACCGCCACGGCCGCCATCGCTTTTGCGAGCTGCCACCCGGCCACGCTCGGCTCGCGCGCCGCGCCGGTAGGCGACTGGGGCGGCTACACCATCGCCGCCTCGTTCTGTCGCCGGGCGGGCGTCCCGCTCACTGGTGAGCCGCCGCTCCACTTCGCCGAGGAGCTTCCCGGCCGCAGCGCCACACAGCAGGCGACGCCGCAGCCAGGCACTTCCACCCGCGAGATCCTGGCGATTGACGAGCAGCGCATCCTCTCGGTCGTCCAGCGCGGCAATATCTTCGGCCCGCAAAGCGACGGCCACGAGCACGAGACCGTGCCGGCGGTATGGCACGCACGCACGGCTGCCGCACCTTCAACGGCTTGATACCGGAGGCTTCATACCAGGCGTAGGAGCGAGAAGCCGCTCAGCAGAGACACTGCCGCCAAAGCACGTAGCTACCTGGCGCGAAGATAGAGCACCTTCGCCGACGAGCCGACTACCTCTCGCTCGGCAACCTCGAACAGGTCGTTACGCGCCCGAACAAGGTCGCTCAGCTTTTTGTAGCCGAAGTTGCGGGCGTCGAAATCTGGCCGAAGTTTGGTCAGGTAGCTGCCGAACGGGCCAAGGTGTGCCCAACCCTGCTCGTCGCTTGACTGCTCAAGGGCCTGCTGGAACAGCGCCGTCTGGAACGCAACGGCCGGCACAGTGCTCTGGTCGCCGGACATCCCGTCAGATGGTGCCGTCGTTGGAGCTGCGCGCTTTTTGCCGGCGACCGTGCCAGACGCTGGCGTAGCCTTCGCCGGCGTCTTACCTTTCGTGGTAGGAGTCGCAGCCGCAGCGCTCCCGCTCGCACTCGCCGGGAGCGCGGGCTGACGGAGCACTTCGGTAAAGAGGAACTTGTGACAGGCATTGCGAAATGCCTCCGGCGTCTTCTGCTCACCGAAGCCATACACCATCAGCCCCCTCCTCGCGGATGCGCAGCGCGAGCCCGGTGAAGTCGCTGTCACTTGAAACCAGGCAGAAGCCGTCGAAGCGCGCAACTTCGGCAAGCAACCCTTCGATCACCGAAACCTGCGCATTGTCGGCGTCGATGAGCACCGCAAGCCGCTGGGAAGCTTCCCCCACTTCAATCTTCGTCGTATGTTTCGGAATGGCCGCCATGCGTGCGATCCTTGTGCGCCCAGAGCAGTACCGCGCCACAGATAGTCTTACGCTGCTATCTCCACAAGCTCTTGGCCTCCGGTCTCACGGTCGATGTAGGAGAACGATTGCAGCGGGAATTCCTGCGGGCTCATCTTGTGCAGCTGGAGGCGGACCCGCAGCCGTAACTCAAGGGCCATCCGCAGCAGGAGGCGCGCATCGTCCTTCTCCATGTCACCCGCTGGAAAGATGAGCTTTGTCAGCCCTGAAAAGGTGCGGTTGATGCTGCGCCGGTCGCGCGCGCTCCACTGGCCCCCTGTCGCCTCAAACCAGCGCTCCCACAGCGAGCCGTAGTGCCCGATCCGCCGAAGCTCACGGTGGAACAGCTCGCTGGTGTAGTCGAGGATGAAGCCAACGTGCCTGGTGATTAGCTCCGGCATCAGCTTTGGCATCTCCCATCCCGGAAGGTACGCCGACCAACGATCATGAAACGCGGTGTCGTCGGCGATGCCTGTAGGCAGCGGCTTAAACAAGTGCTCCGCCTGCATACTCCGGCGCGGGTCGAAGTTGATATTGCCATTGAACACGAAGCCGGCCTCGCCAGGCACGTTCACCGTGCCCCGGTTGATCTGGCCGTTCTCCATGTAGCTCTTGTACAGGTTCTTGTCTTGTTCGGCGTCGAAGCTGTTGCCGGCCACCTCGTCGAAGCCGACGACGTCGCGCTGGGTTACGAGGCCGAAGCGCGGCGGATTGGTGTTCGATACAAACAGCTTTGGCACCGTTACCGCGCCGCCGGCCAGCAGTGTGCCGTACGGGCTGAACTCGGTGAAGCTGAACGACTTGCCAGTCTGGCGGGGGCCAAGCTCGATCAGGTGGTAGTTACTTTCCACCAGCGGCACGAGCCGCACCAGATAGAGCAGCTTGACGCGCTCGGTTAACGCCGGGTGGGACGGCTCGTAGCCCATGGTGCGGATGAGTACGTCGATCCACTCGTCGCGGGTAAACTGGGTGCGGCCGGCAACATACTCAGCCAGATCGACCCGCCCGACCTGTACCGGTTCAAGGCGCTGGATGACGAACGGGAAGACGCGGTTGCCAAGCTTGAAGCTGTCGTCGTAGTCCACCCGGATGTTGCACCAGGCGCCCGCCATCAGCAAACGCTCGTAGCGAGTGACGATCTCAGCGGAGATGCGGACCCGATTGATGTTGGCGGTCAGCAGGGTCGCCCAATAGACGCCACCCTCGATCTTTTCGTCGAGTTCAACTTTGACCAGATCGATGATCCGGCGCGGCGGGCGCTCGCGGATGGCCGACTTGATCACCTCGGTCTCGTCGCCGCGCGGGATGTACTCGGCCACCTCCTGCTGCACGATCTGCAGGCCGTCGCGCACCTCCGCGTCGTCGAACAGGTTTGCGCAGTACTTGCCGAGCATGAACTCGATCACGTAGGACGGCGCCTTGCTGGTGCCGCGGATCGTCTGGGTCAGATCCTTCCGCATGACGAGGCCAGGAAAGGCCGCAAAGAGCTTGTAGTCGAGGGCGTCCGGCACGAACGCTGCCCGCGTGTCCGTTGTGCTCGTCATAGGAACCACGTACCCTTGTGCCACCGCTAAGCTGTGCGTTCGACCCGCTCCGCGAACATCTGGGCGTATGGTACCAGTTCTCCTACCAATCGTCCAACTGCACGCGCAGGACGCTGTCGCCTGTGTCGAGAACGTCTTCCGTCATCCCATCACGTAGCTCGATCCGCAAGGGTGCCTCCCAGTCCGCTAGCGCCCCTGGCGCCAGGCGGAGGGGGATCGACAGCTGAGTCTGATCCGGCGTCACCTCAATCTGCGCCGACCGGAACAGGATTGCCCGGCTTTCCCGATGACGAATGATCACATCGATGTGGCGTGGCAGGGCGTCTTCCAGGAACAGGCTCCCCCGCTCCACCGTGAGCATCACCCGTGGCTGCTGTGAGAGCACACGCTCCAGCGGCTGCAGCGAGATGTGCACCGGCTGCGCTTTGAGCGGCCAGTCGATCTGCACACAGGGGATGACCCACTCCTGGAGTGAGGCGCCGCCGTGGAAGTAGCCAAGCCCGCCGTAGGCGCTCCAGCAGGCCGCCCCAGGCGACGGCACCACCTTCCACTGGCCACCCGGCGCCAGCCCGTGTGGCTCCTTCAGCACCGTGCCCGCCGGGTACGCCAGCGCTCGGCGCGACCGGTAGGCGGGTCCAGCCACGGGCGGTTGCTGCCGGCGCTCATCACTCCCCGACCAGTGGATGTAGCCGTGGTCGGTGACGATAAGGATGCGGAGCCAGCCGCTGTCGCGCAGCCTGATGATCGCCTCGCGATAGCGCCCCAACGCAATGCCGCTCCCGAGACGCTCCAACTCATCATCATGCCCCAGCTGGTCGATCGTCGCATCGGTGATGACGAGCCGGGCCCGCGCACCCGCTGGCGTGGGGATGGTCCCGCGAATGACATCGGCCAGGGCGAGAATCTGCTCAGGCGGGACACCAAACCGCTCCCGAAGCCAGGCGCGCCGGTTCTCGGCGACACTCAGATCAAGCTGCGTCGAGCGCTCGATCAGCTGCCAACTCCCGTCAACAACCTCTGCACGAAGATCGGCCTCGCTGATCGGCAGAGCCATGCCCATGCCCAGGGCTGTCACCGAGGGGAGCGGAGCACGCGCGGCGCGCACCGATGCCCGCACGGCGCCCTCATAGCAATTCACCTGCTCTGCGAGGGTCACGCCGAGGTCGTAGCGCAGCGCATCAATGACCAGGATCGCCGTCGGGCGAGGGGCGGCGAGCAGATCCCTAAGCCATGTGCCTGCGGTCGGGAGGCTCGGGGCCGGGCTGCCCGCCGCTGCCCAGACGTCAGACCACTGGATCAGGGTCTTCTCCCAGCGCATGCGGTAGGTCTCGCGCAGCGGCGTGATCACAGTAATCAGCTCCGGCGTCGAGCGGGCGAGGTTGCGCAGAATCTCCTCGCCTGCGGCGTCCAGGCGCCAGCCGCCCTCGGTGTACCAGCGCACCGCGTCGTCAGGCTTCGCCCAGTCACGGGCCGGCGCTGCGACGAGCATGCTCTGGGCGGCGCCACTCAGGCGGAGCAGCTCACCCCACGGGATGGCGAGCGGAGCCCATCCTGGGTCCGTGCGTCCGCTGCGGTCGCCCCAGAAGCCCAGCGCGTGCCGCGCCAGATCAGCTTCCATATCCGCCAGGGCCTGAAGCAGCTCCTTGCCACTCTTCTGGCTCAGGCGCGCACAGCTGCTCGCGAAGACCGCCTGCTCGGCTGCCCGAGAGATAAACGGGCCGTATTTGACCGTGGCCTCACGGAGATTGCCCCCCAGGTCGGCGACGCGATCCGCCTCGGCGATCAGCTCCGGCAGGCGTCGGCTCAGGCGCAGACTGTCGCACCAGCGCGTCAGCAGGTCGAGGGCGAGGGGGCGCTGCGGCTCGGCCAACAGGAGTTCGTGCGCTGTGTGGACGAGCCGGGGCGCCACGGTGTGCGCCTGGGTGACAAGCAGGTGCGCTAATGCACGGGCGCGCCAGCGCGCCAGGTTGGCGAGATCGAGGGCCGGCAGGCCGGTCGCCTCAACGGTGCGGTCAAGGATGTACGCCTCATCGGGCTCGGGGGTCGCACCGCCGGCAAGCACGTCGAGGAGCAGTGGCACATCGGGTTGAAGACCGCCACCGCCCCAGGCCGCAGGATCTTGCTGCAGACCCTGGCGGGCGAGAGCTGCGGCTTCATCAGCGGTCACGGTGGGGCTTGGCGGCCGCCAGCCCCACGCGACAAGCTGGTCAAACAGCGAGGTCGCGTAGATCTTCTCGGCGAGCAGCGCCTGCGCCCAGAGCCAGCCCAGCCGAGCCGGCTCGACGGGGGCGAGGAGCACAAAGGAGGCGCGCGCGTCCAGCCGCTCCTGCACGAGTCGGCGCATCGTCAGCCCGCCCAGTTCGCCGGCCGTTGCGTCTGTGACCGTGATCAGCTCGAAGCCGCCGAGCCGTGAGTCAGCTGCAACGCGCTCAAGCAGCGGACGCCAATCGCCACGGAGGTCGCACCAGACCATCCATGCGCCGTCGTAGCTGTCGAGCACCTGATGGACCAGGGCGTGGATGCGCTTCTGCAACGAGAGCTGGCCATGTAGGGTTGGGGGAACGCCGCGCGTGCCACCCGAGGGAGGTGAGATAGGCGGCCCCGGGGCAGGCCGTCCCGCCGGAGGTGGAACGGGCACAGCTGTGTGTTGGATGACGAGCGAAGCCGCTCCCGCTCCTGTTGATCCTCCTGGCTGTGGGGTTGATGAGGCTGACTCGTCCTCGGCGACTGTGCCAAGCTCAGTTGCATCGACCGGCGCGGCGGCCTGACCACTGGCAGCAGCCCGTAGTCGCTCGCGGAAGATGGCGGCCGAAGCGGGCCGGTGCTCCATCTTGCGGGCCATAGCCTGGTGGATGAGGTCGCTGACCGCGACCGGCACCCTGGCGTTTACCCGTGCGACCGGCAGCAGCGGGTCAGGCTTGCCCTGCTCCTGCTCTCGCATGCGCTGATCTGCCGGCACAGGCTTCTGGTTGCTCAGCAGATGGTACAGCGTGGCGGCGAGTGAGAAGAGGTCGCTGCGCTCGTCGGTGCCGCCGCGAAGGATCTGCTCAGGTGGCGCATACTGTGGTGTCCAGGCGGCAACACTCTCACCGCCGCTGGTCGTCGTCTCCGCGCCGAGGTTCCCCTTCGCAATACCGAAATCGAGCAGCACCAACATACCGCTCTTCGTCAGCTTGATATTTTGCGGCTTGATGTCGCGGTGGATGATCTGCGGGTTGTAGCCGTGCAGGTGCTGCACCACGTCGAGCAGCTGGTCGGCCCAGGCAAGGACTTCGGCAATCTCCAGCGGCCCGCGCTCATGCACGATCTCAGCCAGATCCTGCCCGTCGATGTACTCCATCACGATGAAGTCAGCGTCGGACTCGGAGAAGTAGTCGTTGACGCGGGGGAGGCCAGGGTGCCGTAGATTCGCCAGCAGCTTCGCCTCGTGCTCGAAAGCCTGGCGAAGCGTGGGGGTCGCCCGGAGGATCTGCTTGAGCGCCACACGCGCATTGAGCCGCTGGTCGATCGCCTCGTAGACGGCGCCCATACCGCCGTGGCCAATGGCGCGCCCAACGCGGTAGCGCTGCTGCAGAACCGTGCCCGTGGGAAGAGGGGCGAGGAAGCTCATCGTCATCCTTCGCGGTCAGGCGGAGCTTGCGGTGGAGTCACGGGCGGTGGCACCAGCCTGGAACTCCGGGGGAAGCTCGAGCGTGAACTGCAGCTCGCACACCTTCTCATTGGCGGCGTCCCCGCCCAGCGTGATCCGCTGCCCCAGTCGGAGGCCAGTCGACTTCGCGACCCGCCCACCATTGACGAAGGTGCCGTGGGAGCTGCCGAGATCAGTCACCATGACCGCACTGCCGGTGCGAGTGATGCGGGCGTGGCCCCGACTGGTGCGCTTGAATGCCTCAGGTACGAGGATCTGGCACTGCCCGCCATCGCGCCCGATCGTTACGTCGGTGGTGCGGAGCGGGAAGAGGATCGGCTCTTGCCCGAGCTGGCGCAAGGTCAGGTAGGCGTAGGGGCTGCCGGTGGGCATAAGGTTCTTGATCTCGGTCCACTCCGAGCATTTGAAGAGGAGCTCGGCGAAGCCGCCGATCTGCTTGGCGGTGAGCCGCTGCGGAGCGAACTGCGCCGACCGATCCTTCTCAACGCCGAAGCGGAGGCTGCCGACCCACGCGGGGAAATCGGCAGGGGTTAGCAGCTGGAATGCTGACCAGCGCCGGCCCTGCTGCCGTGCATCGCGCTCGATCTGCTCCTTGACGATCGCTGGCATCTCGACCTGGGGGTGGGAGAAGCAGACAGCTGTCTGGAGCTTCAGCCGTGTGCCGAGCTCGTCCTCCGAAAGCGACCAGCCCTTCGCGAGGTACGGCAGCAGCTCCCTGCGGATGCGCGTCGCGTATGCCTGGGCCTGCTCGCGGGGGTTGGGGTGGCCAACGCCCGCCTTGACTAGCTGCGTGCCGGCGTACCACTCGCCCGCCTGGAGCGACAGCGTGCCGGGATAGTGCTTCAGCTCTAGAACGCCCACACCCATCTCTGTGACGACGAGGAGATCCGCGCTCGGCGTCTGGAGATTCGCCAGCACCGCGTAGCTTGTCCGCTCCTGGTTGAGCGCCTCGTGCAGCCGCTGGATCAAGCCGATCACGGCAGTCGCCTCGTGCTCGTGGACAGGTGGCCAGGGGTTGCCCGAGGGGTCGCGGGTGATATAGGCGGTGACGGGCATGGCGCACCTCTTGGGCTCGCGTGGACACTCATCGGCGCATTATAGCATCCTCAAAAGTGCGGACGAGATGTGCGCCAAATCAGCCCCTCGCCAGCCAGGCGCGGGCGCGCTGCCTGGGGAATACGCTGCTGGAGCCTACGGGCTCGCCATAGGCTCCAGGAACTCTGCGGCGCACCAGCCCTCGCCCCAATCGCCGCGCACGCGCCACCATTGGTAACCATCAGCCGTGGTCGGACCCCCGGTGATCGCGATCGTCGCGCCAGCACTGAGGCGAGTGATAATCGGCTGGTCGATACCCGGCTCTTGTCTTACCCTGAGTCCGCTACCATCAGATGTCACCACACGAACTACATCACCGACCTGGAACGCTTCCACCTCTGCCGTGAGTGGTACGCTCGCCGTTTCCTCCGGTGCAGCCGTGGGGAGAGCCTCTTGCGCACGGCTTACCTGAATCGGCTCAGCCGGCGGGGCAAACCAGTCGCCGAAGCTGCGGCTGGTGAAGGACAGGGCGATGTCGTCAGGGATGCGCGCAAGGCCAAGCCCAATGGGCCGCACGACGTCGCTTACCTGCTGAACCATGATTCCGCCGACCATCAGCCAAGCCCGAGGCCCCAGCCCGGCTCCGACGGTCATAATGCTGAGGACAAAGAGCAGCAGGGTTGGGAGACCGACGATAATAAGCGCTCCGCGCAAGCCGAGATGTGCAAAGAAGCGCCATCCGTGAGACGCCGCGCGCCAGAACAAGAACCCTGCCCCAGCTAATAGGGCCAGGCCCGCCCAGCCAATCACGCCCCCCCACAGCGCTGTCCAGAGGGCGGCCTGGTAGGACAGGTACCCGAGGACGCCGAAGAATGCCATGGCTAGCAGCGCCCGCGGACGAAACCACGGCCGCCCACGACCACACCAGATCGCGCGAAGCCTGGGGCTTGGGAAGCGGGCTTTCCGCCTGCCTGTCGTGTCTTCGGGCGCCTCAGTCGTCACGGGGTCTTCTCCGGCGTGATGTCCTGACGGTCAGGAGGCTACCTGTCGCGATAACGGCTCCGACGGGAGCGCCGCAGAGGGCCGCAAGGAGTTGCTCAACCTGGCGCTGGATGGCCTCGCGCACCAGCTTCTCGGCCTCAACTCGCGCTCGCTCAGCCAGCTGATTCGCCTGTGACTTGGTGTCTTCCCAAGCCTTGCCCAGATATGCGGCGACAAAGCCACCTGGGTTACGTTGCTCCTCAGAGAGCACGATCACGCTCCAGTACACCCGCGAACCGTAGGGCAGGCCGCCCGCATGCAGCTGCCACTCGCCAGTGTACACGCCTGGAATCTCAGGGGCCGTTGCGCTGATGCGAAATGCCTTTGTCTCGCTTGCCGCGACTGGCTCATCGAGCGCGATGGTGGAGAACTCCTCAAATGCATTCCCGCCAATGCGGCGCAGCTCATCCATGTCCGGGCTCCAGGGATGCAGCCCGTTGTTGCGCAGCGTGAACTCAAGCTCGACCGCCGCCCCGGGCAATACCACCGGGTAGCGCGAGACTGCGGCGAGGCGGGAATCGCGGTCAGCAATCGCATTTGTTCGCAGCGCGGCGCGCCCCCGCCATTCACCTCCATTACTAACAAGCACCAGATCAATCCAGCGGTGCGCCTGAGAGTTGCCAATTGGCTCTGTGTGCATCCGCACAATGGCCCCCTGATATGCGGCGACACCCATAAAATCGGCCGGACCAAACCCTGAGCCATACGTTCCCCGGTAGTCGCACGACGGACGCCACCCCTCCTCCTGACGCACCAAGATGTCATGCACATGGGCCAAGCATGCCATGTCGACACGCGCATACTTCTTCAGATCGCTTAGGAAGGTTCTCGCGCCGGGCAAGGAAGCATCTGCCCCTGTCGCCTGGCCTCGTAGGGCGGCACCGGCATCGCCACCCGCGATGTACATATTCCCTACGAGGAGGCTCGCGATGCCCGTAATTGTTTCTCTAGTAAGACTTCCCTCTTTCTCGATCGGCCCAAATTTTAGCCGTAGATTGGTGACGCCCTCTACAGGGCTGTCGATCGTGATCAGGCTATGAAGGTAAGCCAAGCTCTCCTCATCGGCGAGGTTCGCAGCCCAATAGGTAACCACGGCGCCGCCAAGACTGTGGGCTATGACGTCGAATCGGCACTGAGGGCAGTTGGTGCGCCATTGCTTGTACTGAGCGTCAAACTTAACCGCTGAGAGAATAACATGGTTCCTTGAGTCAGCCCCTACATAATTATTTGCCGGGTCACAATCATCCACACTTGAGATACTTGGGTCGAACTTTAGTCCTGGCACTTGCCATGATTCCGGTATAGCTAGAGAAAGCCATTTTGTGCTGTAGCTAAAAGCAATAAACTCTTCATCGCGATAGAGTCTGCGCGAGAAACTCCAGTAGGGTGCAGGGCGTTTGAGGTAAACGATCAGCGGCGCGAAGGTTTCATGGGCTCGTTCACATGCGTTGAAGGGGCCTTCCTCCGTGTTGATCGGCTTGTCGAACTCAATACCCGGAACGAGCACAATTCGTCGGTACTCATCAGGCGGTGTGCTCGCTTGAGCGCCAACACTGGCAGGCATGATCAGCAGGATCGCCGCAGCGATCACGAAGGCCCTGAAGGCGTGCCGGGTTGATCGTCGCATCGATTCCTCCAACGCAGGTTAGAAAAGGCTGCCCTGATTGTAGATCTTTTTTTTTGCTGCTGTCAACGTGGAAAATGACTCGCTCGTAACGCTCTCAAGATCCAGCCGGCCAAGTCCTCCCCTTCCCTAGCGCCGCCTTGCGCTTCTCCCCGAGCTTGCGGTGCTTCGCCTCGCGCTGCGGGGCCGGCTTCGCCCACACCTCGTTAAGGGTGCCTGTCTAGCTCAGCCAGGATCGCCGTTAGCTGTGCCTTCAGCCCCGGA
>Ga0209591_10009330_pt1 | contig 10618 bp, 9 predicted proteins | sample MAT01_FD_187207 | JGI IMG/M metagenome (GOLD analysis project Ga0209591, IMG submission 187207) | Freshwater microbial communities from Lake Fryxell liftoff mats and glacier meltwater in Antarctica - MAT-01 (SPAdes) (version 2) | ecosystem: Environmental > Aquatic > Freshwater > Ice > Liftoff...
CACCGACTTGCGGGTTTTGGCCGCTTTCGCTCGTTATGTCTAGCAACGAAATTGAGGGTCCCTCTGCACTTACGCCACCCCCGCCACCTGGTCCTTGGCTAAACGCGCTTGCCGCGGTGAGCAGCGGAAACATCACGAGTGCAAACAAACAATGAAATAGGCCACGCATTTTGAAGCTCCTTTCAGAGGCAGCACACGAATTCTCCACAACGACACCGGGCGCAAGCCAAGCATCAACACCCTACGGTGGGGATAGACACAATCCCCGCTAACGATGTCAACGCTGGCCAACGATCCTTCGTGCATTTCAGTTTTATGACCAACGTTACTCATTGCTCAATTGCTACCGTTCCGGGCGGAATTTCATCGGCTCTGATCGCGGCAAAATCTGTCGCCGCATTTATCTTCGATCATGGACTGCTTCTGGTCAGAAACACATTGTAACAATCCGGGGCCGCATCGTTACGATGCCACGCAGTTCTGATGATATTCCCCAGGTTCGTTCGACCTGAAAGGTTCGGTGGTTCATGCAAACAATTCAATTGTCAGAGATGTCTGAGACTCGCACGGTGCTGGAAAACGTGCGTTGGGAAACTTTTGTTGAACTCGCAGAGCAGCGACGCGGCAGTGTTCCTCGGATGACTTTCGATGAAGGAGTGCTGGAATTGATGAGTCCACGACGACAACACGAGAACATCGGGCGTTTAGTCGGCAGACTGGTTGAAACGTACACGGAAGTGCTGGGGATCGAGATTCAAAGCGTGGCATCAACCACCTTTAAGCGCAAGGATCTGCAAAAAGCATTTGAGGCTGATGAGTCGTACTATATTGAGCACGCCGAACAGATTCGCCCGAAGGAAGAACTTGATTTGAAGATCGATCCGCCGCCGGATCTGGTGATTGAAATCGAAATCACATCCTCCGCAATTCGCAAGTTGAAGCTGTTTGCCGCGATGGGAGTACCGGAAGTCTGGCGGCACGACGGCGAACGATTGCAGATGTATGTCCTGAGCGACGGCCAGTATGTCTCAATCGATTCCAGCAATGGGGTACCTGGACTCACTGCCGCGATGATCGATTCAATATTGAAGAAGCGGTTCGAATGCGGTGAAACAGCCCTGGTGCGTGAGTTTCGCAATTCGCTCAAGGCCGGTTCAGCGTAACTCCGTGTCTTGCTCAGCGCTGGATGAGGCTGAGTCGGCGGACGCGGTGGTTGCTGCTGTCGCCGATGTAGAGCCAGCTGTCGGCGGAGACGAAGACTCCGTGCGGCCGATTCAGGCGGCAGTGTTTCGGATCACCATCCGGTCCGTCGCCGGGTTTTCCGTCGCCGATCACCGTTTCGACGATGCCGGATGACTTTCGCAGGACGCGGACTGTATGGCTTTCCGTGTCGGCGAAGTACAGGTCGCCGGTTCTTGACAAACTGACGCCTTTCGGACCAGCCAACTGGGCAATTTTCGCAGGGCCGCCGTCGCCCGCATAGCCGCTCTTGCCGGTTCCCGCCAGATGCTGCAGCGTGCGTTCCTGAAGATCGATCCGAAAGATCGCATTGCCCTCGCGGAGTGCGAGATAGAGCGCATGTTGTCCGTCGAAATCGAGTGCTCTCGGGCCATTGAGAGACGTGCCATCCAGTCCTGCATGATCCGGCGTCGCCGACCGTTCACCGGTTCCGGCAAAGGTTGAAATGATTCCGGTTTCGGGATCGACCGTTCGGATGCGATGATTGCGGATGTCGCAGATATAGAGTCGGTCGTCGCTGTCGAGTACGATGGAATGTGGTTGATTCAGTTGCGCGGCGGTTGCCGGGCCATGGTCCCCCGAAAAACCAGCATTGCCATTGCCGGCCAGCGTTGAAATGACGCCCGATTTTGCTTCGACTTTTCGCACGACGTGATTCTGCATTTCGACGAAAATCATATTCCCGTGGCTGTCGAATCGCACTTCGTAGGGTTCGTTGAGTTCGGCCGCCGTCGCCGGTCCGCCGTCGCCCGCATAACCCTTGCGTCCGCAGCCTGCCACAGTGGTCATCATACCGGACTGCAGATCGACCCGACGAATCATGTGAGAACCGACTTCGCACGCGTACAGCGCACCGTCAGGTCCGGTGCAGATTCCGAACGGCTGCGAAATCGCCATTTCTGTCGCCCGACCTTCTGATGGGATCGTAACGTCCTTGCCAGTGCCTGCGATGGTGGAAACGTGACTTGTTGTCTCACGCTCGTCGGCCGTTACGGCCGATGAAACAATCAACCACACGAGGCTCAGGGCCATGAGCGGGCGCAGATATCTGTCCGGAGTGCGTCGAAGGCTGATGGCAGGAGTCATCTCAACAGTTCCTGAATAGAGATTTTCGTGTCGCCTGAATCTCAGAGTCGAGTGCCAGGGATCTCGATTCGGAGAGTCAAGTTACGGCTTATTCGCGTCCTTTTTCGTACCAAACTGTTCCATCAGTTGCAGCGTCTCTTCGCTCACATGATGTTCGATTCCTTCGCTGTCGATTGACGCCGTGCGCTCGCTGACTCCGAGCGCGGTCAGGAACCGGAACACGATTCGATGCCGCCGCTCAGAGAACTCCGCGAGCGATTTCCCTTTGTCCGTCAGCTTGATCGGAGCATATGGCTCAGTGTCCACGAAGCCATCCCGTTTCATCCTGGCGATGGCTCGATTGACCGTTACATGACTGACGGCAAACCGTTTTGCCAGGTCACGCACGCGGCACTCACCGGTTTCCTCGATGAGCTCTGCAATCGCTTCGGCGTAGTCCTGGTTCAACTCAGTCGCATGATCGCGGCGAGTTCGTTCGTGACCTCGAATTCGAGTTCTGGGTTCCAGCACGCCATCGTCTCACAAAGTTACCGAGGCGTATGCCCCACAGTCAATGTTTTCGCTATCCAGGCAAGCCGGATCGAGTCTTCACTACTCCAGCGTATGCACCAGCAGTCCGCTGCGAAGTTTTGGTTCAAACCAGGTACTTTTCGGCGGCATGATCTCACCCGCATCAGAGACAGACATCAGCTGTTCCAGCGTGGTCGGATACATCGAAATCCCGACGGACCATGTACCCGGGATGCACAGTTGTTCCAATTCAGCAGTGCCTCGAATCCCGCCCACGAAGTCGATGCGCGGATCTGTGCGAACGTCTTCGATGCCGAAGATCGGATGCAGAACCAGACGTTCCAGAATTGCGACGTCCAGAGATTTGATCGGATCATTGACGAACAAAGGGTCTGGCGGAACCGTGAGTTTCCACCAGCGGTTATCAATCAGAAAGCAGAACGAACCAGGGGCATCGGGGACGGGACTGTCTGCAGGAGCAAGCTCACCCAGCTCGCCGAGTTTTTCCAGCAGGTCGCTGACGGTATGACCATTCATCTCTTTCAGCACGCGGTTGTAAGCCAGGATCCGAAGCTGACTTGCCGGAAACAGTACCGACAGGAACCAGTTGAATTCTTCGTCGCCGGTGCCGCCGGGAGCCCTGCGTCGGAGTTCATTCCCGGCGCGCCATGCGCTGGCCGCTCGATGATGGCCGTCGGCGATATAGAAGTACGGCACGACCGACAGTGCCTCAACAAACGGCTCCGCGTCTTCAATCCGCCACACGGTGTGCTGCACACCATCGACCGCGACAAAGTCATAAAGTGGTTCGGTCTTTGTCACTGCGGCCACCATAAAGTTGATGTGTTCGACGCCGCGATATGTCAGAAACACGGGGCCCGCATTGGCATTCAAGGCCAGCACATGATGCGTCCGGTCGTCTTCTTTGGACTTTCGAGTCTTCTCATGCTTCAGGATGAGATTGTGTTCGTAGTCATCAACGTGGCAACAGCAGACGATGCCGACTTGTGAGTGGCCTTGCATGATCTGACGGTACGCATAGACGCAGTTCGCCGGATCACGCTGCAGGACGCCGTCACTGATCAATTTCTGAAAGTTGTCTGCTGCCTGATCGTAGATGTCAGGATCATACGGATTCTTTTCGCGGGGGAAGTCAATGTCTGGCCGGACCACATGCAGGAAGCTCAGCGGATTGCCCGCCGCCAGCTCCGCCGCTTCATCGCGATTGACAACATCGTAAGGGACCGAAGCCACTTTAGCGGCCAGTTCCGGAACCGGCCGCAACGCCTGAAACGCCTTGATACGAGGCATGAAGAAAATCTTTCAAAGAACAATGTTGATTGCGAGGCCACTTCATAAGTTTCTTCGTTTAACCGCGTGGGCATCGCCCCGCGCTTTCGCGAGTAAAACGCGGCCCGATGGGCACGCGGTTAAACACGTTGTGTGCGAAAACTTGTGCATGGGTGCTCATTAGCGGCAAGAGAATCGAAAACGCCAAGGCTATTTTTCCCCCGGCGACGGCCGGAATGGCCAGGCTGGGTTGCCCGGAGGATCCGGTCGGTGGGGAGCTTTGCCGAGGCCGAAATCTTCCGGTTTCATGTTCGTCGTCTTGTAATAGTTCGGTTCGTTGATAAAGCAGAAGAACGTCGGATAGAACGGATCGACGTAGTCCACATCGGCTTTTTCAGGCACTGCGCCTCCAGTGAGATGAATTGATGCATTGACAATCAATCGCCGAAGATCTTCATCCACGAAGTCCAAAGACGCACCGGCGGTTGTGCAAAAGGAATGACCTGCTTTGCCGTTGGGAGCGGTGTAAGGATGCAGCCATGCGAGTGGCTGCATCGGTTTGTTGCGGTCGTCATCGACGAGCGTCTTTGATGCAGGATCCAGAGATTCCGTAATGGCTCCACGCAGCAGAATGGTGTCAGCATTAGTCAGGTGAGTGACGCCATAGACGTCGCTCGGCGCAAAAATCTCGGAGACGCCTTGCAGAATCACGTGCTGCTCGGCACCCGGTTCCACGACGCTCCGCGCTCCCTCGACTTTATGATTTCCGTGATGCGAAACCCATTGTTCACCCAGAATCTGACGACCAAACTGGTCATACGTCAGTGAGCCGCCGATTTTCTCACCGCCCTGAAACGCATGCGTTGCCGTCCGCAGTCCGATCACCGGCTTGCCTGCGTTCAGAAATGCGGCGATATGTTTTGCCTGTTCCGCATCAGGATGACGGAATCGAGTCGCGATGATCATGAGATCCGCAGAATCCAGAGACTCTAGTCCCCGCAGCCCCTTTTGATTATTTGAGTCGATGTATTCAGCACCGTCTGGGCCGAAGGCGAACAGGACCGTACACCTGAAGCCGTGCTTCTGGCTCAGAATCTTGCCCAGCATCGGCATCGTTTCTTCCGAGCGATATTCCTCATCGCCGGAAATCAGCACGATGTGCCGGACGTTGTCACCAGGTTTGGGTGGTTCAAAAACCAGAGTGTCGCCAGCCGAAACAGTATTGATCACCAGGCCGGCAGCCCCCACAACTGCTGCGCAAAACCACGAAAGTACAGGACGTCGCATGAATGTCGCCTCTCGAAAACAGTTCACAATTCAGGCAAGAACCAGAAATAGAAGTCATTCGACCAACAGTTTAACAGGGAGACGGTCGTTCGCCAGAGATGACGGCAAAGTATCCCGGTACGGCAGTTTTGCGAATCTTCGATCGATGCAAGCGGGGAGTTGATTTGGCTTGAAAAATGGGTCAGGAACCAATCGTGCGGAGCACCCTGCGGGCTATCTGGCTATTGTTTCCTGGTATCTCATTTCAGATGAAATCAGTTTTGGGTTGCGAGAGACGGTCGAAGTGGGTCTGATTTCGGTCTGCAGCCGGAATCAGGCGGCCATCCAGATCGATTTTTCCGTTGGTGCTTTGACACCGCGGGTCAGCATGATCGTATGGCTATTGTTTTTTAACCCGAACCGTCGCTTGAGCGGTCGATTTCAACTGACCAGCTCGTATTCACCAGGACGGGACAATCACAAGCTCAAAACTGGCTACTCGTGTCATTGGGATTGACGTAAGCACCGGCACATAAGTTTTAGTGTTTAACCGTTAGCCGACAGGCGTACGCAAGTGCGGAAAAACGTACGCCTGCGGCTGACGGTTAAACGAGGTTTTGCCAATTTAGTTGTGCATAGGTGCTTATCAAAAGACAAACTCGACATCTCGGACTCCGAGGGGAAAATCAAAAAGGAGGTGAAGAATTCAACAGCATCCATAGTCGAATGCATTGTGAAGAAGATCGCGAAACCTGGCGAAACCTTCGTCGTCTGCGAAGCCACCGGCGGCTACGAACGCACGCTTGTCAAAGCCATGCAGGCAGCTGGCGCTGCCGTATGTATCGCAAATCCGTTTCAGGTGCGGCAGTTCGCCAGGGGAATCGGTGTGCTGGAAAAATCTGACCCGATTGATGCAGGCATGCGGCGTCAATTTGGAGAGATGGTTGACCTGCAGCCGACTGCCCCGAAGTCTGCCGAGCGCGAACGCCACGAAGCTCTGGTACGACGACGAGAACAGCTGTTGACCCTGATCAGCATGGAGCAGAATCGGCGCGCACAATCGTACGACCCGACTGTCACCGCGATGATTGACAAAATCCTGACAACTGCATCACTCCAAAACCAGATAATCACTCAAAAAGAAATTCAGATTGAACACCGGCGCCATACCTCAAAAAATCTCGGAGGTTTGGGGGCTGGCCCCCAACTAGTCTGGCAGGACATCCTCCCCTGTTCAATCACACCTTGCACAAAAAAAGAATTCAAAATTGCACTATTTTGAATCTGTTACTTGATCCAGTTTAAGACCGTCGCTGACCCCTTTTCAAAGCCACAACTCCTCGTTTCATGGTTGACAGAGCACTAGATGGCGTCGGTGACATTGACTCGTTTCACTGCATGCCCAGCGGGCCGCGTGAGATGCATCCCGCCGACTGGATTCCGACGCGAGGGGCGTCGACCACGCGATAAACGAATGTGCCGTCCTCGCTGATTTGTTTCGCTGTCTCTGCACACAGTGTACTCGAATTCGCTCACTCGATGGCTTGGTCGTCAACCACGGGCTAAACTCTACGGGAACCACTGCATCTATTCATCGTGACGAGGAAATTCCAGCATGGCATCCACTCCCCTGCCTGTCGTGGCACTCAAATCGCTTCCCGGCATCCGGCAGTTTGATATGACCGGTCATATCGCCATTGTCACGGGCGGTTCGAAAGGACTTGGGGCGGCAATGGCAGCCGGACTGGCATCTGCCGGCGCGACGACAGTGATTGTCAGTCGCACTCTGTCGGAATCACAGCGCATCGCGGCAGAGATCTCGGAGGGATTCTCAGTGCCATCGATTGGCCTGCAGGCTGACGTCGCGAATCCTTCCGATGTGGAACAGATGGTCGCAGCCGTGATGCAGCAAGCGGGCCGCATCGACATTCTGGTCAACAGCGCGGGAATCAATATCCGGGGCAGCATTTCGGATCTGACGTACGAACAGTTTCAGGAGGTGCAGAAAACCAACGTCGATGGCACATGGTTGTGCTGCAAGGCGGTGATCCCGCACATGAAAGCCGCTGGCTATGGGCGCATTGTGAACGTCGCGAGCACACTGGGAGTCGTCGGTCTGGCGAACCGCACACCGTATACCGCCAGCAAGGGAGCCGTCGTGCAGATGACGCGCGGGCTGGGCCTGGAACTTGCTCCGTTCGGTATCACCTGCAACGCGCTCTGCCCCGGCCCGTTTCTGACACCGATGAATATCCCGATTGCCGATACCGAAGAAGCGAAGATACATATCATCGGTGCTGTCGCGATGAATCGCTGGGGTCAGTTGAACGAGATCCAGGGCGCCGTGATCCTGCTGAGCAGCCCGGCCGGCAGCTACATGACCGGAAGTCTGCTCACCGTCGATGGCGGCTGGACCGCGAAATAATTTGCCTCTGGCGTTGTCGCGCCGTAGGATGGACATTCTTGTCCGTCGTGTCGCCTCTGCCAATGTGAAGATTCCTGAGTGGCGGGAGTCCTTCGCAACAGGAGACCCTTCAGCGAGAACTCGGACAAGAATGTCCAAGCTACAAAACTCGCAGACCAACGCGCAGGTCCATGACGTTGGTGTGCGTCGGGCCGGTTTTGAACAGACCATTGACGGCATCGAAGAACGTATAGGAATCGTGCTGAGCAAGATAGCTGTCCGGATCAAGACCCACATCTGCGATTCGTGCGACCACAGTCTCGTCGGCGATGGCCCCGGCCGCATCGGTTGGACCATCTTCACCATCGGTCCCTGCGGAAAGCAGGACGACCCGCTTCCAGTCTGCAGAGTCTCGATGCGAAGCGACTGCTGACAGCACCAGTTCCTGGTTACGGCCTCCGCGCGCGACAGCGACACTGTGTGCCGCCGCAATGCAGCTGGCCGTACTGGAAACTGACAGGTTCACCGTCGGTTCACCGCCACTCAGAATGCAGACGCGACGCTGATGGCCGGATGCGGATTGTTGCGACATGCCACCCGATTCCGCACGGATCGTCAGCAGGCGGTCGATCAACCTGCGTCCTTCCTCAGCGGCTTCCCCGGCGTTGGCTGACCCAAGGGACTGCACTTCGTATCCCAATGCCTTTGCCTTCACGGCGGCTGCATCGATCGCCATCGCGTTGCTGGCAACGATGCGATTGACCACTGTGCGCGGCGGAGGAAATTCAGCGTGCGGGCCAGCGGTTTGAGCAGCCAAGGCCTGTCGTTGAAGAAATGCGACAACATGCAGCGGGATCCGGTCGAGCAACTCTCTGTCCCGCAGAACCTGCAACGCATCGGCTGCACGCGACACGCCGGGGGTTGTCGGACCCGAACCGATGACGTCCAATGGATCACCGATCACATCAGAAATGATCAGAGCCACCAGTGTCCCGGCGTGGCAGGCGGCGGCCAGACGTCCACCTTTGACCTGAGACAACTGCGTGCGAACCAGATTGAGTTCGTGAATTGGAGCTCCGCTGCCCGCAAGGGCGCGTGTCACAGATAACTTGTCGCTGAGCGAAATCCCCGGCGTCGGGCTGCACAACAAAGCACTTGCACCACCCGAGAGCAGCACGATGCAGACGTCCGATTCCGAAAGTGACGCAACGCGCCGTAGAATTTCCTGAGTTCCCTGAACGGCTTCCTGGGTCGGTTCATTCAGACCGGCGGGCCGCGCAGCATGCAGATGAATGCGCAGGAGCGGTCGCACGCAGTCGGCGGGCACGTTCACCCACCCGGAAACGCGGTCCGCAAAACTCGACGACAGCAATGCTGCTTCGATGCCGCAGGCCATTCCGGCCCCGGCCTTGCCGGCACCGACAATCTCAATGTGGCCAGCCGACGGCAATTGAATGCAGACGCCTGCAATCCACAATCGGTCTTTTTGAACCCGGATCTGCTGCGCAACCGACTTTGCCGAATCCACGGCTGCGAGACCGGCAGTCCAGATCGCAATCGCATCGTCACGCAACGACATAATTCACGCGGATGGCCTCATCTGTGAATACGATGAAAGTACTTCGAAGAGATCGGAGGAAATTCGTACATCGTCATCGGCAAAATCAGCGATCCATGTGCGGTCCCAGATAATGGCGTCGGCGAGAATTCGAGTCAGTTCACCCAGTTTCATCGTGACTTCCGGCTCAGGATAAACCGTCGCTTCCGGAGCTTCCGCACCGAGAAACAAGCGCAATCTGGAACGCATGCGTGAATCCCCCAACGTCGCAACCTCTGTATTGTGGACTATCTCCGGACCGCCTTCGTTTCCCCGTAGCGGCACCCTTTGATATCCACTCCTCTTCTGCTCCGAAATTAGTTATCGGGCACCCGATCATGCGACCTTCATCAAAAGTTCCGATTGGGTAAGCGGCAGCGGATTATCCGGGAAATGCGTCTGTGACGGCCGGACTGCGGGGTGTTATGGCCTCAAAGATGTGCGGCAGTTTCTGCCGTTCAAACGACTTAGCCAGTGACAGAGGAGCAGCATGAGTCGACAAATCTCAAATTCTAAATCTCAAATCCGAACTACTGTGTCGGCAGATACGACCATGCACGATGGCAGTCCGGATCACTGCGATAGCCCGATATGATGCTGACTCAGTTGCTCGCTGCCGGTTTCGGTAATCAGATAATTGTGTTCAAATCGCATGCCGCCCTGGCCTTCGATGTAGCAGCCGGGTTCGAGTGTGATCACATCACCTGTGATCAGCACATCGTCGCTTTCGGACACCAGAACCGGCGGTTCCGGGTGTTCAAGGCCAAGCCCATGACCGGCGTGATGCGCTAAGGGTCCGAATCCTCGCGATTCCAGGACCGTCGAAGCAACGCACCAGAGATCTCGACACGCAACACCGGCTTTCAGCATCGCCCCTGCCGCATGGAGCGCATCACGGCAGGCTTTGAACTGTGCCACGATTCTGTCCGACGGTGGTCCCACGGAAATCGTGTTCGTGAAATCACTGCGATAACCATGAATGATGACGCTGTAATCAAGAATAAACAGGTCACCATGCTGCAAGCGATACTGTGTCGGAAGACCGCCTGCTTTGTGCAGCAGGACATTGGTGGCGCGAAAATCACCGTAGACAATACAGGGGACACCGGCAACTTCCTGAGCCGCCCGTTGAACTTCGAGATACACCTCGAACTCGGAAATGCCTGGTAGAATCACTTCAAACGCGCGTCGATGACCGGCCTCACAGGCGCGCATGCAGGATTTCA
>Ga0209591_10009331_pt1 | contig 10618 bp, 5 predicted proteins | sample MAT01_FD_187207 | JGI IMG/M metagenome (GOLD analysis project Ga0209591, IMG submission 187207) | Freshwater microbial communities from Lake Fryxell liftoff mats and glacier meltwater in Antarctica - MAT-01 (SPAdes) (version 2) | ecosystem: Environmental > Aquatic > Freshwater > Ice > Liftoff...
GTGTCTGCGGAGGTTCCCGACGCTCAAGCAAAGACTGTGGGAGGAACCAAGGGCGATGTCACCAACTCCGACTCCCTGCAGTTTGCCTTCAATATTCTTGATAAAAACCCGGACGATTTGCTCATGGGGAATCCTTTTTACGAGAAGGCGTTGGCCTGCGATATCGATTACGAGTTCTCCATCGGATCGTTAAAGCCCGACAGTCCCAAACCTGCGGCCAACGCCACGGAAACAGCGGCACCCCAGCGGGGTGATGGAGGCTTTGTCGGAACCGAATCCGCAGTGCCTGCGACCCCCGCGACCCTGGTGCCGTCTCTTTATCGTCTCACCGCCCCGGGCACCCAATACCAGCACCCGTCTGCCTACCTCCTCCAAAATCCCGAAATCACGCCAACCCTGGGTCTTCTCGCTGCGGGCCCCGAAGGCGGCAAGGATGGAAAGGTTTTCACCCGATACGACGCAACCGCAAAGAAACACATCTACGAAGCGGCCATTCCGTGGAAGCACATGCCTGAGGTTTTCGACCGCCTCAAATCCCTTCAGCCTGGCGAAATGGCTTTCATAGACTTCGCGTTTCTGGTGAATGACTTTGAAAAATGGCGTCGTATCACCACCTGGCAGGAAGAGACCGGCGAGACCGTTCTCGGCGGCTACGGCTACGCCCCGAGAATCGGCACCCCGCGCTGGCCAAACGACTATGGCTTGCAACTGAGGACCGCTTGGGGTTTCGTACGTTGATTGCGGGCGCAGCTTCCGCGCCGCCCTCGCTTGCCATCTCTGTTAGCATCCCGAAATATACCCCATGAACCCATCTGATCCCTCTCAAAACGCCGACATCGTTGACTCGGTGACTTTTGCTCAAACCAGTTACCAGGCCATTCAAAACGAACTGGCGAAGGTGATCGTCGGCCAGAGCGATGTCATTGAGCAGGTTCTCATTTCGGTTTTTTCCCGGAGTCATGCTCTCCTCGTCGGCGTGCCGGGACTGGCGAAGACTTTGCTGATCTCAACGCTCGCCCAGGCGATGCAGATGAGCTTTCGCCGCATTCAGTTCACGCCTGACCTCATGCCCAGCGACATCACGGGCACGGAAGTCATCAACGTCAATCCCGCCACCGGCGAAAAAGAATTCCGGTTTTTGGAAGGCCCGCTTTTTTCGAACATCGTGCTGGCGGATGAAATCAACCGAACACCTCCGAAAACACAAGCCGCCATGCTCGAAGCCATGCAGGAGCGGCGGGTGACCGTCGGCGGAAAAACCTTCACGCTCCCGTCTCCCTTTTTTGTGCTGGCGACCCAAAACCCCATCGACCAGGAGGGCACCTATCCCCTCCCCGAGGCGCAGATGGATCGCTTCCTCTTTTTAATTTCCGTGGATTACCCGGAAACTGAGGATGAACTGGAGGTTATGCGCCGTGGCACCAGCGGACAAAACGAGCCTGTCGTTCCGGTGCTCGACGGCAACGGAGTGATTTACATCCAGGAGGCGGTAAAACAAATCCCCGTCGCCGACCACGTGCTCCGCTACGCCCAGCGCATCGCCGCCTGCACGCGCACCAAACGTGAAGATGCCCTTCCGCTCTGCAAAAAATATCTCAGCTATGGAGCCGGCCCGCGCGCCAGCCTCGGTCTCATCACTGCGGCAAAAACCCATGCCCTTATTCGCGGTCAGTCTTATACCGACTGCTCCAGTGTCGCCGCCGTTGCGCCGTCGATCATGCGCCACCGCATCGCCTGCAACTTTGTCGCCCAGGGCGAAGGCGTCTCCACCGACGACATCGTCAAGGAAATCATCGCCACAATCCCGCAAAACGAAGCGTTGGGCTGAATCCGGAGTCCGCCTTGAAACCGCACGTCGCCGCCCGGACGCAGACGCAACCGCTCTTCGACCCCGAGGCGCTGGCGCGGGCCGAATCGCTCGGACTCATGGCCCGCTCCATCGTCGAAGGCTATCGCGTCGGCGCCCATCGTTCGCCGTTTCAGGGCTTTGCCTTGGAATTTGCGCAACATCGCGAATACACCGCCGGCGACGATCTCCGCCATCTCGACTGGAAGGTTCTCGGCCGCACGGACCGCTATTTTCTCAAGCAGTACGAGCAGGACACCAATCTCGTGGCCTGGCTGCTGCTCGATGCCAGTGAGTCGATGGCGTATGGCTCAACGCCACTTACGAAATTCCACTATGCCAAAGCCTGCGCCGCCACGCTCGCCCACGCGATCCTTCTGCAAAAAGATGCCGTGGCCATCGGTGTCTTTGACACGGAGTGTCGCGAGCAAATCGCGCGCACGGACAACGAGGGAAAAATCCATGAAATCCTCCGCCGTCTCGCCGCGCTTGAAGCTGCCGGCGGAACCGATCTCGGCGAGATGCTCGAAAAGACGGCCCTCGGATTTCAACGCCGGGGAATCGCCATCGTGTTCAGCGATTTTTTCGAGGATGAAGAACGTCTCGAACGCGGCCTCCAACGCCTGCGATTCCTCCGCCATGAAGTGATCCTTTTTCACGTGCTCGACCATCAGGAGATTGCCTTCGAGTTTCGCGGATCGTGCCGGTTTCAGGGTCTCGAAAACACCGGCAGCGTGCAGCTCGCGCCGGAGGATTTCCGGAAGGATTACCTGAAGGCGTTTTCTGATTTTCAATCCCGCATCCGCAACCTTGCCGAGCGGAATGCCTGCCACTACGTCGTTGCCGATACCAGCCATTCCGTTGCCGAGGTTCTCGGCGGGTATCTCTCACTTCGTCTCCGCATGGGCCGCAGCAAATGACCTTTCTTGCTCCCTGGATCCTGGCCGCCCTGCCCGCCGCGCTCATCCCGGTCGTGATCCACCTGCTCAATCGCGGCCGTCCCAGACCCATTCACTGGGCGGCCATGCAGATGCTTCTGGAGAGTGTGCGCAAGAACCAGCGACGGCTCCAGCTCCGCGATTTGATTCTTCTCATTCTGCGCATCCTGGTGGTTGCGGTTCTGGTGTTTCTGTTTGCCCGGTTTGCGCTCTGGGCTCCGGCGGGTAGCGCGGGGTTGGTGCCGACTCCGGTCTCTGCCATGTTGGTTCTCGACGTCTCCGCCAGCATGGGGCAAAGCGACGGACGCACGTCGCGTTTGGAAAGTGCCCGCGAAGCCGCCCTCAAGTTGCTGGACAAGATCAGTGCAGACTCGGTTTGCGGCGTCATTCTCGCCACCGACCGCGCCGTGCCCCTCGTGCCGCGTCCATCGAGCAATCTGGAACTCGTCCGGGATCAGCTTGCCGCAGCCCAAGGAACCTTCTCGGCCACCGATCTCTTTCCCGCCATCGAACGCGCCTTCCAGGAACTCTCGCGCAGCCAGGGTGCGGACAAAATTGTCTTTGTCCTGACCGACAGCCAGAAGTCGGCCTGGCGGGAAAGCCAGCCCATCCGCGAATTGGCGGCAAAGTTTCCCGGCATCGAATTGCGCAGTGTCGCCATCGGCGGAGCGGGTGAACCAAACACGGCCATCACGGGACTCGCCGTCCAGCCTTCCATGCCGGTGATCGGACGCCCGTCCGATGTTCGCGTTGACGTCACAAACCTCACGGAGAACCCGCTCGAGGGCGTGAGGGTAACCATCGCCGCGAATCGCGAACAGCCTCAGGATGAGGCAACGCTTCCCGCCATTCCACCGGGCGACACGGTTTCTGCCAGTCTGAAAATGACCTTCGACAGGCCGGGGCTCCACACCATTAAGGCGGAGATCCCGCGTGATCTTTTTCCGGCCGACAACATTCGCTCCGCCGCCGTGCCAGTGGCAAATCCCCGCCAATTCCTCATCGTCTCCCTGCCGATGCCGGGCGACCAACGCAACACGCCCGCGTTTTTCCTGCAAACCGCTTTGGAGGCCACCCAGAACGGTGGCGATATCCGAACCATCGCGCCACCGGCTCTCACTGCGGAGACATTGGACGCGGCGGAAGTTGTGTTCGTCGCATCGCCCCTCGCGCTGGGCGACTCACAGTGGGCCACCCTCGAAAGCTTCGCGAAGTCCGGACACGGCGTTGTTGTTTTTCCAGAGTCCGGCAGCTCCGGCAATCTCGGCAGCACGCCGCCCACTCAATGGCTGCCGGGCACTCTGGGTGCCCGTCTGCCGGGTTCCGCGACATGGGTTCAGGCCGGACTCTCCCATCCCGTCACGGCCGGATGGGCAGACGCCAGCCGCACCCGCCTGACTAACATTAGCTCCGATCTCCGCTTTGAACTGCAACCGCAGGAGGGAGCACTGCCACTCGCCGCCGACTCGCGCGGCGGCACGATTGCCGTTTCCGGCCGGGTTGGCGAAGGCAGCGTGGTTCTCTTTGCCTCCCCCCCCGTTCCCTCTGCCACGAAGCTCGTGCTTCATCCGTTTTTTCCGATCCTCATGTCCGCGCTGGTCAACTACCTTTCGCCGGGTCAGGCAGCGGCTCAAACATTGAGTCCCGGACAGTCCTTCTCCATCAACGTGGAACCGGCCTGGGTTGGCAAAAAAATCTTTTTAGAAAGTGATCGCGATGCATCGAGAGCCGAGGTCGGCGTGGTGGCTGGTGAAGGCGCTTTGGGCATCATCCGCATTCCGGCCGTGCGCCATCCCGGCGGCTATCTGGTTTTTGTGGACGGCCTGGACGCACCAGTCGCATCCTTCGCGGTTTCTCTCGATCCCACAGAATCGGTTCTCGCGACGGTGGAGGCGATCCAGTTCAAGGCCGAAGCCCCGGCAGCCGGTTCTGTCGCATCTTCGTCTTCCGCTCCAAGAGTCCCGCGCGAGACGTGGATGTTTTTTGCGTTCCTTCTGCTCGCTCTCGCCGTGACGGAACTGGTCCTGGCCTACCGCTTCACCGTGACTCGTTAAACCATGAGAAGCATTCTGCAATGGCTCACAGGCGAAACGCTGCCACCCGGCGATTTTCAATCGTCGGTTTCGCTCACAGGAATTTCGCCCGGATGGGCGTTGCTTCTCTTTGTCATCCTGGCCGCTGCGACCGTCTGGTCCTACACCCGCTCAGCAGGGGATCTTAGCGCTGGCCGAAGGAGACTCCTCATCGCTTTGCGCGTCGCATCCTTCGCGTTGATTGTTCTTTTCCTGCTCAGGCCGATCCTCTCCCTCCGCATTGAAGAGCCCGTCCGTTCCTCGCTTCTCATCCTCTTCGCTAACTCGCGGAGCATGCAAATCGCGGACGAACGCCCCGGCGAGACCGACCGTTCCAACGCGCTCCTTCTCACCACCAAAGAACAACCGACTCGCGCCGATCTCGTCAAAGCCCTGCCCGCCGCATCACCTCTCGATCTCTTCCAGCGCCTCGGCGAGATTGCCGACCTCAAGTTCGAATCCTTTGGCAGCACGAGCCGACCCCTTGCCGAAAGCTCCCGCGAAAACGCCGCCCAGATTGCTACCGAGGCAATCAACTCTCTCCAATTTGACGAGGACTCCACCGCCCTCGGCGATGCGCTCACAGAGACCCTCACGAATTCGCGCGGCTCCCCGGTTTCGGGTGTTTTCCTCATCACTGACGGTGCCTCCAATGCGGGCAAAGATCCCCGCGCGGCGGCTCAGGCTGCGTCCGAAGATCGAATCCCTGTTTATATCTATGGCACCGGCGTTTCCCAGTCCCGCGATCTGCGCGTCGTTCGAGTTGATGCGCCAGCGGTGGCCTTTGTGGGCGAGAAAACGGAAGTCCGCGCCACCATCCGCGTGCAGGGATTTGCCCCCGGCGCCAGCGCAAAGATCGTCTTGCGCGACAAAGAAAAAATCCTGGCCGAACAAACGGTTCAGGCCGGCTTGGAAAATGCCGAGGTGGTCTTCGAGTTCACTCCCGATGTTGCCGAAACCAAAGAGCTCAACGTCGTAGCCGAACGACTCGAAGGTGAAGCGCAAACAGACAACAACAGTGGGGCCACGACCCTTCGTGTCGTGGATGAGAAAGTCAAACTCCTCTACATCGAAGCACGGCCGCGCTGGGATTTTCGCTACGTTGTCAATGCCCTCAAAGATGATCGCCGCGTGGACCTCAAGTGTCATGTCATCGCAGGGGACCGCGGAATCATAGGCGAAGAGGGCAAGCTCCTCCTGGACAGCCTGCCAGAGGCGGCGGAACTCCTGTCTTATCAGGTCGTCGTGCTCGGCGATGTCCCGCCGGATTCTCTCGGTGCGGAACGAATGGAGGCCCTCGTCAAACTCGTGGGCGAAACGGGCGGAGGATTGATTTTTCTCTCCGGCCCAAACTTCAATCCTTCAGCCTATCGCAACACCCCGCTGGCACCGCTCCTTCCGGTGGATCTCGAGCCGGTTGCCGACCCGTCCGCCTACGCTCTCCGCAGTCTTGAATTGCAAAAACTTCGACTCACCGAGGACGGAGCTGCGTCGCCCCTCCTCGCGCTGAGCGACAATCCCGAGGAAAACAAAACTCTCTGGACCGATTTCGCCGGCGTGCGCTGGTTCGCCCAATCCACCCGAAGCAAACCCACGGCGGAAACCCTTCTCACCACTGCCACTGGCATCCCGATCGTTGCCACACAGCCTTACGGACGCGGGCAGACGCTCTACTTCGGAACAGACGAAACCTATCGCTGGCGAAGCAAAACGGGAGCGAAATATTTCGTGCGGATCTGGACCCAAATCATCCAGTCCTTTGCCCTCGAGCGCCTCCAAGGTGCGTCGGACAAAATCCAGCTTCGTGCGGGCAAGCCCGTCGTGTTCGTGGGCGACATCGTCGAAATCTCAGGCCGGGTCTTTACTGATGATTTTCAGCCTCTCGACGTTCCCCGGCTCGAAGGGGAAATGCAGAGCGAAGGTGCCCCGGAGGCAGCGCAGAGCTTCTCACTCGATCTCTCCAGCGAGACTCCCGGACTCTATTCGGGCGAGTGGACCCCCAAGGCTCCGGGGCGCTATCAATTTATTCCGTTTCGCGACCGAACCGCCGTCACCCGCTTCGAGGTGCGCAGCCGCGACGCCGAGCTTCTTAACCCCGCCATGGACAGGCAACTGCTCGAGCAACTGGCCTCGGAGACCAAGGGGCGCTTTCTCACCGAGAAAGATCTGGCCGGTTTTCCCGATTTGCTCACAGCCACCAAGACCACGATTCCGCGAAGAAAGAGCATCGATATTTTCGCATCATGGGTTCTCCTAGCCCTTGCCGCTTTGCTGCTTTTCGCCGAATGGACGTTGCGGCGTTTCTCCCAGCTCAAATGACGATTCCGTTTCATCACCTGACCAAGGCCTTCGCTCGACAAATGCGAAAAGCGCCCCCCATCGCACCGTCCACGTTGAGACCCGGCCACCCGCCCGTCCCCATTCCGAAGTCGATCTCGCAGGAACTCAAAAAAGCCTCTGCCGCACTGACCCGCGTGAGGGTCATCGAGGGGCTCCTTGCCACGCTCCTTGTGCTGCTCGGTGGCCTTCTCGCGTCGTGCTTTGTGGACTGGCTCATCCACACCCCGCGTCCCGTCCGCATCGGATTTTTTGTTGCCCAGATGCTGGGCGCGATCGGCGTTTTTTATTGGAGAGTTCTCCGCCCGATGTCCCACACACCGTCGGATCGCGAAGTCGCCTTGTTGGTTCAGAAAAAATTTCCCGCCCTTGGCTCGACGCTTATCTCCGTTATCGAACTGGCGTGTGGGCACGGGCGCAGCATCGTCGGGTCGCGAGCTTTGATCGAACGACTCGGTGCGGAAACGCCCCCGCTCCTCCGCCGCGTGGACACCTCTCAGATTGCCTCCCCCAATCAGATCGTCCGTCTGCTCAAATTCGCCGTCATGCTGGCGGCCGTCAATGCCGTCTGGATCTCCTTGCTCTGGCCCGCCAGCCTGCACTGGCTGGCCCGGTGGACGGGCAGGGACGTTCCTCCACCCACGCAAACCCTTGTGCGCGACCTCACCGGCGACCTCGTTGTCCAACGCGGAACCGAGGTGGAACTTCAAGCCCGGGCCGAGGGCGTGATCCCCCGTTCCGGACGCGTTCGACTGGAATTTGCCGACGGCACAACCTCGGAACTCCCCGCCCAACCCATGCCTGCCGACAAAACCAAGTTTTCCGCCCTGGTTGTCTCCGTGCAAAACCCGTTTCAATACTCCTTCCGTCTCAACGACGGCATCGGTGCCAGTCACCGCGTGCAGGTTGTCCTCGCCCCTGCCATCGAGAGTTTCACCATCCGCGAAACGTTTCCCGCCTACACCGGCCTCCCTCCGAAAGACCACGCCACCGGCAGCCTCAACTTTCTGGTCGGCAGCACACTCGAAATCACCGTCACCGCCACCCAGGATCTCAAGTCCGCCAAAGGCAGGCTCGCCCGCACCGAAACCGAATTCCCGCTCTTGATCGCACCGAAATCGCCGCGCTCGGCCTCCGGCGCGATCCTCGTTCCTCCCGGCCTCTCCGGCCTCAGCTTCCCGCTCATTAATGCCGGTGGCGTCGCCTCGTCCGGCGACACGGTTTTTCGCGCCACCTCCATCGACGACAAACCACCCGATCTCGCGCTCTTGGGCGAACTGCCAACCAGGCAAACCCAGACCACTGAAACCAGCCTCGAGCTTCTTTTTACCTGCACCGACGATTTCGGCCTCTCCCGATTGGCCCTGCGATATGCCATCCTCGATTCGGATGCGCAGAATCAACCGCCGGACGAATCCCTTGTCGATATTGCGCTGCCCATACCCGAAAAGGGTGAAGGCAGCTTTTCCTGGAAGCCCGGCCAACTGCCCGGAGCCTCACCGGGGAAAACCGTGGTCTTTTTCCTCGAAGCCACGGATAATCGCGCCATGGACGGCTCTGCCAACTCCGGCATCTCCCGCACTGATCCGCTGTCGATTTCCATCGTCACTCCCGAAGAAAAAAAACTCGAAACCCTTGCCCGGATTCAGGAAGCCGCGCAACAAATTCGCGACCTCGGAGACCGCGAGCTCAAGGCCCGTGATCAACTCAAAAAAATGATGGAATCTCCAAAAGAAAAACCCTAAAGTATCACCCTTGCCATGAAAACCCCCACTCTCATTGTCCTTCTGTCCAGCCTCGCCCTGGCCCATGCTGATGACGCCGTACGCAGTGCCGCCTACCGTAGCGGCGACGAACAGGCGCAAATCCACTCCACCTCCACGGAACTCCTCGCCGAACTCGATGCCATCATTCTTGAGATCGAGCGAAACGGGCTTTCCGGGAAACTCAAGAACGCCGCCACCACATCGCGGGAAGGACTTTCCTCCGCCCGGGAAGGTTCCATCAATGAGGCTGTTTTGAAGCTGCGGGAAATGAGCCTCTCGGGTAAAATCGACAGCGCTCCTGAAATCCTGAAACACCAGCAAGAAGCCGAAATCGCGCTTCGCCGCGTCGCCAACAATCTCGCCGTCAATCAATTCACCGAGCAGGCTGCCGCCGTCTCCGCCGCCATCGTCTTGCGACAGGAAAAGGCAATCGAACTCGCCGGCACCGCCACGGACAAGGCCGCTGTTCTCGCCGAACAACAGGCCATCGCTCTGCAAGTCGATGATCTCGTCGCCGCACTCTCTTCCGCACCAGCCGACCTGCCGCCCTCGGTTTCCACCATCATCAAACAGGCCGCTGACACCGCCGCAAATCTCAAGCTCACCACAAAAGCCGCCGCTGCCACCACCGCAAAGAAAAACGAACTCCAACCCATGCAGCAGGAGGTTCGCTCCTCGCTTGCCAGCATTGACCAGATCCTTGCCGGACTGATCCCTGCGAGAGACCGCCTCGAACAGGCTGCGGGCGATTTGAAACAAATGCAGAACGATCTTGCCGCGCTCAAGTCGGAGAAACAGTCCGCTCCCGACCGCAGCAAAGCCATCGCTTCCGAAGCCGATGCCACGGCGCGCCAAGTCGCCAGCGAGAGCCCGCAAGCCACCGCCGCCCTCGAAAAAGCCGCAGCAGCCCTTCGAGAAAACTCTCCACCATCTCAAAGCGCTGCCGAAGAGTCCCTCGCCGCCGCCGCCAAAGCCATTGACGAACAATTGGCACGCATCGCCGCAGCAGACGAGTCCACTCCCATGCAATCGGCAGTCGCCCTCAGTCAAATGGCCGCCGAAGCCAAACGACTCGCCGACGCATTGAAAACCGCCGAAGCCCAGAACTCCGACACCCCTCCCCTCGGCGAGCAAGTCGAATCCCTCCAAAGCCGCACCGCCCCCGTCTCTCCCGAAGCCGCCGCCAGCATGGCTGATGCCGCCGCGAAAATCGAGTCCAAAGACGCAGCTTCGGCAGCCGCTGCCATGGAAAAAAGTGCCGAACAACTCGCCAGCCAAGCCCAGGCCGCCCAGGCCGCCGCTCAGGAAGATGCCCGCCTCGCCAGCCTTGAAGCCGCCATCGAGAAAGCCTCGCAGGAGAACCAGGCCGTGGGGGACGCGCTTAAATCCAAAACTCCCGGAGAAGCCGCCGGCAAAGCCCTCCAATCCCAATCCGGCCTCGATCAACTTGCCGCCCAGGCCGCTCTCGCTGCCCAGATGGCCTCCGCAAACCAACCGGGCTCCAAGGAAACACTCAAATCCACCTCCCAAGCCACCTCGGCGGCTGCATCCGAAGCACTCCGCGCCGCGCAAGCCGCTTCCCGGGGCGACGTCGCCTCCGCAAAAAAATCCAACGCGGAAGCATCCAAGTCCCTTTCAACGGCAAGCGAGAATCTGGCC
>Ga0209591_10009333_pt1 | contig 10617 bp, 6 predicted proteins | sample MAT01_FD_187207 | JGI IMG/M metagenome (GOLD analysis project Ga0209591, IMG submission 187207) | Freshwater microbial communities from Lake Fryxell liftoff mats and glacier meltwater in Antarctica - MAT-01 (SPAdes) (version 2) | ecosystem: Environmental > Aquatic > Freshwater > Ice > Liftoff...
TCGGCCGCTTGCTGCGTTTCAGTGGCCGCATGCCCACTGAAACCACGGCATTCGCCGGCAGCCTCGCCTTCGGCTTGGCCGAACTCGGCGCGCTGCCACCATCCGGATTGCGTGCGCGTGGCGACGTGGCCGCACTCGACCTCGGTGGCTGGGCAGCGATGGGTACCGGCGAGGGCGCGATCGGCGCGCTCGATGCTGATCTGAGCGTGACCGAACTGGCCGTGCTGGGGCGCGCTTTTGCCGACACGCGGGTCCAGCTTGAAAGTAATCCCGACACAACGCGGGTGGCGTTCAACGGCCCCGGTCTGGTCGGCGCGCTGACCTTGGCCGGCGCCGCCGGGACTGGCGTGACTGCCGAATTCGAGACCCTGCACCTGCCCGATGCGATGCCCAGCGCGCCCGCCCGCAACATCGATCCGGCCGGGCTGCCGCCGCTGCACCTGTGGGTCAAGGACCTGCGGCTGGGGGCCGCCCAGCTCGGCACCGCGCGGATCGAGACCGTGCCCATTGCCGGCGGTCTGCGGGTCGAGCAGCTCGACACCAGCTCGCCGGTGATCCAGGTGCGCGCGCGGGGCGACTGGACGCAGGACAAGGGCAGCGAGCGCTCGCGCTTCGCGGTGACCTTCAGCGCCGAGAATCTCGGCCGCATGCTCGACGCGCTCGGCTTCGCAGGCATCGTCGAAGGCGGACAGACCATCGTGCAGCTCGACGGCGAATGGCAGGGTTCGCCCGCGCAATTCGGCCTGTCGCGGATCGCCGGGACGCTGCATGCCAAGGTCGGGCAGGGACGCATCCTCGACGTCGATCCGGGTGCCGGACGATTGCTCGGTCTGGTCAGCCTGCAGCAGATTCCGCGGCGGCTATCGCTGGATTTCAGCGATTTTTTCCGCAGCGGCATGTCGTTCGATTCGATCGAAGGCCAGTTCGAGCTGCGCACCGGCGATGCCTTCACCACCGATCTGGTGGTCAAGGGACCATCGGCCGACATTGCCGTGAGCGGACGCACCGGTCTGTCCGCGCGCGACTACGACCAGGAACTGCAGGTCACGCCCAAGGTCGGCTCCGTCCTGCCGGTCGTCGGTGCGCTGGCGCTGGGTCCGGTTGGAGCGGCCGCCGGGCTGGTGGCACAGGGCGTGCTGCGCAATCCTCTCGATACGATGACGCGTGCACGCTATCGGGTCACCGGCAGCTGGGAGAAGCCGCAGATCGACCTGATCGCGCGCGAGCGCGGCGGGAGAGCACCGCGCGAGGTCGAGCGCAACGGCTGATCCAGCGGCCTGGGCCGACCCCACGAGCGCCACGCTGCATGCGGCACAATCGACCCACCCACGCCTATCCGTGGACTGCCAGTAGACGACCCGATGTCCGTTACAGCACCTTCGACGGAATCAGCAGCCGGCACCCCCAGCGTCGCGTTGCCGCGGGCAATCGTGCTGATCGCGGTGGCGGCGGCGGCAGCGGTACTGCCGACTGTGTGGCAGTTTGCCGACACCGCAGGCATCGATCGCGACGGCGGCTTGGCGATGCTGGCCGTGGCGCTCGCCACGCTGGCGCTGGCCAGTTCCCATGCAGCGCTGCGCTGGGGTGGGTTGGGCTTGCTGTTGCTGGCAACGTTGCAATTGTTGCTGCCGCTGCTCGGCGCTGTCGATCGCGGCGATGCTGCGATCCGCGCACCGTTCTTTGCGCTCAGCCTGCTGGCGGCCACCGGTGTCCTGCTGCACCTGATCGGTGGCAGCGTGGCCCGACGTGCTGCCGCGGTAATCGCCGGCGTTGCGCTGACGACGATCATGGTGCGCCTGTTCGGCGCAGCCGGGGTCGAAGATGAGCTTTCGCCACTGTGGCCTGAAATACAGCTGTTCGTCGCGCCCGCTGCATTGGCCAGCGCCTTGGCCTGGCCGTTGATCGAACAGCTGCGGCGCACGCTGGAACCTGCACGCCTGGCGATCGAACTGCTCGCCATGTGGCTGCTCGGCATCGTGGCCATGGCGCTGATCGGTCATGCGATCGGCAGCGAGCTGCTCACCCGCGGGGTAGGCGCAAATCCGTTAGCGCCGCAGACGGCGATGATAGTGGTGCTGTCGATCCTGCTGATCCGCGCCGCGCTGGATCGTTCGCCGCGCTACCACTTGCTGCTGGCCGCCCTCCTTGCCTTCATGGTCCTGAACGCGGTTGAAGCCCTGTGGCCCTCCAGTCTGCCGCTGCCGATCGCCGGCATCGTGCCGGAGGAAGGCCAGGAGCCCGGACGCGCCCTGATCACCGCGATCTATCTGGCCCTGCTGGTGCTCAGCTGCATGGCGATCGCTGCGCCCAGCGCGAATCGATGGGCGCTGCGCTTTGCATGGCTCGGCGGACTGTCGGCGATGCTCGGCAGTGCGGTGGCGTTGACCGGCGTGCTCGCCGGCGTGCTGTTCGGGATCGAACCGATCCTCGGCGCCTGGAGCTTGAGCTTCCTGGGCCTGCTGGCCTTGATGGCCCTCGGTGCTGCGCTGTTCTGCGCGGCAACCGTGCGCGCCTCGACGCAGCAGTTTCGCATGGAGGCGTTGCCTGCGGCGGTGATGACCGCGGTGCTCGCCATCGGCATCAGCCTGTGGGGTGCGGTTTCGAGGCAGTCGATCGATGCGATCGACGCCACCGGCGACGTTGCGCTCGATGCGATGACGCGTACCCTGGCCGCTGAGTGGGAATCCCGCGAGCGCGATTTCTCGCGCCTCGCAGCGCAGCTTTCGCACGACGAGCCACCGGCGCGGTCGGCACGGGTGCAGGCAGCAGGCAAGGCGATGTCGGCGCGCTACCGGACCCTGGCGCGGTTGACCTGGCTCGGCGATGACGGCAGCGTGCTGTCGTATGCCGCGCTTGGGACGGTGTTCGAACCGCTTGCCGCGGTTCGAACCGTTGCCCAATTCAGCCCGCTCGAAGCGCGACTGCGCGCTGCCAGCGGTGGTGGGCGCGCGGCGGCATTCGGCGCGGCGGCCGCCAACGGCGGCCGGCCACGCAGCCTCGGCATGACTGGATGGTCCGACGGGTTGGCCAGCGGCACCCTGATCGCGTTGTTCCACGTGACCGATGCGGACCTGCCTGCCGTCGTCGGCAAGCCGGTGCCGGGCTTCGGCGCGCATGTGGTCATCGATGGTGTCGACTTCGGCGTCCAGGGCAGTGCGGCAGTTCCGATCGGCGACGCCCCGCTGGTCGCGTACCTGCGTACCGCGAATCTCGCGATGCTCGGGGTGCCGCTGCATCTGACCGTGTGGCCGCGCGCGGAGACCGTCGAGCGCCTGAGATCGCGCTTGCCGCCGGCGATCCTCGGTGGCGGTTTGCTGATCGCCGCGCTGCTGGCGGCGATCAGCATCCTGGGTGCTGGCGCTCGCGAACGCGCCGTGGAAGCACAGCGCGCGCGCGCTCACGCCGAGCAATCGCAGCGCGAGATCGCAGAGCTGCTGGAGGGTTTGCCAGATGCGTTCTTCGCGATCGACCGCAACTGGGTTTTCACTTACCTCAACCGCGCCAGCGAACGCATGGTGCGGCAGTCCCGCGAGCGCGTCATTGGTCGCACTGTTTGGGAGACATCGGACAACGCCGAACGCGATCTCGGTGCACACTACCGACGCGCCATGGAATTGCGCTGCATCGAGCATTTCGAGATCTACGACGAAAAGCTGGGCATCTGGATGTCGCTGCAGGCCTTCCCATTGCCCGCCGGGATCGGTGTGGTGGCCCGCGATGTCAGCGCCGAACGCGCCACGATCGAAAGCTTGCGCCGGCGCGAGGCCGACCTCGCCGAGGCGCTCGATATCGCCGATCTCGCGCGCTTCGAGATGGATGCGAACGAACAATTGCGCTGGTCGGGACCGGCAGCGCGCGTGCTCGGTCGCGCCGAGTCGGAACTTCCCGCCGACCGCGCGGAACTGCGCGCGCTGTGGCATCCGGAAGATGCTGCAACGTTGTTGCCGGTCACCGCAGAAAAGGTGCGCACCGGGCAAGGGTTCGATATCCAGCACCGCATCACCTGGCCCGACGGTAGCATCCACTGGGTGCACACCGTCGCGCGACCGCTGATCGACGGCGACGGCACACAGCGCATGGTTGCCACGGTACAGGACATCACCGTGCAGAAACTGCAGGAGCGTGCAGTGCTCGAACGCGACCGCTTCTTCGAGGCCTCGCGCGAGTTGTTTTGTATTCTCGACGGCAGTGGCCGCTTCGTGGAGGCGAATCCGGCGCTGTGCCGGCTGTTTGGCGTCGAGCGGGAAAAGCTGCTCGGCCGGTTCGCATTCGACTTCACCCATCCGGCGGATCGCGAACGTGCGTTCGCGGGATTCAACAAGGCGCGCGACAAGCAGCCGCGCGAAGCACGCGCGACGCGCAGCATCACCCGCAGTGGCGAGGTCCGCTGGGTCGCGTGGAGCTCCTCACCATCGGTCGACGGCGACCTGTACGTCGCCGGCCACGACATGACCGAGTACATGGTCGCCGAGACTGCCCGCGAGCAGGCGTTGCGCGAACTGCAGTCGCGCAACGAAGAGCTGCAGCAGTTTGCCTATATCGCCTCGCACGACCTGCAGGAGCCGCTGCGCAAGATCGAGGCCTTCGGCGATCGCCTGCGTTCGCGCTTCGCAGCACTTCTGGGCGAGGATGGGCGCGACTACCTTTTGCGCATGGACCACGCAGCACAGCGCATGTCGACCTTGATTTCCGATCTGCTCGACTACTCGCGGGTTTCCAGCACCGCAGAGCCGTTCGTGCCGGTAGCACTGGCCGACGTGCTGGCCGACGTGCTCGGCGATCTCGAAGAAAGCCTGCGTGTGAGTGCCGGCAGCATAGACAGCGGTCCGCTGCCGGTGATCGATGCCGATCGCATGCAGATGGCGCAACTGCTGCAGAACCTGATCGGCAATGCCTTGAAGTATCGGCATGCCGATCGCGTGCCAGTGGTTGCGGTGCGGGCGGAGGTCTTTGCCAGTGCGCAGCCCGGTTCCGGCGAGTCCGGCGAGCCCTGGATCCGACTGCGCGTGATCGACAACGGCATTGGTTTCGAGCCCGCCTACAGTGAGCGCATTTTCGCGCCGTTCCAGCGCCTGCATGGGCGCGCCGAGTACGCCGGCACCGGCATCGGTCTGGCCATCGTGCGCAAGATCGTCGAGCGCCATGGCGGCCGGGTGCGCGCGGAAGGCGAGCCTGGACTTGGCGCCACCTTCGTCGTCGAGTTGCCGATGCGGCACGGGTCGACGCAGGAGGCGGCGGCGTGAAAGCGGCAGCAACAGCACCTCGGGTAGACTGACCGGCCACGCTGTAGCGAGATGCGTCCATGTCCCAGGTGTTTGCCCTCGCGCGTTCCCGCCTGCTCGATCCCGCCGGTTTGGCCAGCGGCGATCTTGAGCGCATCTTCGCGCGCATCATGACGCCGGGGATCGATCGCGCAGACGTGTATTTCCAGCATTCGCGCTATGAGAGCTGGGCGCTGGAGGACGGCATCGTGCGTGAGGGCACCCACTCCATCGAGCAGGGCGCCGGCGTGCGCGCGATCAGCGGCGAGAAGACCGGCTTTGCCTATACCGACGAGATCGCGCTGCCCGCACTGCTGGAGGCATCCGCATCGGCGCGCGCGATTGCGCGCAGCGGCGCCGAGGTCGGTGCACAGGCACTCTCCGCGCGCGGCCCGGCAGCGCTCTACGAGCCGCTCGATCCGATCGAGACCCTGGCGCCGGCACAGAAAGTAGCACTGCTGCGCGAGGTCGATGCCTATGCGCGCGCGCTCGATCCGCGCATCAAGCAGGTGATCGTGAGCATCGCCGGATCGCTCGATACCATCCTGGTCGCTGCCAGCGACGGCGTGCTGGCCGGCGACGTGCGGCCGCTGGTGCGTTTCAACGTGCAGGTGATCGCCGAAGACGGCAATCGCCGCGAGAGCGGCTCGGCGGGCGGTGGCGGCCGCTTTGCCTATACGCGGCTGATCGAGGGCGGGCTGCCGTTCGAGTTCGCGCGCGAGGCGGTGCGCCAGGCGCTGGTGAACCTCGATGCCGTCGACGCGCCGGCCGGCGCGATGCAGGTCGTGCTCGGTCCCGGCTGGCCCGGCGTGCTGCTGCACGAGGCGGTCGGTCACGGTCTCGAAGGGGATTTCAACCGCAAGGGCATGAGCGCCTTCAGTGGTCGCATCGGCCAGCAGGTGGCCGCGCGCGGCGTCACCGTGGTCGACGACGGCACGCTGCCGGAGCGGCGCGGATCGCTCACGGTCGACGACGAAGGCACGCCGACCCAGTGCAACGTGCTCATCGAGGACGGCATCCTGCGCGGCTATATCCAGGATCGCCTCAATGCGCAGCTGATGGGCGTGGCGCCGACCGGCAATGGTCGCCGCGAGTCGTTCGCGCATCTGCCGATGCCGCGCATGACCAACACTTACATGCAGCCCGGGCCATATGCACCCGAAGAGATCATCGCCTCGGTCAAGAAGGGGCTCTACGCGGTCAACTTCGCCGGCGGTCAGGTCGACATCACCAACGGCAAGTTCGTGTTCTCGGCCAGCGAGGCGTACCTGATCGAAGACGGCAAGGTGACCCGCCCGGTCAAGGGCGCCACGTTGATCGGCAGCGGGCCGGAAACAATGACCCGCATCGACATGATCGGCAACGACATGCGTCTGGATACCGGCGTCGGCGTGTGCGGCAAGGACGGTCAGAGCGTACCGGTCGGCGTCGGCCAGCCGACCTTGCGCATCAGCGAGATGACCGTGGGTGGTACGCGTACCGGGTGACCGAGGGTGGTGTGGGTTGGAGCGGTAGTTTTTGCCGCTGCGGTCGGCGGTGCTTGCGGCAGGTCCAGTCGCCGCCATGGCGGCTCCCACAGGTCTTGCTGCGGTCGGCGGTGCTTGCGGCAGGTCCAGTCGCCGCCATGGCGGCTGCCACAGGTCTTGCTGCAGTTGGCGGTGCTTGCGGCAGGTCGAGTCGCCGCCATGGCGGCTGCCACAGGTCTTGCTGCAGTTGGCGGTGCTTGCGGCAGGTCCAGTCGCCGCCATGGCGGCTCCCACATTTCTCGATGCAGTTGGCGGTGCTTGCGGCAGGTCCGGTCGCCGCCATGGCGGCTCCCACATTTCTTGCTGCGGTCGGCGGTGCTTGCGGCAGGTCCAGTCGCCGCCATGGCGGCTCCCACATTTCTCGATGCAGTCGGCGGTGCTTGCGGCAGGTCGAGTCGCCGCCATGGCGGCTGCCACATTTCTTGCTGCGGTCGGCGGTGCTTGCGGCAGGTCGAGTCGCCGCCATGGCGGCTCCCACAGGTCTTGCTGCAGTTGGCGGTGCTTGCGGCAGGTCCGGTCGCCGCCATGGCGGCTCCCACATTTCTCGATGCAGTCGGCGGTGCTTGCGGCAGGTCGAGTCGCCGCCATGGCGGCTCCCACAGGTCTTGCTGCGGTCGGCGGTGCTTGCGGCAGGTCCAGTTCCCGCCATGGCGGCTCCCACATTTCTCGATACGGTCGGCGGTGCTTGCGGCAGGTCCTTTCGCCGCCATGGCGGCTCTCATGCTGGTCAGCGCGCCACCAGACTTGCCGCGACAGCGCTACTGGCGCTGTGGGAGCAGCTATAGCTGCGACTGCGGAATTTCCGCACCCAGCAGATCGCGCAGCGCCCTGAACAGCTCGCGCGACGCTGCCGGCGGCTTGCCGCGCTCGCGCTCGTCGATCGCGCGCCGCATCAGGGTGCGCAGCTGCTGGCGATCGGCCGTCGGGTGACCGGCGAGAAACGCCACCAACGCTTCGTCGCCGCCATCGAGCAGGCGGTCGCGCAGCGCCTCGGCGCGGTGCAGGCGCGCGGTCTCGCGCTGCTCGTTGGCCTTGTCGTGATCGAGTGCCGCACGAATCGCCGGCAGCTCGTCCTCGCGCAGGCGCAGCTTCTTGGCCAGGAAGCCCAGCTGCCGCTTGCGCGCGATATGCTGCTTGATGGCGCGACTGGTCGCGACCAGCTCGCGCAGGTCGTCGGCCAGCGGCACGCGCACCAGTTGGGCCTCGTTGAGCTCGACCAGCGCATGCGCCAGCGCCAGCACATCGAGGGCCTCGCGGCGCAGTTCGCCGCGGCTGGGGGCGTCGGGATCGCCGCGACCACGCCGCTTGCGCGGGGCCTCGTGCGAGAATTCGTCTTCGGGATCGTGCATGGCGGTTGGCGCCGGCTCCGGTTCAGTCGCAATCACCCAAGGATACGCAGTGAAGCACATCAGCACCAACGCAACGCCCGCAGCGCAGGACGGGCTCGACCAGATGGCCAATCTGGCCGAGGACATCCTCGCGCGCTGCCGCGCCGCCGGGGCCAGCCAGGCCGAGGTCGGCGTCGACGACGATCGCGGGATCAACGTCAACGTGCGGATGGGCGAGGTCGAGACGATCGAACACACCCGCGACCGCGGCCTCTCGCTGACCGTGTACTTCGGCCAGCGCAAGGGCTCTGCCAGTACCGCCGACCTGGCACCGGCGTCGATCGCGGCCACCATCGACTATGCCTGCGCGATCGCACGCTACACCGAGGAAGACCCCGCCGCCGGCCTCGCCGATCCCGCCCGCATGGCCAAGGTGTTCCCCGATCTGGACCTGTGGCACCCGTGGGCGCTGTCGCCGGAACATGCGATCGAACTGGGCATCGCCTGCGAGGCCGCTGGCCGCGCGGTCGATCCGCGGATCGACAACTCCGACGGCGCCAGCGTGGCCAGCGGCGACAGTCTGTCGATCTACGCCAATAGCCACGGTTTCACCGGACGCGAGCGCGGCACCCACCACAGCATCAGCTGCGCCCTGATCGCCGAAGACGATGCCGGCATGCAGCGGGACTACTGGTACACCAGTGCGCGCCACGCAGGTGATCTCGAAAGCGTGGAGTCGGTCGGTCGCATTGCTGCCGAGCGCACCCTGCGCCGGCTCGGCGCACAGCGTCTGTCGACCCGCGAATGCCCGGTGCTGTTCGCACCCGAGCTCTCGCGCGGGTTGATCGGCAGCTTCGTATCCGCAGTCAGCGGCGGTGCGCTGTATCGACGCGCCTCGTTCCTGCTCGACCAGGCCGGCCAGCAGCTGTTTCCGTCGTGGTTCGCGATCGCCGAGGAGCCGCACCTGCTGCGCGGTCTGGGCTCGTGCAGCTTCGATTCCGAAGGCGTGGCGACCAGCGCCAATCATCTGGTGCGCGATGGCGTGCTGCAGCGCTACGTGATGGGCAGCTACTCGGCGCGCAAGCTGGGCCTGACCAGTACCGCCAACGCGGGCGGCACCCACAATCTGCGCGTGGCCAGCAATGCCGGCACGCTGGAGCAGATCATGCGCAGCATGGGTCGCGGCCTGCTGGTCACCGAGCTGATGGGGCAGGGTGTGAACATCGTCACCGGCGACTACTCGCGCGGCGCGGCGGGCTTCTGGATCGAAAACGGCGAACCCGCCTACGCGGTCGAAGAGATCACCATCGCGGGCAAGCTGCGCGAGATGCTGGCCGGCATCGCCGCCATCGGCAGCGAGGTCGATCGCCGCTCGTCGATCCTGACCGGGCCGATCCTGATCGACCGCATGACGATAGCGGGCGCGTGAGCGGTTCCGCGGTTCGCCAGGTCGGCTTTGCGCTGCATGGCGGCGCCGGCGTCATCGATCCCGCGCAGTTCTCCGACGCGAGACGCAGCGACTGCGCCACGGCGCTGCGCGAGATCGCCCATGCTGCAGTCGCACTGCTGCGCGGCGGCGGCAGCGCGATCGACGCCGTCGAGCAGGCGGTGATCGCTCTGGAAGAGTGCGCGTTCTTCAACGCCGGCCGCGGCGCCGTGCTCAACAGCGACGGCGACGCCGAGCTCGATGCAGCGATCATGGACGGGCGCGACCGCAGCGCGGGAGCGGTCTGCGCGGCACGCCGGGTGCGCAATCCGGTGCGCGCCGCGCGCGCGGTGATGCAGGCCGGTCAGCATGTGCTGCTGGCCGGCGATGGCGCCGATCGGTTCGCCGCCAGCGCGGGCCTGCCGCTGGTCGAGCCCGCGTGGTTCGTGCTCGACGCACGGCGCGCGCAGCTGGCCAGCGCCAAGGCCGAAGGACGCATCACGCTCGACCATGACGAGCGCTGGACGAGCGTCGCGCAGCGCAGCGGCACGGTCGGCGCGGTGGCGCTGGATGCCGCGGGCAACCTTGCGTCGGCCACCTCCACCGGCGGCATGACCAACAAGGCCGTCGGTCGCGTCGGCGATGCACCGCTGATCGGTGCCGGCACCTTCGCCGACAACGACACCTGCGCGGTGTCGGCGACCGGCCATGGCGAGTTCTACATCCGCCGCGTGCTCGCCCACGACGTGCATGCACGCATGCTGTATCTCGATCAGACGCTGATGGCGGCCACCGATGAGGCGCTGCAGGAAGTCGCGCGCGTCGGTGGAGCCGGTGGCCTGATCGCGATCGACCACGCCGGCAATACGGTGCTGCCGTTCAACTCGCCCGGCATGTATCGCGCATGGCTGGCCGAGGACGGCCGCGTGCGGGTTGGTATCTACCGCGAGGCGGAACCGGATATCGATTGAGCGCCCGCACGCATGGTGCCGCGTGCGCTGCCGCGCTCACCATGCAATATCGATCCACACCATCCGATGGTCGCTTGCCAGCACCTGCGCATGGCCGGATTCGTC